>Ga0209211_10002685_pt1 | contig 30228 bp, 30 predicted proteins | sample RifGroA2_FD_183992 | JGI IMG/M metagenome (GOLD analysis project Ga0209211, IMG submission 183992) | Groundwater microbial communities from Rifle, Colorado, USA - Groundwater A2 (SPAdes) (version 2) | ecosystem: Environmental > Aquatic > Deep subsurface > Groundwater | place: Rifle, Colorado...
AGCAATCGTGTATGATATGCAGAGGAAATATGGAAGCCAAATGTATTAAAAACCTATTAAAAGTGACTGAGGATCTAGGAGGATTACGGTAACAGTTTATTTTGGCCTATAGCGTCCTACTCGGAGCCCCCAATCCGAACACTTGCGACACTGTTTTCCTTGATCTCATCCGAGATACTGCTGACACTTCGCCCGGGGTTGTCTGCTATCCACCGCAGGCTCTTTCTCTTGCCTAGCCGAATTTACCTTTGAATCCGAACACTCATATAATTTTAGTGTATGAGTGTTCGGATTGGGGGCTCCGGGTAGGAATTTCCGACTACTCACAGAATAATATTATTATCTATTTGTCAATCAATTGTGTGTGCGAGGCGTGTGGCTCGTTGGAGCAAAAAACCCCACGACGCACAGAACGCGCGATCGTGGGGGTAGCCATAAAAGGAGTGTCGCTAAATACCGGGGTAACCCAAGATTCTTAAGTACTTGGATGCCCGCTCCACATAAGCATGGTCTTCGGGGGAAAGGCCGGCTTTGATGAGGTTTCGTGCGCCTTCCGGTCCTTGGTTGTAGGCAAGAAACATCTCTTCCGGTTTATGATATCCGCACGTCTGTCGAATATACTTAAGATATCGCGTCCCTGTATCTACGTTTATTTCTGGATCAAACAGCTTTCTTGGATCAACGCCAAGAAAGACCGCTGTTGCTGGCTTTATCTGCGTCAAGCCGAGCTCGGAGTTTTTGCCGCGCGCGTTTGCGTATCCCCCTGATTCAACGGCAATTGTTGCCGCAATGAACCGGCAATCGACACTATGTGTCTTTGCGGCGTCCTTCATCTCCGAATGCCATGCGGCATATATGCGTACAAGCCGCTTTTCTTCCGGACTGCGGGGCGTTTTTGCAGGATTCGTGCATGTGACATCCAGAGGCGGGTTTAATGAAATGATTGATGCGATGGTAATACTTATCGCGAACAATCCCGCGAGAACCCTTATCATGAAAACCTCCCTTTCCTTTTTAGCTTAGTGAAATACACTGAAAAGAACCAAATTAGATAATACCGTGGTTTCATAAGATTAGCAACAGCGCAGGGTATTGTGTTTATACTGGAGAGCTTGACTATTTGTACGCTTCTGCTAATATGTCTTTTGTATATCGCGTACGCGGTATTTTTGTTTCCGTGTCTTATTTGTTCCTTATTAAAAGTCGTTTTTATAAGAAAATAATAAAAATTCTTTTGCGGCAAAAGGCTTATCGGTTCTCGTGTATATAACTGGGTACAATATACACTTCGTTCGCTCGAAAGTAAAAAGTAATACTTTTTACTTTCCCCACTCTCTCGTGTATGAGCCTTTGATCGCAAAGAAAACACAAATATATGACAGAAGCATTTGATCGTTCCAAGCCGCACGTAAATGTCGGCACCATCGGACACGTTGACCACGGCAAGACTACCTTGACGGCGGCTATTTTGAACGTGCTCAACCTCGCAGGAAAGACGGTAAAGATGAAGTCAGTTGACCAGATTGACTCCGCACCGGAAGAAAAAGCCCGCGGTATTACTATTGCGCTTTCGCACAATGAGTACGCGACAGACGCACGCCACTACGCGCACATCGACGCGCCGGGCCACGCCGACTACATTAAAAACATGATCACCGGTGCCGCACAGATGGACGGTGCTATTTTGGTGGTTGCCGCAACGGACGGTGTGATGCCCCAGACACGAGAGCATATCCTCCTTGCATACCAGATCGGTGTTCCCAAGATTATTATCTTCCTCAACAAGTGCGATATGGTTGACGACCCGGAGCTTATCGACCTCGTGGAAGAAGAAGTTCGCGAGCTTTTGACCAAGTACAAGTACGATGGCGCGGCAACTCCTGTTATCCGCGGTTCGGCACTCAAAGCGCTTGAGGCAAAATCTGCTGATGATGAGTGGGCAAAGAAGATTATCGAGCTTACGGATGCACTCGATTCCTATATTCCTGTTCCCGAGCGTGATGTGAAGAAGCCGTTTCTTATGCCTATTGAAGACGTGTTTTCAATCGAAGGTCGTGGTACGGTGGTCACTGGTCGTATTGAGCGTGGTCTCGTAAAAGTAGGCGAGGAAATTGAAATTGTCGGTATCAAAGACACCGTAAAAACAACCGTGACGGGTATTGAAATGTTCAACAAGTCCCTTCAAGAGGGTATGGCAGGCGACAATGCAGGTATCCTTGTGCGTGGTATCAAGAAAGAAGATATCACTCGTGGACAGGTTCTCGCAAAGCCGGGCACCGTAACTCCGCACACCGAGTTTGAATGCGAAGTATATATCTTGAGCAAAGACGAAGGTGGACGCCACACGCCGTTCTTTAACGGATACAAGCCTCAGTTTTATATCCGTACGACGGATGTAACTGGAGACGCAACGCTTCCCGAAGGAACGGAAATGGTTATGCCGGGAGATACGGTCAAGCTTAAAGTCAAGCTCATCGTTCCCGTTGCTCTTGAGGAACAACAGCGCTTTGCTATCCGCGAAGGCGGTCGCACGGTAGGTGCCGGTGTGGTCACCAAGATCATCGCGTAATACAAATCGGTTCACCGTACTTTATTATGGCAACAAAATCGGCAAAAGAAAAAGAGGTTTCGAGCAAGCTCCGCATCCGCGTGCGTGCATACGAAAACAAAGTACTCGATAATTCGGTAAAACAAATTATTGACACCGCACTTCGCTATGACGCCGAGGTTTTGGGACCGACTCCACTACCGACCGAGATCAAGAAGTACACAGTGAACCGCTCAACGTTTATTTACAAGAATGCGCGCGAGCAGTTTGAAATGCGCATCCACAAGCGCTTGATCGATATCTTGAATCCGGGAGCGAAGGTTATTGAGGCGCTTACGAATCTCTCCCTTCCTTCAGGGGTGAACATCGATGTGAAGATGATGTAAATTAAGGAGAAAAAAGCGTTCGAAAGGGCGCTTTTTTTGACTATAATTTACATCGTTCCATGCCGCTAGAAATGGCGTTTCGTGTGCGGATCGGACGAAGTGTTTGAAATATCGAAGACCACAGAAGTTAGACAGGCATTCTTCCATCGAAAAAACAAGCGCACCACGGCATTTATTGCGAGCGGATGATGCGGAAATGTAGAAGGTTGCGGTCAAGTAAAAAGTACCCGTTCGGGGCCGAAAGCATTGACTTCTTTCAAATGATATGATACTTTTAAACGTAGATTCGGGACCCCTTATTCTTTAAAACTTGCTTCGCTTCAGCACAGAGTCACTCTTGGAGTGTTTCTGTGCTGAAGCGAAGCCAATATCGGTGACGTTTGATAGCAATAGGAGAAAACGTGATGAACACGAAGACCTATGATAGACAAACCGCAAAATTTCTCGGAACTACTGGAGAGAACATGCCTGTTTTGGGAAAAGAACAAATGCAAAAGTGGATAAATGCACCCAGAACATTGCAAAAAGCACTCGACTGGATGTTTACCGCTAATCCAGAGGTTGTTGAGGTCGTTATGGCCGCTATAAGTATCGGCGATTGCTCAGAGCGGTTGGGTGTATTTAGCGATGATGGTCATGACGACGAGGACAATAACACAGAAACTCCTGATTGGGGTAAGTTAAGGGATTTGAGTAGGGCCATTATGGTTGATCTCAAGAAAAGGCGATGTTTTGGCGAGGATCCTTTCGCCCAAATAGAGCAGATACTTTCTAAGGAAAGAAATCAGATGCTTGAGGCGAACCTTAATTTTGTACTCGAAAACATTTCAGGAAGGTTAGCCTTGCGTCCGTTACTCGAGATTTACAGTGTAGACAGCGTGCGATACGAGGAAGAGTGGGCGATTTTCCTTCCTTCTGGCGAGGCGTTGGAAAAGAAAAACGTTAGTATCCCGAGTATTTCGCGTGATAATTTGGTGGAAGATTTAATCGTAACAAAAGGGGTCGCTTTTTCTGATCTGCTTCGAGAGTTGGAGAATGATTATCTCGACACGGCATATTCCTACTTTGAAAGGGAATATAGTATTACTCTCTCAACCCAAGAGCGCGATGAGGATTGGCGGATCAAGTTACATTTTAACGAAGGTGATGAATGTTTGCTAACCTTAGCTTTTTGCCTCGAAAGGGAACAAGTCAGTGAGATTATTAGGAGATCACGGGCATAAAGTGTTAGATTCTTTCTATAAGAACAAATGTTTAACGTTTAGCCCCCCCTCTGTTTAGCAGAGAGAGGGGCTTTTTGTTGGGAAGGGTCAAAGCACATTGCATTTTTTTGCCGTTCGTGTATACTTTCTCCTATACGTCGAAAGACGGCTATGTCCTGGTTTAAAAGCAGAAACGGAGGGGACCAATGGCATCTCGCACAACAGCGATTTGCTGTTGTTATTTTTTTATCACAACTTATGAAATTTATTCTTGGAAGAAAAGAGCAGATGGTGTCGTTTACCGGCACTGACGGTTTAAATACTGCCGCGACGTTTATTGCAGTTCCGCCGACAATCGTTACGCAGGTAAAGTCGAAAGACACTGACGGATACAATGCCGTGCAGGTCGGCTTTGGGGAGCGCGCAAAGAAGAATATTTCAAAAGCGGTTCAAGGCCATGTCGGCGAGCTCGGCTCTTTTGCAACTATTCACGAGTTTCGTGTTGACGACTCTTCCTCGTGGAAGAAGGGCGACAGCATCAATGCGGCGCTTTTCTCGGTAGGCGACGAGGTCATCGTATCCGGCGTTTCCAAAGGAAAAGGTTTCCAAGGCGTAGTGAAGCGCCACGGATTCCACGGAGGACCACGGTCGCACGGACAGAAGCACTCGGAACGCGAAGCGGGTTCTATTGGTGGAGGTGGTCGCGCGGGCGGACGTGTTGCCAAGGCAATGCGCATGCCGGGTCGTATGGGAAGCGATCGCGTGAGCGTGAAGGGTCTTTGTATTCTCGGTGTTGATGCCGAGAATGGCAAGATCCTTGTGTCGGGATGCGTACCGGGAATCAAAGGAGCAATTCTCGAAATTAAAGCTAAGCAAGTTCAATAAGTTAAAGAAGTTTGATAAGTTCAAGAAGTCAGAAACTTATTAAACTTAAGCGAAGCGTAACTTATAAAACTTATAAAACTAATACAATGGAAGCAACTATTTATACTACAAAAGGGAAAGAAGCAGGCAAGGTTACCTTGAATGAAAAAGTTTGGGGTCTTCCGTGGAACGCAGACTTGGTATATCAAGTCGTGGAGTCAATGCGTGCAAATGCGCGTGCGGGAACAGCGCATGCAAAAGATCGCGGTGCTGTATCGGGTGGTGGCAAAAAACCATGGCAGCAAAAGGGTACCGGTCGCGCACGCCATGGATCGAGCCGTTCGCCGATCTGGCGTCACGGAGGCGTGACACACGGTCCTCTCGCCGCAAAGGATTATTCGAAGAAGATCAACAAAAAGGTTCGCATCAAAGCGCTCCACCTTATTTTATCCGAGAAACTTCGCAAACATGAAGTCATGTTCCTTGACGATATTTCCATGAAGGAGCCGAAAACACGAGATGCGAAAGTCATTCTCGCCGCTCTTGCTGGTGTAAAAGGTTTCGAGAAGCTTCTTACCAAAAAGCGTAACGCCGCATATATTGCCGCATCGGGCAACAAGGAAGTGGCCGCAAAAAGTTTCTCAAACTTCGGGAATGTCAATTTTGATGATGTGAAGAACATGAACCCGCTCGACCTCTTGAGTCACAAATACGTGGTGTTTGCGGGGACCGCGGAAGGCGTGAAGTTTGTTGAAGATAAGCTCACAAAATAATACTATGGCTATTTTTAAGAACATCATGAAGAAAGTTTCTTTCGAGAAGAAAGAAAAAGCGATCGAACGTAAGGCTCCTGCCGCCGCGAAAGCTCTCGTAAGCAAGAAGAAGTCCGAAGCAAAGAAAGGCGTCATGCCGGGGGATCTCGCGCATATCCTCGTCCGTCCGCACATTACCGAGAAGGCGGCAATTCTCGCCGAGAAGAACACATACGTATTTGAGGTTGCGCGGAACACCAATAAGCCTCAAATCGCAAAAGCGGTTGCGGTATTGTATGGGGTGCGCCCCATTCGCGTGAACATCGTGAATCTTCCCTCGCTCCCCGTGCTTATCCGTGGCAAGATGGGTTTCAAGACCGGCGTGCGCAAGGCGCTTGTGACGCTTGCGAAGGGCGATAAGATTGAACTTATATAAATATTATGAAGAATTTTAAACCAAGAACACCATCACTTCGTCATACTGCGGTCGTTACCTATCGTGGCGTACTTACCACTTCGGAGCCACATAAGCCGCTCACAAAAGGATTCAAGAGAGGTGTTGGTCGCAATGCGGACGGTCGCATCACCACGCGTCACAAAGGAGGCGGACACAAGCGTCTCTATCGCGATATTGATTTTCGTATGGAGAAACTGGACATTCCCGCAAAAATCGAGACGATTGAATATGATCCCAATCGCTCGGGGTTCATTGGTTTAGTGTGTTATGCCGACGGTGAACGCCGGTACAACCTGCTTCCCTACGGGCTCAAGGTGGATGACAAGATTATCGCTGCACTCGATGCGCCGATTAAGCCGGGGAATCGCACCGTGCTCTCGAAAGTTCCCGTAGGTACCTTTGTATACAATATTGAACTTCAACCGAATGGTGGCGCACGCATCGCACGCTCTGCGGGAAACTACGCGGAGGTGGTTGCAAATAATGCCGGACAGTCACATCTGAAGATGCCTTCAGGAGAAATCCGCAAAGTATCGGAAAATGTATGGGCATCGATCGGTGTTGTCTCGAACGAAGAATACAAGCATCGCAATTTGGGCAAGGCAGGACGCTCGCGCTGGCTCGGTATTCGTCCGACGGTTCGCGGTTCTGCGATGAACCCGGTTGACCATCCGTACGGTGGAGGCGAAGGACGCCAAGGCCGCGGCACCAAGCGCCCGAAGACCGCGTGGGGCAAGGTTACCGGAGGACGCAAGACGCGCACCCCAAAGAAATACTCGAACAAGCTTATCGTGGCGCGCAGGAAGACCAAGCGTTCGAAATAGGTGCAGAAAAAAGCACAGCCTCTTAAGGGGCTGTGCTTTTTTCTGCACACAATTGACAAAAAACCGTTGACATCTGACTAGAGACGCACCAAATCTCACTTGTCAAAACTCAAATGCTCCCCTTCGTTATCCACACCCTCTTGCGTGAATGAGGGACATTGATGATATACTGTTGGTAACATAATAAATACTTGCATGAATAAACTGATAACAGAAAAGGTGCGGGGTTTGATAGGAATGACGGTCGTCGCGATGGTTTTGAGCGTTGCCTATGTTTCCAGCCCGTATTTTTTCAAGGCGCCAACTGCGGAATCTGCCGCTACGGACAATGTTTATGGATGGGCGTGGAGTTATGGTGGAGAGGACATTGATCCCCTCAACCCTTCCTATGCGGGCGGGTGGATTAGTTTCAATAGTACGGATTGTGATGCGAACGGAAATAATTTTATTGATGCCTTTTGTGTGAAGTTTAAGAGCGACGGCGTCACTCCAAATGACGATTTAACTATCTCCGTAATTCCTTACGGTGTTAATCTCAATATCAGTGGTGACGGGAGTCTTTCCGGTATCGCATGGAGCCCGAATATGGGATGGATAAGTTTTGATCGAGGGAGAACGAGTAATCCCCCAGAACCGCCATTTGACAGTGGTACAGGTCCTATTGCAAAGATTGATAACTTCGGTAATCTAATCGGTTGGGCACGGGCGCTTCAGGGGTGTCAAGACAATTTGTGGAATTCTGTTGACAAGAAATGCACAGGTTCAGGCAGTGGAGATAACACTGGCCAATGGGATGGGTGGATTAAGCTTTCAAAAGATCCCTCGGATGGAGGGGTCGCTTATGGAGTGAAGCTTTCTGGTACTAAATTCAGCGGTTACGCATGGGGTTCCGATTCCGGCGGGTGGATTGATTTTGATCCCAAAAAAGCAGATGGTACAGCTGTTGGCGGGGTGTACTTACGCAACAGCAGTAGTGTATGCACGACCGCAACGCCAGGGGTAAAATCAACGGGCTGTATTTCTTCTCAGGCATGTACGACTCCGCCGTCTCTAGCCGTAGAATCTCTCGATGGAATCGATGTTTTTACATGTCCAGATAGTAGCCAAACGTCTATAAACTGTAAGGTTGATGTGACGTGTACCGTGGTAACGCCAGTCGGCACTTGTGGCGATAATAAATGTGGCGGGAATCCGACAATGACAGAGACCCCTTCGTCTTGTCCCAAAGACTGCAAGCCGGGATACAAGCAATTCTAGATATATGCCCCTGCTAGCCTAGACCGCAGGGTAATGTTTGAACTCGCTTCACTCATACAAAAGCGTGGGCTGCAACCACGCGGTATTGACCTATATTCAAACGAGTGAGCGAAGAATAAAAGATTACTTTTACTCTTCCGAACGAGTGCAGAATATATGGTACTCCATATATTAGCTCCTCGGCACCACAAGAGTACTTCTTGTTTTCTAAAGAAAACAAAGTCGCACCACAAGAGTACTTCTTGTTTTCTAAAGAAAACAAAGTCGCCCGGAAATACGAAAGATTATTTTCTCATTTCTCTCACTCTACGTACACCGCATTGGGCGTACGGGTCGCGCAGGGCAAAAGGGCAAGGCGCTGACGTTTGTTGGATAGTAAAAACTAGTCAAAAAGCCACAAGTCTCAAAGTCAAAAGTGGGTTCAAAATACTCAAACGGCTCATTTCCTTGGAAATGAGCCGTTTGAGTTTGACGGGATGCTCAGGGGGTACACTATAAATATTATTAAATTAAAGTAAATATTTTATGAAAAACAATAACCAAATAGCACCTGAACATTTTTCTCACTATGTACGTATAATATACTATAGGGTTAAATAGGTACGTAGTTAATGTTTTTGCAGAGAGTACATTTTCCGCGTATACTCTTAGTAATATGGTAAAAAAGCTCTTCTCTCTTTTGCATCGCGAGTGGAATGGTCTCCACGAGGCGGCAATTCTCATCGGCGGGTTCACGATTCTCTCTCAAGTCTTGGCATTGTTCCGAGATCGTCTCTTGGCACACCTCTTCGGCGCAGGACCGACACTCGACCTGTATTATGCGGCGTTCCGTATTCCCGATTTTGTGTTTGCCGGAGTCGCTTCGTTCATGTCGGCGCTTGTCCTGATTCCGATTTTGGCAAAAAAAGCAGAGGAAAGCGATGCCCGCGCGCAGAAATTTCTGAGCGACACCTTTACGGTGTTCTTTACGATACTCGTGGTGGTGAGCGTAGGGGTGTATATGACGGTGCCATGGCTTACGAGCGCGCTATTTCCAAATTTTGTGGGGGTAGAACATGCTGATCTTGTCATTATGACACGACTCCTCCTCCTTTCCCCGATCCTCCTTGGTCTTTCAAACCTTTTTGGGAGCGTCACACAAATGTTCCGCAAGTTTTTTGCATTCGGACTTGCGCCAGTATTTTACAATGTGGGTATCATTCTCGGTGCAGGTTTTTTCTATCCGGCATTCGGCATTATCGGACTGGCGTGGGGCGTAGTGTTGGGGGCATTCGCTACCTTCTTTATACATTTTTTCGTGAGCTATCGTCAGGGTTTTTCTGTGCAGGTGTCGTTTTTGCCGTCATTCATTGATATGTGGGAAATTTTCCGTGTTTCTCTACCGCGCACCATTGGTCTTGCGGCGAATCAGTTTACGTTGATTGCACTTATCGCCTTTGCGGCGATCATGGAGCGTGGCTCGGTGACGGTTTTTAATTTTGCACTCAACTTGCAATCCGTCCCTGTTGCTATCGTTGGAATGAGTTACGCTACGGCGGCCTTTCCGGCGCTTTCGCGACATTTCGCAAAAGAGGAAATGGATAAGTTTTTGAAACACATGCTCGTGGCGGCGCGTCATATTATTTTTTGGTCGCTTCCCATGCTCGTGCTTTTGATCGTGCTTCGTGCGCAGATTGTGCGTACCGTCTTGGGGTCGGGGTCATTTGATTGGGGCGCGACAAAGCTCACTGCCGCATGTCTTGCGTTGTTTGCGGTTTCTATTGTTGCACAGTCTGTCACGATGCTTTTCGTGCGCGGGTTTTATGCGACAGGGCAAAACAGGATTCCCCTTTTCGTCAATGTGTTGACGTCAGTATTTACGATTGCGATCGGTTATGGTCTTTTTGTGTGGTATGCGCGCGCGCCATTTTTGCGCATCTTTGTGGAGTCGCTCCTTCGTGTGGATGGTGTCGCGGGAACCAGTGTGCTCACGCTCCCTCTTGCGTATTCTGTGGGAATGATATTGAATGCAGTCCTCCTAATGTCCTTTTTCCGTAAACATTTTGGAGTGCTTCCTGCTTCCCTCAAAAATACATTTGTACACGGACTTTTTGCTTCGCTTATCGCCGGGTTAGTCGCGTATGAATTTCTGGAAGTGTTTGGACTCTATCTCAACCTCGAGACATTTTGGGGGATTTTCATGCAGGGACTCGGGGCGGGAATCGCGGGAATCCTAACCTGGTGGATTATCCTCGAGCTCATGGATAATAGCGAGATCAAAGAAGTGCGCGAAGCTCTCACGCGCAAGTTTTGGAAAACACGCGTGGTGTTTCCTGGTAGGGAGGAACTCTAGGCGTAGAATATAGAATTTGGAATGTGAAAGATTAAGTAGATTCGAAATTCCGTATTCCATATTCGATATTCCATCTAAAAAACCCTTTGAATTTCAAGGATTTTGTGGTATGGTACGTAAGTCAAAAAGTCGAAAGTCTTAAAGTCTATAAAGTAGATGTTTTGTATTTGCATTCGTATTTACTTTGGACTTTCGACTTTTAACTTTACGAACTACCCTCTATGGACCTCAAACACATCCGCAATTTTTCTATTATCGCGCATATTGACCACGGCAAGTCGACGCTTGCCGACCGCATGCTCGAGGTGACGGGGACCGTGGAGGCGCGCAAGATGAAGGAGCAAGTGCTCGACTCCATGGAGCTCGAACGCGAGCGCGGGATCACAATCAAGATGCAGCCCGTCCGTATGGAGTATTCCTACCAGGGTACGCCGTATGTTCTGAATCTCATCGACACCCCGGGGCACATCGATTTTTCGTATGAAGTTTCTCGCGCAATGAAGGCGGTCGAAGGAGCGATACTTTTGGTTGACGCGACACAGGGTGTGCAGGCGCAGACGTTGTCCGTCCTTGCCATGGCGCGTGAAGCGGGACTGGTAATTATCCCCGCAGTTTCAAAGATCGACTCTCCGATTGCGCGCGCAGAGGAAGTAAAAGAAGAGGTCGCAAAACTTTTAGATATTTCCCCTGATGAAGTTCTCGAGGTTTCGGGGAAAACGGGACAGGGAGTTCCGGAGATCCTCGCCGCAATCGTCGAGCGTATTCCCGCGCCGGTGTCCGAGTTCGGCGTTACCGGCGACTTGCGGGCATTGGTCTTTGATTTCGGTTATTCGACGCACAAGGGCATCATTGTGTATGTGCGCGTGCTTGATGGCGAGGTACGCAAAAACGACCCGCTCATTTTTTCTCAAGCGAGTGAAAAATTCGGTGCGCTCGGCGTCGGGATTTTCCATCCCGATATGATGGATACCGAAAAGATTTCGGCGGGGGAGATCGGGTACATTTTGACGGGAATCAAAAAACCAGGCATTGCATCCGTCGGTGATACCATCCTCGCGCAAAAGAGCAAACTTCCCGCACTCCCCGGCTACATGAAGCCGCGTCCCGTCGTATGGGCGTCTGTCTATCCGGAAAGCCAAGACGACTTTACCCTCCTCAAGCAGTCGCTCGAGATACTCCGTCTCTCGGATTCGTCGCTTTCGTTTGAAGAAGAAGTCTCCGGCGTGCTCGGTCGCGGATACCGGTGCGGGTTTCTCGGCATGCTTCATATGGAGATTATTACCGAGCGCCTCCGCCGCGAATTCAACCTCGAGCTCATTGTCACGACGCCGTCGATCACGTATGAAGTGGAGCTTCGGAACGGCAAGCGCGAAATAATCTATTCACCGCATTTGTTTCCGGATCATGGCGCGACGAACAAAATCTTTGAACCGTGGGTCAACGTGAAGATTATCACCCCGCCTGATTTCGTGAGCCCCATCATGACGCTCCTCTACGAACACGAAGCCGTCATCGGGCATACGGAGCTTTTTGGCGACAATAGAACCTCGATTGAGCTCGAGATGCCACTTCGTGAACTCATGCGCAACTTTTTTGATAATTTAAAAAGTGCTTCGTCGGGTTTTGCGTCGCTTGCCTACGAGATCATAGGACTTCGCGAGGCGGATGTTGCGCGGCTCGATATCTTGGTCGCGGAGGAGATAGTCCCCGCGTTTTCCAAAGTAGTTTCCCGTCGCAAAATCGAGCGCGAGGCGGAGGATATGGTCGAGCGGCTCCACGGCATTTTGCCACGACAGCTTTTTACGGTAAAGATTCAAGGTCAGGGACTCGGGCGTATTATCTCGTCGCGGACGCTTAGCGCGATGAAGAAAGACGTGACGGGGTATCTTTACGGTGGTGATATTTCCCGCAAGAAGAAACTGTGGGAAAAACAAAAGCGCGGCAAGAAAAAAATGCGCGCGCAGGGGACAGTGGATATTCCCCATGAGGTGTTCCTCAAGATGGTGCGGGGAGGAGAAAATTAGTCGAAAGTCGAAAGTGAAAAGTCCAAAGTGAAAACAGGGATCGCACGAAGCGCTTCCCGTTTTTATATTCTAAATTCTATACTCCACCCTCTGCTTAAAGAAGTCCGGGCGCGGCGTAGAGGAGAATCATGCTTACGCCTACGAGTACAGCAACCACGACGCCGAACGAGTTCCAGTATTTGCGGTATTTTTTGTTGAACATCATAATGGATGTATAATACAAGAGAAATGATTCAATTTCAAGAGCGCAAAAAAATTAGACGAATTCTCTACTCAAAGACTGCAATCGGGGCACTTGTCCTGCTCACGGTTCTCGTGGCGCGCGGGGCATGGGAACTTCACGAAAAGGCGGCTATTGCGCGCGCGGATCGTGCCGAGGCGGAACGCTCCCTTTCTTTACTCAAAGAGCGCGCGGCGGGGCTCGAGGCGAGCTTGGCGGATCTCAAGAGCCCGCACGGGGTTGAGGCTGAAGTGCGGCAGAAATTTACCGTCGCACGCCCCGGAGAAGAAGTGGTCGTAGTGGTTGACGAGAACGCCAAAAAAAGTGAGAATGGTGAAGCGTCGAAGGGGGGAGGGTTCTGGGCGCGCATCGCCGAGTTTTTTCGAGGGGAGTGATCGTATAAATTGCGGAATTAATTTAGTGGTAGAATGACTGCTTCCCAAGCAGTAGACACGAGTTCGATTCTCGTATTCCGCACAAGACGTGAGTATTTACCAGTTTGTCAGATTCTCACTCCAACCTTGCTAATTAAGGGTAGTTATGGAGAATAATGGGATATATTATAACGGTGATGAATATCTTGAGAATGCATTTACATGAACGGTAAAGATGTGATTTCAATGCTTGGCATTGACAATTTTGACGCTTGCGGTAAGCTGGAAGTAGCACATGTGAGGGCTCCGGCTCTCTCACGGTCAACATAAACCGTAGCCATGTGCCACGAAAAAACGCCAGGAAACTGGCGTTTTTTCGTGGCACTAATCAGTTTCTGGATACCCGTCATGCAGTATTCGTTTATGGAGACTATTTGTTCGCCAATACGGGATCATAGTCCAGAAAAATTTCTCTCCACCAGAAATCTGCTTCACAATCACTTTAACTCTCTTGCGGTCTAGCACCGCAACAAATTCATAGTACGTAACCTCCGTGAGAATTTTTTCCCACCTACTATTTCGCTTTTTCCTAACAAAAATTTTCTCCTCAGAGATGCCTTGGAGTGTCTTTGAATTACGAATTGTTTCCGGGGCAAGGCGAAGAAGCTTTAAGCGCATAAACTGGTCGCTCTTGGAACGCGCCCGATTCCAAGCTTTAAACTTGAGGTGTTCAAAACCTTCCACGTTGAAGTTAATATTTTCCTTAAAATAAGGACATTGAACAGAGCCGATTGTTTTATAGAACGCTTCGGCACCTTCTTTCATTTTATTAAATTCATCAGTAGTAAATTCAAGTTTCTGGGGATGTTCTTCCATGTATTATCGCAGACACCACTTTATTCTATGGGAGTGCTTTGCGGGTATCTTGATTGTAAGGATTATTTACCATTCGTCAACGAGCTAGAAGCAGAGTTCTTGTGCATAGGAATGATGCTTGCCACATACTGCTCCAACCATTACCGAAATATGACTGCACTGAAGTTACACTGCATCCCTAATACCTTCGGTTTGTAACATCTCCTGAAGTTCCTTTATGTTACTAATCACCTCTATCGTTTTCTCGTCTTTTTGTTCGATCAAAGTTCGAATGTCTTTGATGAAGGAGCACCATACAAAAGGGCTCCCGTAGGGAGCTTTTGTATGGTGCGGAATAAGCAGGGCATCTGCGTGCCCTGCGTCGAGAATCGAAGGTCGGAGGCCACGATAAATCTAGGGCACTGCGATTTTCAACCAATCGTTTTACTCTTGGGAAAATCGGGCGCATGTCGCGAATACTTGGAGCGACGGCGAGGCGGGTGAGAAAGCGAGTGCACGGAGCTTTCGCAAGGCCGGAGTTAATTTTTCTAGCAGGAAAAATTAATGAGGCGGGGTCGCGGAAATTTTTGAGCGACGGCGAGAAAATTATCTGTGACCGAGAGTACTTAGCAGATTTCAAACGAAGCGAAGAAATATGCTTAGTAACTCGTGACCGATTCTCGTATTCCGCACCATAAAAATTGAATTTTTTCTGGCGCGAAGAGGACCTTTATGGTAGAATAAAACGGTTGTTATCAGCCACGGGAATGTCTTGATTTCCCTATATTTCACCAATTAAATCACATGAAACAAGTTACTATTTATACGACACCGACATGCAGTTATTGCAAATTGTCGAAAGAATTTTTCGAAAAGAACGGCATCGCGTATACCGAACACAATGTTGCAACCGATCTCGAGAAGCGTAAAGAGATGATTGAGAAGAGTGGACAGATGGGGGTGCCGGTTATTCTCATCGACGAGGAAATGGTTGTCGGTTTCGACAAAGCGCGCCTCGCAAGCCTCTTGGGTGTTGCATAATTCACTAAACTATCCCCCGTAGTTTCTCCAGGAGAAGGTTTATTGTGCCGCTGTAGTTCAATGGATAGAACAAGGGACTCCTAAGCCCTAGATGCAGGTCCGATTCCCGCCAGTGGCATCAAGCGAAGCGTTCTTGTTAAAGAATTATCACTGTGCGGGAAAAATTTCCACGAGTTCGTCTGAATAATAGAATGCGCCGGCAAGCGCGCCGAAGCTCCACGTCGTGCCGCCGATATCCATCACCGCACCACTTGGGGAAAACGTGCGTGCAGAGATGCTATGTGTGCGGTATAATATAAAAGTAATAATATTTCATGATTGCTAAAGAGCTTACGGATTATATTGAAGCCGCCAAAAAGGCGGGACAAAGCACCGAGCAAATACGCGCGGCGCTCTTGGGTGTCGGGTGGCAAGAAGCTGACGTTGCCACCGCAGTAGAGACTACACCAGCCGTTACTATTCCTCCTATATCTACACCTGTTCCTGCGCCTACTTCCACACCTGTATCCGCGCCAATGCAAGAAAGCGTCCTGGGGGGACAGTCGGTTTATTCGCCGTCGGCGACCGTATCTTCTCCTCGACACAGCGTAGAGAGTGCAGTTGTTACGCCACAAACGCCGTATGTCGAGCAATCCGTATACCCGGCGTTCAGAGCTCCTGCATCGTGGTCTCTCCCCGCATCTTCTGGTCCGTCTAAGGTGACAGGAGGAAATTCCCCTGTGACGACCATGCCGCCTCCTTCCGGGAAACACAGTGTTGCTTTTTTTGCCGCGATAGTTACGGGAATTGCCGTACTTTTGGCGGGGACGGCTTTTGCGGCCTTCATGCTGTGGCCGGCTGACCCGAATAAGGTACTCGCGGAGGCCTTTGTGAATGAAACGCGCATTACCTCCGGGGTAGTCTCTCTTGCGGGAACTTTAGAAGTTTCAGGGAAGGGGGTGGAGTCTTTTCCCGGAACCGAAGCGGGCAAGCCCTTGCGCGTGACTTTAAAAACTGATGGTAAGGTAGAAGTTGTTGCCAGCACGACAAAGGCCGACATGACGATTCACCTTGCGGTGGGTGAAAATGGCATGAGCCCTATGAGCATGGATTTAGGGGTGCGGTCAATAGGAGATATTTTATATTTGAAGATTATTCAGTTGCCGTCGCTTATCTCAATGTTTTTGCCCGGCCTTGGTTCGTATGCGAACAAGTGGATATTGATTGACCCTAAAAAACTCCCGGAAGCACTCTCGAACGATATGATGAATATCAATATCGAAACGGACATCGATGTTACCGACAAGACGAAAAACGATCTTTTTATCAAGAAAGTTGTCGCGTTTGTTCAAGAACACAAACCGATTGTCGTCTCGGAGGAGTTGCCGGATGAAAAAGTCGGGGGAGTCAATGCGTATCATTATGCATTACATATTGACAAGGAAGGATTAAAGAAATTCTCTCTGGCGACGATACAAGAGGCGGCTCGTGTATACCAAAGCGACCCGAAAATAACTTCGGATTCCGTGAAAGAGGCGGAAATGGAGATTGAAAAAATATTCTCCGACCCCGCTTTTGATGCATTACTGAAGGATACTTCCATGGAGATATGGATTAGCAAGAAAGAACATTTCGTGACGCGCGTGAAAGTGGATGGATCTTTTGATCCGCGAGCCTTGGATAGCAACGCGAATGACGCCATCACCAAAATCAGTTTTTCCATCGATGGTGTATCGACGGATCAGAACAAACCCATGAACATTACCGCGCCGGGTTCTTCGATACCGGCAGAGGAAGTAATTTCGGGACTTTCTGGCGATGCGTTGGGGAACGCACGCACCAAAGCTTCCGATGCCGCCATCAAGGCAAACTTGAGCAGTATTCGCCCTCAAGCAGAAATCTTTTATGATGCCCATAATGATAGCTATGGACCGATACTCTATGCAGCCAAGGCGGGGCAATGTCCCAAAAATGGCGGGACCTCGATTTTTTATAAAGATTCGGGTATTCGAAATGCGCTAACGGACATTATGAAAAATAACGGCGGAAAAACGATCACTTGCGCGACAGGGAGGTCAAGCGGGAAATCGTCACAAGGCAAGGGGGGTGCTACGCAAAGCTACGCAGTGTCCTCACCCCTTGTTGCGGAAGAGGGGACGTCATACTGTGTCGATAGCTCGGGGGCCACAATGCAAGGGGTGGCGACCCTTCAGGGCAGTGTTGCCAAGTGTATTCCACAGAAAGTAGTTTCTCCGCCGGCGCTTCCTTTTTAATACCATTTTATTATGTCCAGATATCAAAAAATATTGTGCGCAATTTTTGCGGCGATATGGGTTTGGGCCACCATCAACCCAGTATTTCCTCATGACTGGTTGTTGGAAAATTACTTGGTCTTTATTTTCGTTCCCCTCATCATCATAACGGGGCGTTATTTCAAATTATCGAATGTTTCGTACACCTTGATCACGATGTTCATGATTCTTCATGTGATTGGTTCCCACTATACATATGAGTTCGTGCCATTTGGTGACACGTTGGGGCAGTGGCTGGGCACCGACCGTAACATGTATGACCGGCTCGTACACTTTTCTTTCGGCTTTCTTCTTGCATATCCTATTCGGGAGATATTCGTGCGTATCACCAGAGTCAAAGGGTTCTGGGGCTATTATCTGCCTCTCGATGTGACACTTTCGTTTTCGGCAATTTACGAAATTATTGAATGGCTTGCGGTGTTGAACGTCGGGTCTGCGGCGGGTATTGCTTTCTTGGGTGCGCAGGGGGACATCTGGGACGCTCAAAAGGACATGCTCGTGGCGGGGCTCGGAGCATTGTTGGCGATGCTCATTATATTTATGATTAACTGGAAATACAACAAGCATTTTATGCAAGAATTAAAAGAGAGTTTTAAAATTAGCGCGAATGATGCTCCCTTGGGAGAGGTTAAGTTAAAAGAGATGATTGATGGGAAGTAGGGCAATTGCTATTTTCGTGCTTTTAAGATATTATTTTAAGTGGGATTTTGTATACACAAAAGGAGAGTGTCATGAGTTTAGCATGTGGAGAATGTACGCATGATATTATTCTGGAGAGGGGATATATTCAAGTGGAAAAAATCCCTTACTGTAATGAGGGATGTTACAAGAACGCTTCAATAAAGAAACGATCTCAAGAGTTTCAAAAGGAAAGAGATTCGAGAGAAAAGGCAAGCCATGAAAGAATTTGATTTTTAAACCCAGATTGCTTCCAGTCTGGGTTTAATTGTTCTTGAACGACCACACTTTGATCTTTGGCGAAAAACTGATATATTGTAACCATGGAAATTGATACACGGGAGATGAACGAGCTTTTGGAATTGTCGCGTGAAAACAATAAAATGCTTCGTGCCCTGCGCCGTTCTCAGCGAGTAAGCTCGATTCTGACCGTACTGTATTGGGCGGTCATTCTCGGCTCAATATTTGGCGTGTATTATTATTTCCAGCCAACGATCCAAAAGTATACAAAAACAATCAAGTCATCATTCGATTTCTTGCAAAGTATTGAGGGGAAAGCGGGAGCTATTCCCACCGACGTACAGACATTGAAAAATTTGGTGGGAATGTAAGAAAAGAGAACAATTCTGTCAGTTGTTGTTGAATTTTTTGAAAAAATTCAACATGAATGCCGAGGTAGCTCAGTTGGTAGAGCATACGCCTGAAGAGCGTGGGGTCACCAGTTCGATCCTGGTCCTCGGCACCAAATTAAGGAACCCACACGCGAAGCGTGTGGGTTCCTTGGTAAATTGTTGCATGTCGATTGTCAGATGTTTCTTACAACGACTTAATCTTCACTTTTTGGACCTTCGCTTTATCTATCTTGGGGAGAGTAATTGTGAGAAGTCCATGTCGTTCGGTTGCGGTCACTTCCTCGGTCTCGATTTCTTGAGGAAGGAGAATTGTACGGGAAAATGCCCCCCAGTACAGCTCTTTATAGAAATAATTTTCACCGGCGATACCGGCGGGAGCCCCGCGTTCGCCTTTGATCGTGACGAGCTCGCGCGTGACGGAAATAGAGAGGTCTTCTGCGGGGACGCCGGCGACCATGGCTTGGATAACGATTGCTTCGTCGGTTTGGTATACATCTACTGAAAGCTCGCCGTCAACGGGCTCGTCGCTTGCCCATGAGTGTGCGGACCCTGTGTTTTCTTCAGGGATAAGGTCACCTCCGTTTTTATTGTTTTTAAGGCTGACGGTTCCCGTAATACGTTCAAAAAAAGATTGCTTCATGGCGTTGTGACCGGTTGTGGTTTTAAGCGTTTGACGAGTTCTAATAATATAATAATTCCGACAATCCCTATCCAGTAACGAGAGAATACTGCTAAAATATCCGCCGTTCCGTTTACCTCCATTATAGATAAATTAAAATATGCATGCAAGAGGGTTGCGGAGATAATTCCGATTGTTGTTGTGATAATTTTCCACGATCGCGCATAGTAGAAGGAAAATGCAACCGTAAGCCCAACGATTGCTGAGCTAATCGTGTGAATAACCGTTGATCCAAGGAAGCGCAGGTTGGTATTGGTAGCCGCGTACAGCACACCCTCGTGTGAGGTGATGTCTTTGAGGAGGTACAATGTGTTTTCGACAGCGGCAAATCCCAGTGCGGCAGTAATGAGGTAAATAACTGCGTCAATGGGTTCATCAAAATGCCTGCTTTGAAATACGATAAAGAATGCCACGGCATACTTTGCAGTCTCCTCAACCCCCGCCAAGAGAATTGTTTGAATTTTTTCGGGAGGAAGGAATATGAAAAGTTGCTCTGTGTTGAATGCGCGCAACGTATCCAGTATCGACGGGAGCACGGTCACCACAAATTTCTCAACAGGGAAGACAAGGCAAATAACGAGCATGCCGCCCGCAAAACAAAGCGCAATGAGCCCTGTTGGTTCGGGTGATTTGTAGTCCTCTTTGAGCCAAAACCAAAGCCATAAAAGCGCCGGAAAAACACCTCCCGCAAGGGCGATCCCCAATGGTTCCAACGCTACAATGAAGTCGGCCATGATTCAATAATGAGAAGTGTTTTTTTATTGCGCGGTAACATATCCCAGAGCTCTTCGGTCACGAAGGGGATAAATGGGTGGAGCATTTTGATTGCCGTCGCGAGGATGTGGAGGAGAAGCCACTCTGCCGCTTGCCTATCGCTTCCGTGCACTTCCGCGTCTGCTCCGCGGTGTTTCGCGTTAATAGCGAGGCGCGGTTTCATCTCCTCGATAATTATATCAGCAAATGTCTTCCAGAAGTAATGATAAAGTTCTTCGCCTGCGAGGTGGAAACGAAAGTTTTCGTAGTGCGCGGTAATGCTTGTGATGGCAACGTTGAATTCTTTCAAAATTTCCTCATCGCGCGGTGTGAACGCAGGTTTCGGTGTCTCAAGTGTGGTGTCGCCCGCGTTCGCGAGTACGAATCGCGTTGCGTTCCAGATTTTGTTACAGAAATGTTTGTAGCCTTTTATTTTGTCCTCGGCGAGCGAGAGGTCGTTGCCTGGCGTATTGCCAATGACGAGCGCAATACGAAGTGCATCCGCACTGTATTTGGAGGTCAAGTCGATAGGGGAGACGACGTTACCCTTACTCTTGGACATTTTTTTGCCGTGCTTGTCGTTCACCATGCCATGGAGGTACACGGTGCGGAATGGAACCTCGTCCGTGAGATAAAGTCCAAAAATGACCATGCGCGGAATCCACCTGAAAATGAGGTCTCGACCCGTTTCCATAACATCCGTCGGATAGAAGCCCAAATCGCGCTTCTCAGGGTATCCGAGGGCAAGCAAAGGCCACTGTCCAGAGGAGAACCATGTGTCAAAGGTGTCGGTTTCCGGCGTGAGTGGTGCGCCACACGAGGGGCACGCGTCACCCGCCTTATGGTCTGTGTCGAGAGTACCCGTGTTGCATTTTGTACAGATGAGCGCGGGGATCTGAATACCCCACACAATCTGGCGTGAAATGTTCCAGTCCATCGTATTGTCCATCCAGTATAAGAATATTTTCTCAAAGTTGTCGGGGATGAAGCGTATTTTTTCCGCGCGTACCGCATTGGCCGCCATTTTTGCAAGTGGTGCCATTTTTACAAACCACTGTGGCATCACGCGTGGTTCTATCGTCGTACTGCATTTGTAGCAGGTCGGTACTGCGTGGGTGTAGTCCTCAATTTTTTCAATGAGACCGAGTGTTTGTAAATCTTCCACCACGTTCGTTCGCGCTTCGGCGATTTTCATTCCTGCATATTTCCCTGTTTTGTCGTTGAGCTTACCAAATTGATCAATGACTTCCACGCGCGGAAGATTGTGCGTTTCCGACATGCGGAAGTCGTTGTGGTCGTGTGCGGGCGTGATTTTGAGCGCGCCAGTGCCGAACGTCGGGTCGACTTCTTCGTCGCCAATGACGACAAGCGAAAGTACACCTTCGGGGTGTTGCACGTCTACTGTTTGCCCGATGAACTTTTGATAGCGTGTGTCGGCGGGGTTTACTGCGATCGCGACATCGCCAAAAATAGTTTCGGGGCGTACGGTTGCCACCGTGAATGGCCCGTATTTTATATAATATAATTTGTCATTTTTTTCAATAGTTTCTGTTTCAACATCAGAGAGGGAAGTCTGGTGTTTCGTGCACCAGTTCACGGTGCGGTAGCCGCGGTAAACGAGGTTGTCGCGGTAGAGCTTGCGGAATGTTTCTCGCACTTCGGCAACAACGGCAGTGTCCAAGGTGAATTTTTCACGCGACCAATCGCACGATGCACCGAGCGCCTTTACATCGTCCTCCATATTTTTTTTACTCTCGAGCGTGAACGCCATGATCTCATCATAGAGTTCTTTGCGGTCCATCTTGAAGCGTGAACGCCCCTCCTTCTCAAGTTTCTTTTCGTACACCACTTGTGTTTCAAAACCCGCATGGTCAGCACCTGGTACCCAGAGCGTCTTTTTGCCCTGCATGCGCTGGTAGCGCGTCATAATATCTTCGAGCGCGATGGTGAGCGCGTGTCCCGCATGAAGCCGCCCGTTCGCATTGGGCGGAGGCATGATAATGCAGAAGTTGGTAGTTTTTAGTTTAGGGTCTTTAGAACAGGGGAGATTGTCGGGATTGAAAAAACCACTCTCTTCCCAAAGCTGGTAGATGCGCCCTTCGGTATCCGCTGGCTCGTAGGGTTTGTTCAACTTTTCGGGGACTTCTGCCATAATAGACTGATTTTATCATAATTTTTTCTTTTTTCTAAATACCTAGATTTACCTTTGAATCCGAACACGCATAATCCCGTCTTTGCGAGTACTCGAAGCAATCCAGTACCCATAGATTGCCACGTCGGAGTACCGACTCGCAATGACAGAATGTAGAGTTTTGTAATTCAAAGTGTATCACCGTCTTCATTAATCCTTAGGATTATGGGGGACAAGCACCTTTTATCCCCTATTTCAAGTCATGACTTGAAATAGGGGAAAGAGAGAGGGGGTGAACAGTATGTGCGAATAATGCGAATAAGGAATCAGCGCCCTGCCAACATACATTCGTGCCTATAGGCACGAATGTATGTTGGCAGGTAAGAGAGCAAGTATTTATCTTTTCTTTTTTTGAAGTTCCGCGATGGTTGGGTTTGCCGATTTTGTGAGTTTGAGGGTGCCTTGGGCGACGATGTGTTTTTTGGGTTTGTGGCGGAGAAGAGCGGCGATACCGATCATGAGGCCGTTGTCGGTGGAGAGTTCACGGTCGGGGAGGAAGAGTCTCGTGTCGGGCAGCTGCGCGACCGCTTCTTGAAAAACTCGGCGGATTTTTTTGTTCGCCGTCACACCCCCGCCTAAAATGATTTCTTTTACCTTGTATTTTTTTGCCGCCGCAAGTGTTTTCGCGAGGAGGACTTCGGTTGCGGCATCTTCAAATTCTTTCGCGATGGATGCTTTGATTTCAGGGGTGAGGTTAGCTACAACATCCGATTGAGCCAGATGTTCGCCCGACCCAGCTAATGCTGGGTTTAGGGGGATTTTTTTAATTGTATACAAAACAGCAGTCTTTAGCCCCGCAAATGAAAAATCAAAGTCGCCGGAGTGAAGCATGGGTCTCGGGAGACGTATCGCGGACTCACGCGGAATAGACGCGGAAACACGCGGAGCCCCTTCCGCGTCAGTCTGCGTCAAGTCCGCGTTGTTCCGCGCTTGTTCTGCAAGTTTTGAGATCTCGGGCCCACCCGGGTATGCGAGACCGAGCATGCGCGCGACCTTGTCGAACGCTTCGCCGACGGCATCATCGCGCGTTTGCCCGATGAGCTTGTACGCACCGTCGCGGGGCATGAGCACGAGCTCCGTGTGCCCGCCGGAGATGAGGAGTGCAATGGCCGGATACTGAAGAGACCGTAGGTCGTATTCCTTTGACTTTTGACTTTTGACTTTCGACTTTTCGACTAGGAGCGCAGCGACTATGTGCCCTTCCATGTGGTTGACGGGGATAACCGGCACACCCCAGAGCATACCGAGCGCCTGTGCGGTGTTGATGCCGACCCAAAGCGCGGGCTCGAGCCCGGGACCCGACGTGACCGCAATGGCGTCGATCTTTGGAATTTTTAACATCGTGAATGCTTTTGAGAGTTCCGCGAGGAGCTCGGGTTCTTTGTGCATAATCTTTTCGAGTGTCCGTAACTCCTTTGTCGTCAGCGTGTGCGGAGTTTTTGTCTCGTGCGCAAGCTCCGCGTTTTTGAGTGCCTGCACGACGAGCGGAACGATAGCTTTTGCGTGTTCGCGCCGCGCGAGAGCGGGGAAGACCCCTCCGTATTCCGCATGAAGTTTCGCTTGAGAAAGAATGAGGTTTGCACGCACCGTAACCGTAGAGAGCTTGCTCCCGACGGTTCGCGCTTCGAGTATGGCGATACCCGTTTCGTCGCAACTGGTTTCGATAGCAAGGATTTTCATAAAATAACGTGACCAATGGCACTATTTTAGCATATTTCGTCGGTTCTTTAAAAAGAAACCGCCTCGAACTCATAAAGGTTGCGAGGCGGTTGGCACGATAAAGGGCGATTATGGTCTTAGCACTACACCGTGATTTTCAAGCCACCGGCGTTGGTTCATGCGGTTTGCCTTGATGTCAAAAATCACGAGCAAGCCCCAAATTATTATGAACCATGTTGTCGATACCATCTCTGTTTTTGTGCCATTAAGCCAGATGAGGGGAAGAAGGGTAATGGCAAGATAGAGAATCAGCGGAGCAATTATGACGTCGTGATAAACATCCATTGCCTTGCCTGACCTTCCTTTGATCGTCAAAATAGAGACGATAACCCCAAAGGCAAAACATGTTACGAGTATGGCAACGTGAGCATTGTTACTTTGGAGCCACTCCGGAACAACACTCCCTCCTCGATGCAAAATTCCCACCGCGATAAGTACCGCTCCGAAGAGCATCGCATCGCCGAACTGTGCCGAGTAGGAAACTTGGTACGGTAATCCTTCAAAATAGTCCCGCCCGACGTGTATGACACCAAGTGTTCCGAAAAAGAGGAACATTGCTGTTGCCCATATAGGCAGGTTTGCCAATACATAGTAATCTCCGATGAGATTCATTATAGTATCCCTCTTGGTTAGTGACGAAGAACTGCATTTAGAACTAAATTAATGCTAGCATATTTTATTTAAAATGTCAAATTTTGACACTAATTATTATAGAACCATTTTGATAGTCTTTCGCCCTGTGGCGTTTATACGCTAACCCTTGGAGGTTCTTTAAACATCCAGTATACTTTTCACATATGGACAATTTCATTACACTTCTTGAGCAATATAAGTATGTGGTACTTCTCCCGCTCGCTATTATTGAGGGACCTATTCTTACGGTTGTTGCAGGATTTTTGGTTACGCTTGGGCTACTTAATTCGTTTTTGGTCTATGTTATAATTGTGGCGGGGGATGTAATAGGGGATTCGATTGCGTATGCGTTTGGGAGATGGGGTAGTTCACTTCTTCATTCACACGGGTCATATATTGGAATAACCACTGAGAAAATAGTGCGCGCAAAGGAATATTTTGCGGCTCGCCACAACAAGGCTATTGTTATGTCGAAGCTTGTTTACGGTATTGGTACCGTGGGACTCGTGACCGCAGGGAGTCTCAAGATTCCTTATTTGCGCTACTTGAGGTCGTGTTTCGCTGTCTCCCTTTTGCAAGCACTCGTGTTCCTTGTTATCGGCTTGTCTTTTGGTCATGCATATGTGCAAATTGGGAAATATCTAGACAACTTTGCCGCGATTGCAAGTGTTGTCGCTCTCACCGTAGGTCTTGTTTTTGTTTTGTATAAATTAAAACCAAAACGCACGTAATAGTATGGATGATCAGAGAAAACTTAATATTGCGATGGTGTGCGACGCGGTGACCGACTGTGTGGCGGGATCGTTTATCTCCACATTGCGATTTTCAGAATTACTTACCGAAAAAGGGCACAAAATAATCTTCATTACAGGGAAATCCCCGCAGAACCCCACGGACGGATATCACAAGGATACGATCAAAGTGTACCGATTTCCCGGGATACTGCTCCCCAAGTCAGAGGGACAATTATATATCTCATTTCCCCCGAAGAAAAGAGTCAGAGAGATTTTTCAGGACGAAGAGATCGATGTTGTGCACATTATCATCCCGACTCCTTCCGCGGTAACGTCTCTCCGCGCGGCAAAGTCTCTGGGTATAAAAACCGTCGCGCATTCACACACACAGCCGGAGAACCTCACGATGCACCTCCCGGGGGAGACGATTCAGAAGCCGCTCAACTACATTTTTTATAAATATCTTTCGTGGCTATATCGCAAGGCCGATGCACTCATCTATCCGACAGAGTTTGCAAGAAGATTACTCCACAAGCTCGAGGAGCACAAGGAGACACATGTGATCAGTAATGGTGTGAACACCAAAAAGTTCAAGGAGACTGAAACAGAGACGCTTTTTGGCAAATTCAATCTCCCGCGCCATACGAAGAATGTTTTGTATGTCGGCAGGCTCCATCCGGAGAAATCTGTCAATACGTTGATTAGCGCGATTCCGCATATCATCAGCCGTGCCCCTGCTGCACATATTATCATTGCGGGATTCGGACACCTCGATACCAAACTCGAGCAACTGGTTCGCGAGCTTGGTATCGAGAATCATATTACTTTTCTCGGCAAAGTCACCGACGAAGAGCTCATCATGGCATATAGCGCGTGCGATATTTTCGTACTTCCTTCGTTCGCCGAGCTTGAGGGGATGGCCGTACTCGAAGCAATGGCGTGCGGCAAGCCCATCATTATTGCGGATTCAAAAGAAAGCGCGTCCACGTACTTTGTGGACGGGAATGGTTTTTTGTTCGAGCCTTCCAACCACGAGCATTTGGCAGAGCAGGTGGTAGCACTTCTTGTCGATGATACTCTGCGCGAGTCTATGGGGAAGGCGAGCCTCGAACAGAGTAAGCTTTATGATATCGACCATAGTGTTGCGCGATTAGAAGAGATTTATTACGCGCTATTACAAAAATGATGAACGAATATTATCTTCCCGCGGGCAATACGTATTATCGGACCAATGAATTCAAGCATGGTCGGCCGACTCTGGTTTTTGTTCACGGGCTCTCGGGGAGTTCATCAGCATGGGCAGAATACGAAAGGTTTTTCTCCGAGAAATGCAACGTTCTCTCGTATGATTTGCGCGGGCATGGAAAATCACCGAAGCCGAAACGGTACAAAGACTATGCGATGGAGCACCTTGTCGAGGATCTTCACGAACTGCTTGCGCACCTCAAGATTGAAAAGTGTATTATCGTCAGTCATTCTTTTGCGGTTCTCATTGTACTGGAATTCCTTGCGCGGTATCAGAGCCAAGTATCCGCGGTGGTATTCCTCTCTCCCAGTTTTTGCGTCAGGGACATGTTTTCTTCGCGCATCGCAGAGCCATTTCTCCAGTTGAGCAGGCTTATGGAGCCCCTTCCTTTTTCAGGGAAGCCTGGCGCGCATGTTGATTACACACGCTTCAAAAATACCGGCGACTGGAACATTCCTCGCATGATTGCCGATGTGGGCAATACGAGCATCCGCGTCTATTTGTGGGGCAGTTTGCAGACGTACTCTGTCGACCGGGAAGCTTTTTTAAGCGAGATTGAGATTCCTGTACTCCTCATGCACGGCAAAAACGATACGATTTTTCCGGTAAAAAATTCCCTCATCATGGCGCAACAAATAAAGAATTCCAAGCTTATTCTTCTCGACAACATGGACCATATCATGGTGCTCAATCGGTTTCCCGAAGTGTCGGTGGCTATTGAAAAATTCGTCAATTCGTTGTAGACTAAAGACATCATTTCGCGAAGCGGTGTCTCTGTCAACAAAACACCATGTCTCTTATCCTCCAAAAATACAGGCTCCATTTGAGTGACAAGAATTTTTTGATTTCGTTAGGCGTCGCCGTGCTCCTCTTTGCGGGGAGCTTGGTGGGGAATTTTTATGCGGGGACGTACGCAACACGGCAAGCAAGCAATTCGGTAACCGATCTTATCTTGAGTAACATTCCCGTTTTTGATATTGATCACATCTTTGTGTACAGTTCAATGATCTTTTTGGCGTTCATGTTCGTACTTTGCGTGATCGAACCGAAGAGGATACCGTTCGTTTTGAAGAGTATTGCTTTGTTTATCTTCACGCGATCGATCTTCATCACGCTTACCCACATCGCTCCTTTCCCGAGCCAGATCGTTGTTGAATCCGCGCTCTTGAGTAAGTTTTCTTTCAGCGCTGATCTCTTCTTTTCAGGGCATACAGGGCTCCCGTTTCTTATGGCGCTTGCTTTTTGGAATCACAAAATAATCAGGTATATTTTTATCGCCGGTTCATTGGTGGGCGCTACCATCGTCCTCGCGGCTCATATCCATTACTCCATTGACGTATTCTCGGCATTCTTCATCACCTACACAATTTTTCATTTAAGTGAGGTTTTTTTCAAAAAAGATTATGCATTGTTCTTGGAAAAATGAGTGGACATTTGGCAGATTTCTCCGTATAGTGAGTATTGGCATCGGTACACAAAGGGAAGGGGGTTTTATGATAGATGAATGCACAGAAAGTGGCGTGCGGATTGTATTAGATACCGAGAAAAAGGGATTTCGACGGTTCCTCTACTCTGATGGGAGCTTGTCGGAAAGTTTTCATTCACTCGAATCAGCGCGTAAAGTTATTGAATTTGATAAAAAGAAATTAACAGAGTTGGACATTGGATTGCTTGTAGAAGAGCTTGATCAAATTCCTCTTTTTTGCTCTCATTGTGGATAAAGAAACCTTTTTTCTATTGAACCCTCGTCTCGCAAGGACGGGGCTTTTTTACGTATTAAAAAAGCGGGGAGAGGTCTCCCCGCCGTGATTGCTATTTAGCGAGCAAGAGCGCTGATGCTTCTTTGTGCCATCCGAACTGCTCGGCTACGCCGAACATTATTGTTCCGCCACCTGCCCGAGACCTTGAGGGCAGAACACCAAAGAAAAATGTCCTTTCCACTTTCAAGAAAAATTTCACCCCCGCCAAATCAAGAAAGCAAGGAACATTTTTCTTTGGTGTTGCCGAGAGAAGCGAGGCAGTGGCGGAACGATACGAGCGTACGATTCAGTTTCAAACCACCACGCACGCGGGGCGTGCGATTAGTCATTTGTTTGGAAAAAAGTTCGCGCAAATGTTAGAATTACTGACCTTCACCCAACTCCTTTGCACTCCACAATCCGGATTTCTTGAGGAACCCTTTGAGGAGAGCCCCGTCTTTCCGCATTCGTCGTATCCCGTTTCTCGCTCTTCTCTCCAGATCATCCATCGTCTCCGGACAATAATTCCCCAGGTCTTTTCTCTTGAGAGATGACCACTGGTATTCTTGTGGGTTCAGCTCTGGTGCGTATGCGGGAAATCGATGCACGGTAAGCCAATTTCTGTTTGCGACGACAAATGCTTGAACCACCTTCGCTTTGTGCGCGGCGAGTCCGTCCCACAGAAGAATGAGTGTAGCATTGTCTTCCCCTTGCTTCCTTTTGATATCCGAGAGTACGGCAAGGATATCCTCTTTTTTCACGGATGATTTCCTGATCCAGACATAATTATCGGTTTGTTTTTGATGCGGAGTAAACAGGATCATCCCCAAAAGTGAGCACGTCTTCCATCCCCCTGCGGAAGCTATGCGCGGCGTTTCTCCCCGTTTCCCCCATGTGGTGGTAACAAACGGTTTGTCGCTTACCCCTGCTTCGTCAAAGAATGCAAAGGTTGCTTGACTTTTTAAGCCCCTTTTTTAATGGCGGGCCACGTGGTGGAAAGCCATGTCGCTATCGCTTTTTCATCTCGCTCCCGCGACCTTCTATTCGGCTTTTGACATGAAAAACCGAAGCGCTTGAGCGTATGCCACAGTGACCGGTCTTCGTACGTCACGCTTGTTTTCTTTTTGATATGATCGGCAATTCTTTTAATCGTCCAGAAGTCGGTATCATACCCGCACTTCTTTGCCCCATTCAGTATGTCTTTCCGCACCTCCTTCTCTTGCTCTGGAGTCAGTTTCGATACCCTCCCGTACACGCCTTTCTTGAGACCTTTTACCCCTTCTCTCTCCCACTCTTTTTTCCATTGATATACGGCCGTCCTCGTCACGCCGAACTTGTTCGCTATCCATATGACGCTTTTGTTTGTATTAAAATATTGTGCCGCTTTCTTCCGCCGCTTCTCAAGGGCATCTTGAGAAAGCGCGCGGGACGGCGGGTGGTGTGATGTTTTCATCATTCCATTATATCACATGCAAAGGAGTTAGGTGAAGGTCAGTAGTTCGAATCGCTTAAACACCGCCAATTGAAACTTCCGAATCCGAAAGGTGGAGAGAAGCCCGCTACCTGCGGCGCGGGAGTGGGCAAAAGAGCCCGTCGCGAAGCTATGAATTGGGACGGGACGGGTGCGGCGAAATGGGCGGATGCGAGACAAATCCGTCTCCGTCTCATTTTGCCCGCCCACCGAATTCGCATTTGCTTGCAAGACAGATTCGGATTTCGCCCACCCCCTTCTCGAGACCGCGCGCTTGCGCGCGGGGCAATTTTCCGACCAAGTTATGAATTGTGTGTTTATTGTAC
>Ga0209211_10002686_pt1 | contig 30228 bp, 17 predicted proteins | sample RifGroA2_FD_183992 | JGI IMG/M metagenome (GOLD analysis project Ga0209211, IMG submission 183992) | Groundwater microbial communities from Rifle, Colorado, USA - Groundwater A2 (SPAdes) (version 2) | ecosystem: Environmental > Aquatic > Deep subsurface > Groundwater | place: Rifle, Colorado...
ATTTAGGTTCAGATATAATGCAATGCGGTATCGCAACTTTAGATGCTGGCAATGCAGGTTCTATTTATTTATGGACTGGTGGTTCTGTTGCTCAAACTCTAATAGCTTCTGCAACAGGAACATATTCTGTAACTGTTACCAATACTAATGGTTGTACAGGTACTGACACAATTGATGTTACAATAAATGCCTCGCCAACTGTAAATTTAGGTCCAGATGTTACCCAATGTGGTGGCACAGTTACTTTAGATGCAGCAAATGCTGGCTCTACTTATTTATGGACTGGTGGTTCTGCTACTCAAACTTTATTAGTTTCTGCAACTGGATTATATGCAGTAATAGTTACAAATGCAAATGGTTGTACAGGAACCGACACAATTGATGTTACAATAAATGCTTCACCAACAGTTAATTTAGGTCCAGATGTTTCCCAGTGTGGTAGTGTAATTTTAGATGCAGCAAATGCTGGCTCTACTTATTTATGGACTGGTAGTTCTGCTGCTCAAACTTTATTAGTTTCTGCAACAGGAATATATTCTGTAACTGTTACAAATACCAATGGTTGTACGGCAACCGATACAGTTAATGTTACAATACATGCTTTACCAACTGTAAATGCTGGTCCTAACCAGACAGTTTGCAATGGTACAGCGGTTACTTTATCAGGAACAGGTAATGCAATTTCTTATACATGGGATAATAGCGTAATTGATGGAACTCCGTTTACACCTGCTGTTGGTTCAGTTACTTATGTTGTAACTGGCACCAGCGCAAACGGTTGTTTAAATACCGACACGGTTGTTGTTGCTGTATATGCCTTGCTAACCATATATGCTGGTGCTACTCAGACAGTTTGTGCAGGTGGTTCTGCAACTTTAACAGCTTCAGGAGCTTCTACTTATACATGGGATAACGGAGTAACAAATGGAATTCTGTTTACACCTTTGGCAACAACAATATATACCGTAACAGGTACAGATGCAAACGGATGTACAAATACTGATAATATTACAGTAACTGTAATACCCATACCTTTAGCCAATGCAGGTAATGATACCACTATTAATTTTGGGACAGATGCTTTGTTAGCAGGTATTGCGACTGGTGGCTCAGGTTCTTATACTTGGTCATGGTCTCCTGTTGATTATTTAACCAATCCTGCTATATCCAATCCAATAGCAAATCCTTCAATTACAACAATATATACACTTGTGGTATCCGACAACGGATGTATAAGTACAGATTCCGTAGTAATTTCTGTTAACGAAGAATGTGAAGTGTTTGTTCCGTCTGGATTTAGTCCTAATGGCGATGGTAAAAACGACATCCTTTATGTTTATGGAAATTGTATTAAAACTATGGAAATCAGAATATTTAACCGATGGGGCAATAAAGTTTATGAAAGCACCGACCATAGTAAAGGATGGGATGGAAAGTACCATGGAAAAGCAGCCGATACCGATGTTTTTGTTTACTATCTTCGAGCTGAAACTGTTACAGGTAAAAAGATTGATACTAAAGGAAATATAACTTTAATGAAATAAAAAAAAATAGTCACTCAATAGTCAAACAATAGCCATTCAATTGTATAACTACACATAACAACTGAATGACAACAGAATGACTATTGAATGACAATAATAAATAATAAATTGTAAAATGAATAAAAAACTTTTTCAAACAGCAATCGGAGTTTTGTTAATTCCGGTTTCAATATTCGGGCAGGATATTTTATTTTCTCAGCCTAACGAAGCACCTCTTATATTAAATCCTGCAAATACAGGAATACCATACAATTTGCGTGTAACAGCAAACTACCGCTCACAATGGCGAAGCATAACAACACCGTTTAGTACGATTGCTGCAGGCATTGATGGTAAAGTTTTATCACAGGGTGCAAAAGGTTCGTCGCTTGGTGTTGGCTTAACCCTTTTTAACGACCAAGCTGGTTCAGGTCATCTTACCACCAATCAGGCAATTTTGAGTGTTTCAGGAAAAGTTACCGTTGCAAAATATCAAATCTTTTCGGTTGGTATTTCCGGCGGAATTGTACAACGACGTATTGGTACCGATAATTTAACATGGGGAGAACAATATAACGGTATTGCTTATGACCCAAATATACCAATAAGCGAAAATTTTTCAAACCAGAGCTTTTTTAATGGCGATTTTGGCACAGGTATTCAATGGAGCTACGGAAAAGGACAAAGTACGCTTTCATCAAACAACCAGTTTGGAGCACAAGTCGGAATTTCAGTTTTTCATGTAAATAGCCCACGTACAGGATTTTATCAGGTTGTTGATAAACGAGATATTCGCTATTTATTCCATTTTAGCTTTTCTTATGGTATTAAAAATACTAATATGCAGATTTCACCTTTGTTTTTGTATGAAAGACAAGGTACGGCACAAATAATTTACGGTGGAACATTTATTAAATATAAATTGCAGGAATCGTCGAAATATACCGATAACCTTTTATCAAAATCTATAAGCATAGGTGGCTTCTTTAGAAGCCGAGACGCTGCTGTTATTGCAGCTCAATGCGAACTTGGGCAAATAACATTTGGCATTAGTTACGATATTAATATTTCATCATTAGCAAAGGTAAGTACAGGACGTGGTGGTTTTGAAATTTCGTTAAAATACTTGCCAATTATTAAGTCATCTGCTCCAAACAGGCTGATTTAATGTTTCAGAGAATTATTTGGTTTATTTAGGCTTGTAAAGGTGGGTTCTAAAAATTAATAATTGCGTCATGGCAGGCTTGACCTGCCATCTCATATCACTCCAATTTAAAGGAAGATTACTCGCTATCGCTTCGTGAGAACGCTTCGCTTAGTTCCTGCTTTCGCAGGAATGACGTAAATGTATAGCATATTTTTAGAAGTCCCCTAAATTTATCATTAGCATAAGGTGAAAATTTTTAATTATTTTTACGCTTAACGGACAACCTTTTTGTATTTTTAAAAGTCTTATTAATAAAAAAATTATGAAATCTTCAATGCGTTTACTTATTGTGCTTATATTCAGCACAATAGTAACATTAACTTTTGGTCAAAAATCTAACTGGTCAACAAGTTTTGCAAACCAAAAAGTTTTTATCGAAAATAAAGGGCAGTTTGATGGGCGAAACTGGCAAAAAAACTCAAAAATCGAATATGCAATTGATTATAATGGGTTTAATGCATTTTTTACACCTAATGGGCTAACTTATCGTTTCGATAAAATTATTAGAAATCCTCAAAGAAAATCAAATCCGGAACATGAACCAAAAAGAATTAATATTAGCGAGATAATAGATATTACATGGCTAAATTTTAATGAAAACGTAAAAATAATTGCTCAAGATGCAATTGAACCTTACTTTTCTTATGCAATTAAGAACCCTTTAACTAAAGAAGTCTATAACATTAATTACATTAAAGGATTTAATAAATTAGTTTATAAAAATCTTTACAATAATGTTGATGTTGAATACGAAGCACAGTTTGAAAAAGGAATAAAATACACTCTGTTTGTACATTCAGGTGCCGATTTGTCAAAAGTTATGATGAAATATAATAAACGTCATACAAATATAAAATCTGAATTTATTACATACTCCCTTGATGAATCAGGGAATTTTAATATCAAAAGCTCTTTAGGCGAAATAACTGAATTAAAACCTTTTGCATATTACAAAGACAACAAACAAGAAGTAAAAATAAAATTTCAATTTGAGAATGATATTTTATCTTTTCAAGCCGAAAACTATGATAATACAAGAGAATTAGTAATTGACCCTTGGGTAGTATCGCCTACTTTTAATTCTTCTACAGCTGTATGGGAAGTTGAAACCGACGGAGCAGGTAATGTTTATGTGATTGGTGGTGAAACGCCAATGCAACTTCAGAAATATAACAGTGCAGGAGCACTTCAGTGGACATATACAACACCATGGGATACAGCAACTGTATGGCTTGGTACACTTGCTACCGATAATTCCGGAACTAGTTATATTACATCTGGAACAGCACCTGAAATTGAAAAAGTTGATAATGGCGGGAATATGGTTTGGCATAACAATAGTAGTACTGATAAGGAGTGGTGGTCAATAACATTTAATTGTGATAAAACAAAATTGATTGTTGGCGGAACTATATTAAATATGTCTACTTTCATGGCTTATGCAACGATATTTGATATAGACATAAATAATGGAATTGAATTATCTTCTAATAATTTTGATTCAATAAGTTTAAGTGGTTTTGGAGCATTTCCAATTGAAGTCCGCTCAATTACAACAACAAAAAATTCTGAGTACATTTATCTTACACATAAAGAAGTTGGTACATATAATCAAAGTATTTCATCTTGTCCTGATAGCACACAAGATTTTAAATTAGATAACGGGCATCATCTTGCATATAAATGCGAAAATTATTTACCTTTAACTCAAAATGGCGGTGGTTTAAAAGCAATTATTGCCAACAATCAATTTTTCTACATTCATACTGGAGCTAAAATTTATAAAAGAGCAGTATCTGATGGTTCTTTAATAGATTCAACTTTAATACCCGGAGGTGTTAACCAATTAGATTTTTATGGGAAAATTTATGTTAGTAATAGTGGACTTGCTTTAGATAGTTGTGGAAATGTTTATGCCGGTTCTGTTAATAATGTTATAAAATTTGATGCTGACTTAAATATTTTATCTCAAGTAAGCGTTGGCTTTACTGTATATGATGTGAGTGTAAACTCAAACGGAGAAGTTGTTGCTGTTGGTGCTCAGTTTAACAACAGTTTTTCAAATAGAAACGGAAAAATTCAATCAATTGATATGAGTGCATGTCCACAATATTCTTTAGTTTGTTGTGATGCAACTGTTTGTAATGCTGGTCCGTTTTGCAGTAAAGACTCATCAACAAACTTAGTTCCTTCAACATCAGGTGGAACATGGGCTGGAACTGGTATAACCAACTCATTAACCGGAACATTTAATCCTTCTGTTGCAGGTGCCGGAATTCATACAATTTTTTACACATTACCCTGCGGAACAGATTCTATATTAATCACAGTTAATTCTGTTGATAATTATACTATTTCTTCTATAGGTGCTACAGCTACAGTAACAAATCTTACAGGTGCAAATTATCAGTGGATTGATTGTGATAATGGAAATTCAATAATTGCCGGTGAAACAGATACAAGCTATACAGCAACTGTTAATGGTAATTATGGGGTAATGATAAATCAAAATGGATGTATTATTATTTCCTCTTGTGTTTTTATTGATGTTACAGAAATTGCCGGAAACAATAATGCTTTAGGTATTAAAATTTATCCTAATCCGACAAAAGGGATTTTAAATATTTATTTTAGCAACGATTTAAATAATGTAAACATTGTAATAGAAAATACTATTGGACAAAAAGTTTACGAGTCTATATCGAATCAAGTTAAAGGGGCTGTATTATCAATAGATTTAGAAAAATATTCAAATGGTTTTTATTTTGTTAAAATTAATAATAACAACCTGAATTTAAAATATAAAATTCTTTACGATAAATAGCACCATCAAAAAGAAAAATAATTCTTAAATTTACCAATTATTTTATTGCAATTTTGGCAACCTTTAATTTTTTTTTGCGTCTTATAAAATAAAAAAAGGTAATGAAATCTATTATAAGTTTACTTATTGTATTGATATATAGCACAATAAGTGTTTTTACATTTGGACAAAAAGCTAACTGGTCAACAAGTTTTGCAAACCAAAAAGTTTTTATCGAAAATAAAGGGCAGTTTGACAACCGAAACTGGCTAAAAAATTCTAAAATAGAATACGCAATAGACAATAACGGATTTAATGTTTTTTTCTCAAAACAGGGAATAACTTACCGCTTCGATAAAATAATTAAAAATCCGGACAAAAAATTAGAAAATTCACATGAACCAAAAAGAATAAATATAAGCGAGTTAGTAAATGTTAATTGGCTTAATTCTAACGAAAATGTGAGTATTACTACTGACGAAAAAATTGAACCTTACTTTTCTTATGCTATTAAAAATCCTTTAACAAAAGAAGTTTATAACATTAATCACATAAATGGTTATAGAAAATTAATTTATAACAATATATACAACAATATTGATGTAGAGTATATTACCAATCAGGAAAAAGGTATAAAATATACTCTTTTTGTTCATCCCGGTGCCGATATTTCAAAAGTAATGATGAAATATATTAAACGCTACACAAATGTACAATCAGAATTTGTTGATTACTCTTTAGACGCTGAAGGAAACTTAAAAATACAATCATCGTTAGGAGAAATAACAGAACTAAAACCTTATGCTTATTATAAAGATAACAAACAGGAAGTTAAAATAAAATTCAAATTCGAGAACGATATTCTTTCTTTTGATGTTAGCAATTACGACAACACAAGAGAACTTGTAATTGACCCTTGGATTGTATCACCAAACTTCAACACTTCAACGGCAGCATGGGAAGTTGAAAATGACGGTGTAGGAAATTCTTATGTTATTGGTGGTGAAACATTTATGGAATTAAGAAAATATGATATATCAGGGACCTTGCAATGGACTTATATTACACCGTGGGACACAGCATCAGTTTGGCTTGGCACATTAGCAACTGATAATGCTGGGAATAGTTACATTACTTCGGGAACAACGCCCGAAATAAAAAAAATTAATCCTTCAGGGGGAGTGGTTTGGCAAAACTCTGGATATAACGCAAGTTGTGAGTACTGGTCAATTACTTTTAACTGCGATAAATCAAAACTTATTGTAGGGGGAACTTATGTCCCATCAATGTTTAGTTTTGATTATTATGCTGCAATTTATGATATTGATATTAATAATGGTAATGTTCTTGGATTTGTAACTTTTGATGTTGTAAATATATTTGGTGGCTTTGGAGTTACCCCAATTGAAGTTCGTTCAATTTCATCATCAAAAAATGCTAAATATATTTTTCTGACACATAAAGATGTTGGTGCAATCAATCAGAATATTTCAATGTGTCCATCTGATGTTCCGGTTTTTAAATTAGATAATGGACATAATCTTTCATATAAGTGTGAAAATTATTTACCTGCTACTCAAAATGGGGGCGGTTTAAAAGCAATTATTGCAAACGACCAGTTTTTTTACACTTCAAGTGGAACTCAAATTTTTAAAAGATCAATAACAGATGGGACTTTAATTTCTACAGCAAATATACCTGGAGGAGGAAACCAATCTTCTTTTGGAGGAATTGCAGTTAAAAATAGCGGACTTGCAGTTGATAACTGTGGGAATGTTTATGCGGGCTCTATTAATAACGTTGTTCAGTTCGATGCTAACCTCAATATTTTGTCTCAGGTAGCAGTTGGTTTTACTGTTTACGATGTAAGTGTTAATTCTAATGGTGAAATTGTTGCTGTTGGTGCTCAATTTGATAATCAGTCTGCTGCAAGAAATGGACAAATTCAAGCAATAAATTTTTCAGCTTGTCCACAATATTCAATGATTTGTTGCGATGCAAATATTTGTAACCCAGGAATAGTGTGTACTGTTGACCCGCCTTTTAATTTAACCCCTTCTACACCAGGTGGTGTATGGTCTGGAACCGGAATAACAAATTCTGCTGCCGGTACTTTTGACCCATCAGTTGCTGGGGCAGGAACTCATACAATAGTTTATACAGTAGCTTGTGGTTCAGATTCGATAAATATTACAGTTTTAGTATGTTCACCAATTAATGTTTGTTTTGATGGAACAAATTTAGTTGCTTCTGGTGGAAGCGGAACAATTTCTTGGCAAACTCAAACTCAAACAACTTCAACTCCTGCTGATGCTGCCGAATGTACAGCTTGTGGTGGTACACCTATATTAGATCCGTTTTTTGGTACTTATTTAGCATGTAATCCACCTATTTGCATAGTAACAGTATGGACAGCATACACAACTGGTAATAGTGCAAGTTTACCTAATTCTTGGCCTTTGTTAATTACCGATGGAGTTGATACTACCATATACAATTCTCAATCAGAAGTACCAAATTGCAACCCATGTACACCACCAACTTTATCTAATGTTGTAACAAATGTTACATGTGCTGGTGGCAGCAACGGAGCAATTAATTTAACAGTAACAGGTTCAAGCACATATACATATTCATGGACTGGTCCTTTGGGATTTACTTCAACCATACAAGACCCATCAGGATTAATTGCAGGAACTTACAATGTTACAGTTACCGATGATTCAAATTCAGCTTGCACTGCAACAGCATCTATTGTTGTTAATGGCGGGGTTGCAAATCCAACTCCAACAATTACAGGTTCTACAACATTCTGCACTGGTGGCTCATCAACTTTAGATGCAGGAAGTTATACTTCATATTTATGGTCAGATAATAGTACCAATCAGACATTAGTTGTAAATACCGCAGGCACATATTCTGTAACAGTAACTAATGCAAGTGGCTGTACCGGAACTGCTTCAGTTGCAGTAACAGTTAGTACAAGTTTATCGCCAGTTGTTACAGGAAATGATTTTTGTACAGGTAGTAGTTCTATACTTGATGCAGGAAGCGGATTTTTAACTTACACTTGGGCACCTTCAGGGAATACCCAAACAATTACTGTAAATACAGCAGGAACATATTCAGTAACTGTTACAGATGCTACAGGATGCTCTGGTTCGGGAAATATTACAATTGCAGAAAATCCTTTACCAATTGTTAATGCCGGATTAGACGTAACAATTTGCACAGGTGGTTCAACAACTTTAAATGCTTCAGGAGCATTAACATATTTTTGGGACAATGGACTTGGTGCTGGAAGTTCACATTCAGTTTCACCACTAGTAACTACAACTTATTATGTTACAGGAACAGATGTAAATGGTTGTGTTAACACTGACCAGGTAGTTGTTACTGTTTCATCAAATTTAACTCCAACAATTACCGGTTCTACAACATTCTGCACAGGTGGTTCATCAATTTTAGATGCAGGTAGTTACACCTCTTATGTATGGTCAACTTTTGCAACTACTCAAACAATTACCGTTAATACCGCAGGAACTTATTCAGTTACTGTTACTAATGCAAGCGGCTGTACCGGAACTGCTTCAGTAAATGTTACAGTTAGTACAAGTTTGACACCGAATATTTCCGGAAACGATTTTTGTACAGGTAGCAGTTCTGTACTTGATGCGGGGAGCGGATTCTTAACATACATTTGGTCGCAAGGTGGAACTACGCCAACAATAACTGTTACATCACCAAATACTTATGTTGTTACAGTAACTGATGCAACAGGATGTTCAGGAACAGGACAAATTGTAATTTCCGAAAATCCATTGCCTGTTGCAGATGCCGGATTAAACGTAACAATTTGCACAGGTGGTTCAACAACTTTAAATGCTTCAGGAGCATTAACATATTTTTGGGACAATGGACTTGGTGCTGGAGCTTCACATTCTGTTTCTCCTGCAATAAATACAACATATACAGTTACCGGAACTGATGCAAATGGTTGTACCAATATTGACCAAATAACAGTCTCTGTTTCTTCAACACCCAATCCTGCAATAACAGGTTCATTAACCTTTTGTGCAGGGGGTTCAACAACGCTTGATGCAGGTTCGGGATATTCAAGTTACAACTGGTTTCCTTCCGGGAGTGGACAAACAATAAACGTAACAACTGCTGGAACATATTCGGTTACAGTAACAAATTCGAGTGGTTGTACAGGAACAGATATGGTGGCAGTAGTAACTGTTAGTTCTTTAAATGCAAGTATTTTAACTACAGATGTTAATTGTTATGGACAAGCAAACGGAAGTGTTGACTTAACAGTGTCGGGAGGCACACCGCCATTTCAATATTTATGGAATAATCTTGCTACAAGCCAGGATTTAACAAATGTTGGGGCAAATGATTATACTGTATTAGTAGCCGATTCTAATGGATGTACTGCATCTGCAAGTGCAACTGTAAACCAACCCTCACAACTTATTGTTACAACAATACCAACGTATTCAATTTGCAATGGCGAATGGGCTTATTTAACTGCCACGGCTACTGGCGGGAGTCCGCAATATTCATATTATTGGGATAATGTTCCTTCTAATCCTTCTATTGGAGTAAATCCAACTTCAACAACAAATTATACTGTATATGTAGTTGATTCACATGGTTGTACAAGTAATTCTGCAATAACAACAGTTAATGTTTCGCCTCCTTTACAGATTGATGTAACTGCTTCCCCAAATTCAATTTGTCCGGGCGATTTAGTAAATTTGAATGTTGATATTATTCAGGGAGGTGGCCCTCCATATTGGATTTACAATAGCAATGGGAATATTTTAGTTCCACCTATTTATATTATGCCAACTTCTTCTGGTCCGCAGTATTTATATGTTAAAGATGGATGTGGTAGTGTTGCAAGTGATTCTGCTTATATAACTATACATTCTATTCCTGATGCACATTTTACAAGTGATACCACTTCGGGTTGTCAACCACTTACTGTTTCGTTTAATCCAAGTGCAGCCCAATCGGGCGAATCTTATTTATGGAATTTTGGCGATGCAAGCTATAACGAAATATCATTTCAAATGAATCCTGTTCACGAGTTTACAAGTTCGGGTACTTTTAATGTGTCGTTAACTGTTACATCTTCTTATGGTTGCAAGAACACTTTTACAGTTGAACAAATGATTACAGTATTTCCAAGACCATTTGCACGATTTATTGCAAATCCGTCTTCGGCAAGTATTGTCAAACCACAGGTATTTTTCTCAAATCTTTCGGAGTTAGCAAGTTTTTATATCTGGTCGTTTGGCGATGGAGACTCATCGAGTATTGTAAATCCTATGCATTGGTATTCCGCTCTTGGTAGTTACGTTGTTGTATTAATAGCTATTTCTGATAAAGGATGCTCTGATACTGCAAGAAGTACAGTAACAATACGAGACGAATATACATTTTATGCACCTTCGGCAATTTCACCCGATTTTGATAACATTAATGATGTTTTCTTTGTGTTAGGAAATGGAATAAGTACAAAGAATTTTCATCTTTATATATTTGACAGGTGGGGTGAAATCATCTATGAAACAAATAAATACGACACCGAACATCCCGAGAAATATGGTTGGGACGGGAGTGCTAAAGGTAATGCAATTGTTCCTGTTGGAAGTTATACATGGATGGTGAAATATTATGATGGAGCCCATATAGAACACGACAGAAGTGGGGTTGTTAATGTTATTAGATGAAACATCCACTGACACACAAGGGAATGATTATATTAGCGGTTGAGGTTAAGTGATGAGATTGAAAAAGATTGAGAAAACAAGATTGAGAAGAAAGATTGAAAGGATTGAAAAAACAAGATTGAATAGATTGAGAAGACAAGATTGAAGAACGTCTTCATCAATCCTATCAATCTTCTTCAATCTACATCAATCTGAAAACATAAAAAATTGAGTATCAATAAATTAAAAAATATAAACAGTTGAAATACATTGTCATACAGTTGTAAAAAATTATTCAATTTTAAAAATTCTCAGTCCAGTTTCTTCTGCGGAGAAGTTTTAAATCCTGTAAAACAGCCGATTTTACATTAATCTGAAAACTATAACTTTTGTAGCTTCCAAACGGAATCCACGAGAAACGCATTTCCCAGCAATGTAAATCTCTATAAATATTAATATTGGTATAAGTAAGTTGCCTGTTTTCAATATCGTAACCCGATTGAACTGAAACTTTCCACTTGCTTGTTAAATTTACATCGGTCGAAAAACTTAAGGTTTTAGTAATAGTGTGTTTAAATTTGTAAGTTTCTTCGTTATATTGGGTTGTATAGTACAAACTTAAATCTGTCCTGAAATTCCATGGAATTTTAAAATCAACATAATAATTTAAGTAATTATCGGGAAGTCCGGAATTTAATGCAGCTTGTTTCGACTCTTCGGTTTGGCTATTGTCTTTTTTCTTAAAACCATCTGAATTTAAGTTAAATCCGGCTGAAAGATTTCCCGATTGTAACCGTCCTATTGTTTTATTTTGTTTCCATTTCGACATTTTTAATTTTCGTCCTGTTGAGTCGTAGGCATAAGGGTCAATTATTCCACTAAAATTTATGTCAACCATTTTAAAAAGTGTTGTTCGCCCACTAATATTTATTGATGACCATTTCATTGAATCAAGTGCCATGTTATAACTGCTTCCAAAACTTAAACTCTCTAACAAAACAATTTTTTTTGTGCCGGTAATAGTGTCTTTTTTCGATTTAACTTTCATTTCTAAATTATTCCCCAAGTTTAAACTAATTGCACCATATTTTCCGGAGTTTGGTCCGCCAAACATGCTATTGCTAAAAATTGAATAAGTTTCGGTTTGTCCTGCTGTGTCTTTTTGCACAGTTTTATAATATCCGTATTGCTGTTTAGAGTAATCGGGACGGTAACTGTAGCTTACACTAGGCGTGAGCATGTGGCGTAATGCGATTATTTTAGCATTAGGACTTCGACTTTGGAAAAAACCATAAAGTTTTGTTGTAAATGGAATAGAAACCATATAATCGCCGGCTCTTTTAAAGCCATTAACGGTATCAGTTTTTAAATAAGCCGGTATTGTATCTTGCACAGGTTGCCATGTTTTGTTTATTGTTTTAAAATACCATCGTTCATTATAATTTAAAGATGGGTTTAATATAAAATATTTTAATACTTTTAACGAAGTAGATACAGGTACACTATGTCTTATACCATTATTAAAATTATGTAAAGTCTGCTCAGTAAATAGTAGAGTTTCTTTTGTTTGAATATTATTTGATAAATTTGAGTTGTAAGAAAACCCAAAGTTTTCGTAAACACTTTTATACCAACGCTGTTTTCCAGTTCCACCTTTTGGCTTAAAGAATGTTTGCCGCGAAAGAGATAAATTAAGTTCGGGTATGCTTAAATTAATAGTGCTATCAGTAAGATTTTGGCTATGCCGGATGTTAGCAGAGAAATTAAAAGGTGAATTTGCCCATCTTTGAACATAAGAAATATTCGACTGAACATTACTTTGTAATCTATTGTTAACACTATAATTATTGTATCTGTTATATGAACTGGAACCAAAATTTACATTTGCCGAAAATGTGTGATTAGGGTGTGCTTTAGCATCCTGACTATGCATCCACCTTAACCAGTATTGGTTAGAATTAGAGTAATTTGGAAGCTCTTTTTCGCTGATAATAAGTTTCGTATAACTCAAATTAAAATTACCATTATATTTATACCTCTTTTTATAATTAGAATACAAATTACTTCCCCAAGAACCATGCGAATAAACTTCACATTTAATTGTTGCGTCAACATAATCGCTTATAGCAATATAATATCCGCCGCCTTTTAAAAAGAACCCACGATTAATTTCTTCGCCGTACTCTGGTATAATTATACCCGATTTGTTACCTTTTTTATTTGGGAAGAAACCAAAAGGAATACCCAGTGGAATGGGAACATCTTCGATTACAAGATATGCAGGTCCCGAAATAATTTTTTCGTTAGGAATAACTTTGGCTTTTGTTAAATTAACGTAAAAATGAGGATGTTCGAGGTCGCAGGTAGTATATAATCCATTCTTTAAACAAACATTACCGTTTGATAATCTTTTAGTTTTTTCGCTATGCAAAAATCCACCTGATTGTTCTGTAATAACTCCGGTTATTATACCTTTTTTTGTTTTAAAGTTATAGCGAAGAGTATGTGCCGTAAACTCATCGCCTCCATCTTTAAACTGGGGTTTCCCAACTTCTTTACCTGTGCTATCTTTAACTCCCGCAGCAAATGCTTCATCTTTGCCAAAATCAATTTCGATATAATCGGCTTTTAGCTCAATTTCTTTATAATTAATTTGTGCAGCATTATATAAATAAACTTTTTGTTCTTTTATGTTAAACAACATCGAATCGGTTGCTGTGTATTCAACAGGAGCATCAACACGGTTACCTTTTTTTGTTACAGTAACTTTAGTAGTATCTTTGCCTAAAGAGTCGATTGCAACTTTTATTCCGTCGCTAAAATTTAATGTGTCAACACTTTTAACAATAGAATCTTTAGGATTAACAACTTGACATTTAGCTGCTCCCAACGAAATAGTTAGAAAAAAAATAATTAGTGTAAGTAAAAAAACGATGTGTTTGATATAAAAAACGTCAAGTTTGAGGCTTGCGAAGTGACAAAATGCGGAATTTACTAATGAATAATGAATGAAATCAGACCTTGTTCCGATTTTTCGGGATTTGCAAAAATATTTTAAAGAAACGGAGATGGGACGAACCGGAGAATCGGCGTAAATTCGCCGCTTCACAATTTCGCCCATTCTCCGTTTCAATATTTTTTTCGCAAACTCAATCCGTTTAAGTATAAATAGCTTGTTTTGTCGCAAGCATAACGAAATAATTGGCGTTTTCTTACAAACACTAACTAAAATAATATAAACATAATATTGTACGAAAGTATTATTTTTGTGCAAAATTTCGTTTTGTATTAAAACTTCAAAACTAATCAAAAATTTTGATGCACGATATAGACATATCATACTTAATTAATAGAAAAGCTATAATTTGCAAAGGATTGCTCTTATTGTTAATTATATTTAATTTAAAAATTAATGCTCAAAACGTAGAAAACAATTACAAATTAAAAACTGTAGTGATTGATGCCGGACATGGCGGTAAAGATCCCGGAGCAGTTGCTAATAAAGGAAAAGAGAAAGATATTACTTTGGCAGTATCATTAAAATTAGGAAAATACATCGAAAATAACTGTAAAGATGTTAAAGTGATTTATACCAGAAAAAAAGACGAATTTGTTGAATTATTTAAAAGAGCCCAAATTGCTAATACAAATAATGCCGATTTGTTTATTTGTGTTCATGTTAATAGCAGTAAAAAAACTGACCCTTATGGAACCGAAACTTATGTAATGGGTTTACACAAAACACAAGGAAATTTAGATGTAGCTATGACCGAAAACTCTGTAATAACAAAAGAAGATAATTATCAAAATCAATACGATGGCTTCGACCCACATAGTCCCGAAGCATTTATTATTTTTTCACTTTTCCAAAATGCTTATTTAGACCAAAGTTTAAATTTTGCAGCTAAAATTCAAAAACAGTTCTCGCAAAAAGCAAAACGACTTGACCGTGGAGTTAAACAAGCAGGATTTTTAGTCCTTTGGAAAACTGCTATGCCATGCATATTAACCGAAATAGGATTTTTAAGTAATGCCGATGAAGCCCAGTATTTACTTAATGATACCAATCAAAATCAAATCGCATTATCAATTTATAATGCTTTTAAGGAATATAAAAACGAGTTAGAAGGAATAACCGAAAGCACAGAAGTAATTGAAAACACAAATGTTGAAGTTCCAATAAATAAAACTGATACAGCAAGTAATAATTTGACCTTGTTTCCAAATTATGCAACAAATAATACGGATTCTATTTATTTTTATGTTCAAATAATGTCGTCGGTAAAGAAGATAAACGCTAAGTCTGAACAATTTAAAGGAGTAAAAAATATTTGCGAACTTAATATTGATGGTTGTTACAAATATACTTATGGTAAATCAACAGCTTTTAGTGAAATTTTGAAAATTCAAAAAGAAATTAAAACACAATTCCCTGATGCATTTGTGATTGCGTTAAAAGACGGAAAAAAAATTCAAGTAAATGAAGCAATTAAACAAACAAAGAATTAATTTTAGCAAATAAATTAAAAGATTAAGAGTTAATTATTAGGTATATGTTTATGGTTTATGGTTTAAAAAAGTTTACTGTTCACTGTTCACTGTTCATAGTTTGGGGTATTTGTTATTAAGTGTAAGAAAAATGATTATTAAAAATATAATTAATTTGATATAAAAACTTTATCTTTAAAGTTGAATTGTTACAGAAAATAAAATGGCATTTAAAATTTCAAACGAAGTAAAAGTTGGTGTGTTGGTCTTTATTGCCATCTGTCTTGCTATTTGGGGTTATCATTTTTTACAAGGTAAAAATTATTTCGAAAGCAGAAATATGTACTATGTCGTTTACGATAAAGTTGATGGACTAGTCGAATCGAGCCCAGTTTTAATTAACGGACTTAAAGTTGGATTAGTTACCGAAATTTCGTTTACACACGATACTTTAAACAGAATTTTTGTTAAAATGTTGGTTGACAATGAATATCAAATTCCCGATTCAAGTATAGCCGAAATTTATAGCGTTGATTTAATGGGAAGCAAAGCTATACGCCTTAATCTCACTAAATTAAATAAATTCTACAAATCGGGTGATACATTGTATTCAAAGATAGAACAAGATTTAAAATCGCAAGTTAGTGCACAAATGTTGCCATTAAAAGTCAAAGCCGAAGAACTTATACTTTCAATAGATTCGGTGATGTCGGTTGTTCAAAATATTTTTAACGAGAACACACGCGAAAATTTATCGAAAACTTTTGCCAGCATTAAAGAAACTATTAAAAATCTCGAAAGTGCTTCAATATCGCTCGATACGCTTATGCGAAACGAAAAATATGTGCTTGCCCGTATCTTTTCGAATATTGAATCAATTACCAACAATTTAAAAAATAACAATGAGCAAATAAATCAGATTCTAAATAACTTCTCAATGATAAGTGATTCATTACAAAAATCGAATATTAAAAATACTATTCAAAATGCAAACACAGTACTTTTACAAGCTAATAGTATTTTAGGAAAAATAAATAGAGGAGAAGGTTCGTTCGGATTATTAATTAATAACGATACTCTTTATAGAAACCTTGAGAACGCATCTAAAAATCTCGACAAACTTATGCAAGATTTCCGCGAAAACCCAAAGAGATATGTTCGTTTTAGCTTATTTGATTTTGGCAGAACTGTAATTGTAGATGAAAACGGGAATAAAATTAAAAAAAGAGAAAAAAACCACCAAGCCGATACTTCAGGTTCATCTTCAGATAATACTATTATATATAAGGTACAAATTCGTTCTGCAAAAAAACAAATTAAACCAAATTCTAAGGAATTTAAAGGCATTAATAATATTGAAGAAAATTTTATTGATGGAAGATTCAAATATACTATTGGGCAATACAGCACTTTAGACGATGCAATTAAAGAACAGCAAGAAATTTTGAATATTTTTCCCGATGCTTTTGTGGTATCGTTTCAAGGAAAACAACAAGTGCCAATACAGGATGTAAGAAAATAATTTTGTAACTTCTCAATAGTTGAATTGACCTAAAAAAGCCTAAAGCCCCAAGTCCCAAGAGAAGAAAGCCCCAAACGGAAAACTAGGAATCCGATATCGGATTGGAACTTATACTGTAAACGGATCAAATCCTATAGCTATCGGATTTAACATTTAATCCTGCATATATGGGACAAGAAGATATATAAGGTATAGGGTATAAAGGTATAAGGTATAGGGTATAAAGGTATAATGTAAGATGTCAAAGGGCAAATGTCAAATGTTGAATATTACGGAAAATATACATTTGACTTTTGACATCAAACATCTGACATCTGACATAAAAAGATTAAAGTATGAAAGAAGAAATGACAGATCGTTTTCTGATGTTTGCTGCTAAAGTTATTGAACTTGGCAGCAGATTGAATAAAACTTATGAAGGAAGACATATTTACGAACAATTATTTCGTTCTTCATCTTCTTCGGGTGCAAATTACGAAGAATCACATTCTGCTGAAATCACACGTGATTTTTTACATAAACGACAAAAGGTATAGGGTATTAGCGGTAGTAATTTCCATATTTCCTTATACCTTATTCGCCTATACCCATTTGCGATAATTTACCCCGTGCAAAGAATAAATAATTTTTAATTAAAAAATAATTGATGGATTGATAATAAAAAGTATTACTTTTGCTTTAAACTAAAGCGTTTATCAACAAAATATACTAACAAACATCTATGCAGAACATTACAAATATGCAACTTTTTAGATATGTTTTTTTGACAAACGTAAATAAGTTTTTAGCAACCAATTGTAAAAAATAATTAAAAAACAATAGCAATTTAATTTTTTTATAAACTATTTTTTTTACAATATTGCTGAATGAAATTATTGAAACGATAGAATTAAAATATTACAATATATAATGAGTAAAAATCATGTTGAAATTTGGAATAATTGCTTAAAAGTAATTAAGGACAACGTACCTTCAATTAGTTTTAAAACGTGGTTTGAACCAATTATTCCATTAAAAATGGAAAATAATGTACTAACAATTCAAGTTCCCAGCCCTTTCTTCTACGAATATTTAGAAGAACAATATATTGATATTATTAGCAAAACATTACGTAAAGAAATTGGCGATAACGTAAAATTAGAATATAATGTTGTTATGGATAGCAATTCGCAATCCAAATCTAAACCATATACTGTTAAGCTACCAGCTAGAAATAAACCCGATTTAAAAAATCAACCCGTATCAGTTCCATTAGATTCAGATGACGTTTCTATAAAAAACCCATTTATACTTCCCGGAATTAAAAAATTAAACATTGACCCACAACTCGACCCCGATAAATCTTTTGCCAATTTTGTTGAAGGCGAATGTAACCGTTTAGCTCGTTCTGCCGGTTATGCTGTAGCTTGCAATCCCGGTGGTACTGCTTTTAATCCGTTATTTATTTATAGTGCAAACGGTTTAGGAAAAACTCATCTTAGTCAGGCAATTGGAATAGAAGTTAAAGAACGCTTTCCCGAAAAAACTGTTTTATACGTGCAGGCTCATAAATTTATTACTCAATTTATGGACTCTATCCGTAACAATAACCGCAACGATTTTGTTCATTTTTACCAAATGATAGATGTTCTTATAATTGATGATGTACACGAATTAGCAGGAAAAGAAAGAACTCAGGATATTTTCTTTCACATTTTTAATCAGCTTCATCAATCTAACAAACAGCTTGTTATAACAGCAGATAAACCACCAGTTGAGTTGCAAGGTATTGAGCAACGATTACTGTCACGCTTTAAATGGGGTTTGGCTGCCGATTTGCAACAACCAGATTTCGAAACGCGTATAGCAATCCTTAAGAAAAAAATATATAACGACGGTATTGAACTAACCAATGAAATTATTGAATATATTGCTTCACATATTAACAACATGCGTGAAATTGAAGGAGCACTTATTTCAATATTGGCACACCTTACTCTCAATAAAAAAGAAATTACACTCGAACTTGCAAAACAAATTATTGATAAACTTGTAAAAAGTACACGACGCGAAATTTCAATTGATTATATCCAAAAAATTGTTTGCGACTATTTTAATATGCAAGCCGAGCAACTTAAATCAAAAACACGTAAACGTGAAATTGTTCAGGCACGACAAATTGCAATGTATTTTGCAAAAAATTTCACAAAAAATTCGTTAGCTGCAATTGGCTCTGTTATTGGTGGTAAAGACCACGCTACTGTTTTACATGCTTGCAAAACCGTTAGCAATTTAATAGATACCGATAAACGCTTTAAATTATATATTGATGAAATTGAAAAGAAACTTAAATTATAAAAGGAAAGCAGGTTTGATACCTGCTTTTTTTTTAATCATATTTTCCAAAAATTATCAGATATGTTTTTAGCTTCAGAAATATTATTTTTTAAATGAAGGTTGATGAATATTTAACAATAAAAGTACCTTCGCAAGGATTTTTTAAAGACCGAAAAAGCAGGTTTATCGGATTAACTTTCCCCATATTAACCGAAAATTCATTTAAACAAACAATTAAACAAATTAAAAAAGATTATAACGATGCCTCGCACCATTGTTATGCTTATGTTTTGGGGCTTAACCGCAATACCTTTCATTCAAGCGACGATGGTGAACCTGCAAACACAGCTGGTGTTCAAATTCTTGGTCAAATAAATGCAAAACAATTAACAAATATTTTAGTTGTTGTGGTACGATATTTTGGAGGCGTAAAACTTGGTGTACCCGGACTTATTAATTCATACCGGCAAGCAGCTTCTGAAGCGTTAAATAATGCCGAAATAATTAAAGAATTTGAAAAATCGAATTTTAAAATAAATTTTAAGTACCAACAAATGAGTTATATAATGAATTTGTTAAAAGAATATAAATGCCAAATAAATTCTAAAATTTTTGAATTAGAATGTAATATTGATTTTAAAATAAGAAAAAGTTTTGAACCCGGTTTATTTAAAAAAATAAATAGCATAAAAGATATAACAATACAAACAATAAATTAATAAATGAAATTACTAAAACAACTTTGCAGTATTCATGCACCATCGGGCGAAGAAATTAAACTTAAAGAGTTTATTTTATGGTGGATTAATACAAACATGAATAACTGGAAAGTTAAACCAACAATAATGGAAGATAGCGGACTGCAAGATTCTGTAGTTTTAGTTTTTGGTAAACCACGCACAGCAATATTTGCACATATAGATTCAACTGGGTTTACTGCACGTTACAATAATGAATTAGTGAACATTGGAGGTCCAAATTTTAAAAATGGCGATAAACTAATATTTGAAAAACAAAATAACATATTTGAAACAAAACTTGTGTTTGATAAAAAAACCGAAAAAGTGTTTTGCGATTACAAAGAAATTATTTCTCCAGGAACCACTTTAACATACAAGGTAAATTTTAAAACAAATGAAAAAGAAATTTTTGCTCCATATCTCGATAATAGATTAGGAGTATGGGTAGCACTTAATATTTCAAAAAATCTCGAAAACGGGATTATTGTTTTTTCGTGCTACGAAGAACATGGTGGCGGAAGCGTTGAAAAAATTGCAAAAATAATCTACGAAAAATATTCGATTAATCAAGCACTTATAGCCGATATTACATGGGCAACCCAAGGAGTTTTTCTTGATAAAGGAGTTGTAGTTTCGTTACGCGATAAATATATTCCACGTAAATTTTATACCGATAAAATTTGTAACATTCTAAAAAATAATAAAATAAAATTTCAATTGGAAGTAGAATCTTCTGGTTCAAGCGATGGCGGTTATCTTCAAAAATGCGCCCAACCAATTGATTGGTGTTTTATTGGTGTTGCAGAGGAGAATAATCATTCTAGTTTAGAAAAGGTAAATATTTTAGATGTCAATTCTATGTTAAAAACTTATGAAATATTAATGAAAGAAATGTAGTATAAATTTAATAAATAAACAACATGAAGAACAAAAGTTTAGTTTCAATCCACGATTACTCAAAAAAAGATTATTTGAGAATTATGGATTTAGCCGAAGAGTTTGAGAAAAATCCCAAAAAATACGGAAGATTGCTATCTGGTAAAGTAATAGCGACTTTATTTTTTGAGCCATCAACACGAACCCGCTTGAGTTTCGAAAGTGCAGTTCAAAGATTAGGAGGCAAAATAATTGGTTTTACAGATGCTGGTTCATCTAGTGTATCAAAAGGCGAAACTGTAAAAGATACAATTAAAACTGTATCGCAATACTCCGATTTAATTGTTATGCGTCACCCAATTGAGGGAAGTGTACGATGGGCTAGCGAAATTTCTGATGTGCCCATTGTTAACGCAGGTGATGGAGCAAATCAACATCCAACTCAATGTTTATTAGATTTATATACTATTCGTCAAACTCAAAAGAAATTAAACAACTTAACCATTACAATGGTGGGCGATTTAAAATATGGACGTACAGTTCACTCGTTAATTCAAGCAATGTCATATTTTTCTCCTACATTTCACTTTGTTTCGCCACAGGAATTAAAAATGCCTAATGAGTACAAAATATTTTTAAAAGAAAAAAACATTATGTTTGAAGAACACAAAGATTTGAATGAAGTTATGAAAAAGTCTGATATCGTTTATATTACACGTGTTCAAAAAGAAAGATTTTCGGACCCGATAGAATACGAAAAAGTTAAAAATGCTTTTGTTTTAAAAAACGACATGATAGAAGGTACAAAATCAAATTTAAAAATTTTACATCCGCTACCACGTGTAAACGAGATAGACCAGGATGTCGATTCTAATCAAAAGGCATACTATTTTAAACAAGCTCATAACGGAGTATTTACCCGTATGGCAATTATTTCATCAATTTTAGGATTAAAATAAAAAATTATTAATATGGAAACAAAAGACATGAAAGAGTTAAAAGTAAGTGCAATTAAACAAGGAACTGTTATTGACCACATCCCTGCACAAAGTTTGTTTAAAGTAATTTCGATACTTGAGTTGCAAAAAATGGATACTCAAATAACAATAGGTTACAATTTCGAAAGCAAAAGCATGGGACAAAAAGGAATAATTAAGCTTGCCGACAAATTCCCCAGTCAAAAAGATTTGAATAAAATTGCACTTTTTGCACCCGAAGCAAAAATTAACATAATTCGCAATTACAAAGTTGTTGAAAAAGATTTAGTTCAGGTTCCCGATACAATCGAAGGCATTGTTAAATGTATGAATCCTAAATGTATTACAAATCACGAGTGTGTTAAAACAAAGTTCACAGTTATTGAAAAGAAAAAGGTTACGTTAAAATGTAAATACTGCGAAAAAATTACCGACCAGGAACATTTTGAAATGAAATAAATTGCGATTTGAACTATTGTAACTATTCAGTATAAGAATTATCACGCAAAGGCGCAGGGAACGCAAAGAAAATAGAAAAAGAAAATATAGAAAACGCTCAAAATGATGAAATACGAAATAGAATTGTTTATAGTATTTACAAATTGTTAGTTCGCAAAGAAAGAAATCATTTACCCCGTAGGATAATTATGTTGAATAGCCGTTATACAATAAAAATGGAATATCCAACGGGGTGAATGATTTTTTTAAAACCTTGCGGGCTTAAAACTTTGCGGGTATTGCGTCTTTGCGAGAATAATATTTGCGGGAAATATAGTGCGAGTTAAACGAAAAATCATATTAACTTTGACACTGATTAGTAACGAACTATTATATATTGGAATATATTTTATTACGATAACTATCATGGTATAAATCCTAAATATTGTGAGCGAAGTCGAATTATCTAAAATCATTAATCATAAATTTCAACAATGTCATTAATTAAATCAATTTCCGGAATACGTGGAACAATAGGAGGCCTTGCAGGCGATAATTTAACTCCTGCCGACATACTTAAATTTACCACAGCATATTGCCAATGGATAAAAGAACAAACAAAGAACACAAAATATAAAATTATTATTGGCAGAGATGCCCGCATTTCGGGACCTATGGCTGCAAACATTATTATTGGCACTTTAACTGGTTGCGGAATTGATGTTATTGATTTAGGATTAGCATCTACACCCACTGTTGAAATGGCTGTAATATTAGAAAAAGCTGATGGTGGAATTATTATTACTGCCAGCCACAATCCTAAACACTGGAATGCACTTAAATTATTAAATAATAAAGGTGAATTTTTACCAGATTCCGATGGAAATAAAGTTTTAAAATACTCTGAAAACAAAATATACAATTATTCAGAAGTTGACAAAATTGGAAATGTTATAACAATTAATAATTACAATAAAAAACATATTGATAAAATTTTAAAACTTTCTTTAGTTGATATTAAAGTTATTGAAAAAGCTAATTTTACAATTCTTGTTGATGGAATCAACTCGGTTGGCTCACAAATAGTTAGAGAATTATTAATGGCATTAAAAGTTAAAAAGATTATTGAAATTAACAATGTGCCTAATGGTAATTTTGCCCACAATCCCGAACCACTTCCAGAAAATTTAAAAGAAACAATTAAAAAAACTGTTTCATCAAAAGCCGATTTAGGAATTGTAGTTGACCCCGATGTTGACCGTCTTGCCTTTATTTGCGAAGAAGGAACTTTTTTTGGCGAAGAATATACATTAGTTTCTGTTGCTGATTACGTGCTTTCTAAAACTCCCGGGAATACCGTTTCAAATTTAAGTTCATCCGGTGCATTACGAGATATAACTATAAAACATAAAGGGAAATATACAGCATCATCTGTAGGCGAAGTGAACGTTGTTAAAACAATGAAAAACACAAAAGCTATAATTGGCGGCGAAGGCAATGGTGGTGTTATTTATCCCGAATTACACTATGGACGCGATGCGTTAGTTGGAATAGCTTTATTTCTTACTCATTTAGCAAAAAGTAAAATGACCTGCTCAAAATTAAGAAAAACTTTACCCGATTATTTTATATCAAAAAACAAAATAGAATTAAAAGGTGGCATAAATGCCGACAAAGTAATTAGCAAAATGCAAAACAATTATAAAAAATTTGATTGCATTACAATTGATGGACTTCGTATTAATTTTGATAAAGAATGGGTTCATTTGCGAAAATCAAATACCGAGCCAGTAATTCGAATTTATGCCGAATCCAACACTTTGCAAAAAGCCATTCAGCTTGCAAAAAAAATAATGAAAGAAATTGAAGAAGTGGCAAAACAATAAAAAGTTTGTAACTATTCAGTATAAGAATTATCACGCAAAGGCGCAAAGAACGCAAAGAAAATTGAAAAAGAAAATATAGAAAACGCTCAAAATGATGAAATACGAAATAGAATTGTTTATATGATTTATAAATTGTTAGTTCGCAAAGAAAAAAATCATTAATGATTTTTTTAAACTCTGCGAGCTTAAAACTTTGCGGGCATTGCGTCTTTGCGTGAATAATATTTGCGGGAAATATGATACGAACTTAACAAAAAATTATAGTAATTTTGACAAGATTAGTTACAAAAGTTTTATGTTCGTTGTTATATTTTCAAACAAACACAAATCATCTTTCTGCAAACAATGAACGTAAAACTACAAACAAGAAACATTAAACTTCTTAAAAGCTTTCCCTAAATTTTCTATAATATCACTTGCAATTATATATTCCATGCCATTTTCATTAGCTGCAATGTCACCTGCTAATCCATGAATATAAACTCCTAATATCGAGGCTTCTAATTGACTATATCCTTGTGCTAAAAACGATAAAATAATTCCTGTTAACACATCACCGCTGCCAGCTGTTGCCATTCCCGGATTACCTGTAGAATTAAAATAACAATTTCCATCGGGGCAAATTATTTGTGTGTTCGCACCTTTTAAAACAATAAACACATTATACTTTTGTGCAAATTGTTTTGCTTTTAAATGTCGTTGATATGAATTTTCTGAATTTCCTGCAAGTCTATCAAATTCTTTAGGATGAGGTGTAAGTATTGAATTATTAAGTAAAATATTTAATATTTCAGGTTGTTTAGAAATAATATTTAACCCATCGGCATCTATAACAATAGGTTTAAAACAATTTTCAAATAAGTTTTTTAATAATTCTTTTGTTTCGTTTTTTGTTCCAATACCTGGACCAATTCCAACTGCATTATAATTTTCAAAACTTGTAATATTTGTTACAAAATTTTCATTTTCGTCAATACTTGCCATTGCTTCGGGTATGGCAGTTTGTATAATTTCGTAACCGCATTTTGGAACATGAGTAGTTAAAAGCCCTGCACCTGCTCGCAAACAAGCAAGCGAAGCTAAAATAGCAGCACCCATTTTTCCTTTACTTCCTGCAATAAGTAATGCGTGTCCGTAACTACCTTTATGTGAAAATTTATAGCGTTTGTGAATAATGTTTTTTACAAATTCATTATCAACATAAGAATAATTCGAAGGTTCAGTATTAATAATTTCTTTATGAAGTCCAATTGGTAAAACATACCAATTACCAACAAATATGTTATTTTCTGCAAAAAAGAAAGAAAATTTTGGAAACTGTAAAGTTAAAGTATAATTAGCTTTGACTATGTTCTGTAAATTGTTTTCTGAATTATCTTCACCAAATAATCCCGATGGAATATCAATTGAAACAATTTTGCAACCCGAATCATTAATTTTATTAATAATTTTAGAAATAAAACCTGCAACATTTCTTGTTAATCCGCTACCAAAAATCGCATCAATTATAACCTCATCATTTTTAAATGAAATGCTATCTGCATTTTTTATAATTGCAAACTCTAGGTTTTCGTCATTCCGAACTTGATTCGGAATCTGCATTTTAAGTTTATTGTCAGGTATAACATTACGATTCTTAAAATTAATATCTACACTCTTTAATCGTTCAATATTAATTTTACAATCTTCCGAAAACTTTCCTGAAATATCTAGTAAAAAAACCCGAACCGAAAATCTTGCTTTATATAATAAACGTGCAACTGCTAAACCGTCGCCACCATTATTGCCTGAACCAGAAACGATTACAAACTTTGTGTTTAATGGATAAATCTCAACTATTTTCTTAAATATTCCATTTGCAGCCCTTTCCATTAAATCTATTGATGCAATAGGTTCATGTTCTATTGTAAATTTGTCAATTTTGGCTATTTGCTTTGTAAAAAAAAGTTTCATTTTTAAAATTATAAATATCAATTATTTGCAAATAATAATTGTTTTATTATTTACAAATTTAGTTGTAATAATTCAAAGTACAATTGTTCATTAAAAATAATTTATAAATTTGTGAATTCTTAAAATTAATTTTAAAACAAAAAATATGCTTAAAGATCATCCAAAAGGTTTATTAGTAGCTTTCTTTACTAATATGGGGGAACGATTCGGTTTCTATACTATGATGGCTATACTTGTTATGTTTTTACAAGCTCGCTATGGATTAGATGCCGAAGCTGCCGGTACATATTATTCGTGGTTTTATTTTGCTATTTATGCCCTTGCTTTGGTGGGTGGGTTAATTGCAGACTGGACAAAAAAATACAAAACAGTTATTTTAGTTGGACAGATAATTATGTTTGCCGGTTATTGTATAATTGCTGTTCCTGGTTCAGATTTATGGATATCAATAAGTGCATTATTTGTTATTGCTTTTGGTAACGGTTTATTTAAAGGAAACTTACAAGCTGTTGTTGGTCAAATGTACGATAACGATAAATACAGAAAATTTCGCGATGGTGCTTTTATGATATTTTATATGGGTATAAATATCGGAGCTTTTTTTGCTCCATTTGTTGCAAAAGGAATTAAAGTATACTGGTTAAAAGTTAATGGTTATTTAGAAGACGGTAATTTACCAGCTTTATGTCATCAATTTATTAATGGTACACTTAAAGACACAACTCAATTACAGTCTTTAGCAAATGCCTCTATTATTTCTGACGGAGGAAAATCTGCAGCCGACCTAAGCATTTTTGCAAAAGATTACATAACAGTATTTTCTACTGGTTATAATTATGCATTTGGTATTGCTGCTGGCGCTATGATTGCATCACTAATAATTTATCTTATTTTTAATAAATTCATTCCTTCAAAACAAAATGAAATTCTTGCCGAAACTGTTACAGATAATAATATTAAAAATAATTCTATTGTAAGTTTAGGAACAAATATTAAAGCTATAATAATTTCTTTGAGTTTAACAGTTATTGTAGCATTAGGTTTCTATTTTGCTGATTTTTACACTAATATTAGCGATATTAACTATAAAATGGGGCTTGCAGTTGGGTTATTTGTAGGCTTTGTTACTTTAATATTCCAAATTTCAACAAAAGATGAAAGACCTAGAGTAACTGCTTTAAGTTTAGTTTTTATTGTTGTAATCTTTTTTTGGATGTCGTTCCATCAAAATGGACTAACTTTAACAATGTTTGCGCGTGATTATACAACACAATTCGTTGGACCATTTACTAACTTGTTCTTTAATTTAGAATCGATGCTTTCTGTAATTGCTGCAATTGCTGGTTGTGTTTTATTATTCTTTAACAAAAAGACTACCGCTAAAATTATTGGCGCAGTTATGTTTTTAGGATTCGGTTATTTATGCTATTATTTTGCTAGTGGCTTTCAACCATTAAATTCTACATCTCCTGAAGTTTTTCAATCTTTCAACCCTTTATTTATAGTAGCATTAACACCTTTAGTAATGGGAGTTTTCGCTTGGTTAAACAAAAGAGGCAAAGAACCTTCATCGCCAAGAAAAATTGGTATTGGAATGGTTATAGCGGCAATTGGTTTTATTATTATATTAATTGCTTCGCTTAATCTAGTCTCTCCAAAGAATATGGCTGGTGTTGTTGTTGAAGAAAGTTTAAGAGTTTCACCTTATTGGCTAATGAGTTCTTATTTAGTAATGACAATTGCAGAACTTTTCTTAAGTCCTATTGGTTTATCATTTGTTTCTAAGGTTGCACCTGCTCGTTTTCAGGGATTAATGCAAGGTGGTTGGTTATTAGCAACCGCAATTGGTAACAAATTCTTGTTTATAGGAAGTTTAATGTGGGGAAAAATTGAGTTATATTTGCTATGGGGAATCTTTATAGTTTGCTGTATTTTAGCCGCAATTTTCATTTTCTCAATAATGAAAAGACTTGAGCGTGTAACAAAGTAGATTATTTTTAATAAAATCATATAAGGTCAGGCAAAATTTTATTAGCTTGACCTTATTTTTATTACGTGAATCAGATAAAAATATATAACGATTATTCTACCTGGATTCGTAAGCAATTTAACGAAAGAGTTCAGAAAATTTCTGTTGATGCCGGTTTTACCTGTCCTAACCGCAACGGAACAAAAGGAATAGGGGGTTGTATTTATTGCGATAACAAAACATTTAGCCCGGCATATTGCTCTTCAGGAAAAAGTATTACTCAACAATTAAACGAGGGAATTGATTTTTTTTCAGAAAAATATCCTGCACAAAAGTATATTGCATATTTTCAGGCATATACAAATACTTACGCTAATTCAAATATTTTAGAAAAATATTATAATGAAGCTCTTTCGCACCCAAAAGTGATTGGACTTGCAATTTCAACCCGCCCCGATTGTGTTAATGATGATATACTTAATTTAATATCACAGCTTTCTAAAATGCACTTTGTTACTCTTGAGTTTGGAATTGAATCTACATCTGACAAAACATTAAAGTTAATAAATCGCTGTCATAATTTCGAAGATTCAAAAAACGCAATTTTAAAAGCTTCTGCTTTAGGAATAACTATTGCCGCACATTTAATTTTGGGCTTACCCGGCGAAAGCAAAGAACAAATTGTAAAACATGCTGAAATTATTTCCGGTTTACCAATTTCTATTTTAAAACTACATCAATTACAAATAATTAAAGATACAAAATTAGCTCAAATGTTTGAGCAAAATCCTGAATTTGTTATAATATACACTGCAAATGAATATATTAATTTAGCAATTGATTTTATCGAACAACTTTCGCCAGATATTATAATTGAAAGATTTACAAGCGAATCGCCTCGCGAAAAAATTATTGCTCCAAACTGGAATGGATTAAAAAACTTTGAGATTATTGCTCAAATCAGAAAGCGATTAATTGAAAGAGATACCTGGCAAGGAAAATTTTATTATGCAAAATAATTGTAACTACTCATCGCGTTGCCATTTCAAACAGCAGGCTCATATCCATAGAAAACAACAAGGTAAGATTCAGTTGGAAAGACTATAAAAACCATAACAAATGGAAAGAAATGGAACTTTCAGCCGAAGAGTTTATCCGCAGATTTCTGCAACATATTTTGCCTTGTGGCTTTTATAAGATACGGTATTTTGGATTGTTTGCAAGTGTTAACAGAAAAATAAAGATTGCCCGATGTTTTCAGCTTTTAGGAACAAGTCCTGAGATTCCTTCTTACGAAGGATTGCCATGTCAGCTTATACTTGAAATGCTTACAGGAAAAGACATTTTTCTTTGCCCTGCATGTAAAAAGGGAAAGTTAAGTTAACTTCCGTATTCAAAGGGAAATAGAAATACCTCTGGACAGAATAAAATAAACGATTGTCTGGTTTGGAGGATGTTCTTTGACTTAAGAGGGGTTCTAAAAATTAGATTTTTCGAGGCGGACGAGATTTTAAAACCGGAGTTTAAGTTGTAAATGAGGATTTTAATCCCGCCAAAGCGGGAGAAGTCCAACAAAGAACTAAGCGCAGCGATCTCACGAACACCATTAAAAAAAATTGAAATTGTGAGTAAAAAGCAATTTTTAGAACCCCTCTAAAATTTATTGAAAATTGTTTATATTCAAAATATTTATTAATTTGTAACTACTCAGCCGGTTCAAAGAGTTCATAAACAAATATTTGCCACAGATTACGCAGACGTCACAGATTAAAATAAAATCTTTTTTAATCAATTTTCGCCAATAAAC
>Ga0209211_10002690_pt1 | contig 30173 bp, 27 predicted proteins | sample RifGroA2_FD_183992 | JGI IMG/M metagenome (GOLD analysis project Ga0209211, IMG submission 183992) | Groundwater microbial communities from Rifle, Colorado, USA - Groundwater A2 (SPAdes) (version 2) | ecosystem: Environmental > Aquatic > Deep subsurface > Groundwater | place: Rifle, Colorado...
GAGAGCATCGACAGTTTTTTCACTCTGTGAAAGAGTGTCTAGTATCTCAAGGCGTTTAGGACTAGAAACAGCTTTACCGACTTGGGCAACGTAATCGTACAGTGATTGTTTGGCGTCTTTTTTTATCATTCTAAGTATCCTTGGAATGATGGAAGCATAAACAACATCAAAACGTCAATGTTTGGCGGCCTCAATGCAAATAAGTCCTTGAATCATCGGTATTTAGTTTCTCAGGAGCGTTTTTCTCGGCAGTGGAATTTCATGTTTATTTGAATCATTCTTACGTTACCAGAAATCTCACTCCCACAGACAAGAGAGCTATTGCCAATGCCCTGATGATCCAGGAACCGTGAACTTTATCTGAAAGGTGGGCACCAAGCTGTGCGCCCACCATTACGGCAGACGCCAGTATTAAAATCTGTGATGCTACAGAGTTTAAATCTCCTCTCATTAGGTGCGCCATCACACCGAGGAAGGCCATGACCGCCAAAATGGCATGAGAGGTTGCCGTTGCAATATGCACGGGAAAACCCAATAGTCTCACCAAAGCAGGAACGTGAATAATTCCTCCACCGATTCCAAGTAAACTCGATATAAATCCCACAACTGTGCTCAGTAGGATTCCAAGCTTTGCGTTGTAGGAAATAAGGTGTTCATGCCCCTTTCGATCAATAAGAATTCTTACTGGATGTTTGATCTTCGTTTGGTCTGTGTTTTTAATCGCGTTTCCACCAAAAAATAAATAGATTGCAATTACAATCATCACAATTCCGAATCCAAATTCAAAACTGTGCCGTGGAATCAAGGATGTGGCATATGCCCCGAGAATTGAACCTGGCGCTGCTGCCAGCGAAAAAATAATAGCGGATCGATAATCAATTCTGCCTTTGAAAGCATAAGCAACAGAGCCAGAAATGGCGTTGCAACAAACAACGGCAAGAGAAATTCCTGTAAGTGTTTCAGGGTTTAAGGATGGGTATAAAATCAAAAGCACCGGCACCATAATAAATCCGCCACCGGCCCCGATCAAAGTGCCAAGGATTCCGACCATAAAACCTAAAGTGAGAAGTAAAAAAAACTCACTGTGCACTGGCCACGCACCTTTAAGAAAGAAAAATTGAATCGTGTTGTTGCGTTCGTATCCAAAGTTACCAGACCACACCAGACCAGGCAAAAAAAAGCCCCTGATATCAGGGGCTTTTATAACTGGTACTCCCAACGGGATTTTAACCTGGCCTTTTAGAGGTCTTTATTAACAACCACTTAGGAACAAAAACAAAAGGTTAGACTTTTTCTTTATCATCTTTTTTCATCCTTTCATGGAGTGACCAGGCCAAACCAGACCAAAATTAATCGCTGCTTATGATTTGACGCTAATATGATAGCCTAGAAAAAGAGAGTAAAAAGTATCCAATATTCGCAAAAAAAATAATCCATATGGTCGTTTTATGGAGTGTAAAAAATGACAACAGGACAAGCACTATTGATGGGATTGGTGGAGGGAATCACTGAATATCTTCCAGTGAGTTCGACTGGACATCTATTATTAACCCAACGCCTGTTAGGAATCGATACCATAGGAAACAACACGGCTGCCATTACGGCCTACGAAATATGCATTCAATCGGGGGCAATACTGGCGGTTTTGTTTCTCTATGCCGGACGTGTGCGAACGGTGCTGGCCGGCGTTTTTGGTCGTAACCAGGTCGGACGACATCTTGCCTTTAATCTAGTGGTAGCATTTCTTCCCGCCGCAATCATCGGTCTTCTATTTGAAAAAGTGATTAAAGGCCACCTCTTTGGGATGTGGCCAGTTGTAACAGCTTGGTTGATCGGTGGAATCGCCATCTTGCTGGTTGCAGGGCGAACCACTGTTTCCCGCGATGGCAATCTCGGACTACAGTTGGAAAATCTGACAATTTCCAAAGCACTCATTATTGGATGTCTGCAATGCATTGCTATGTGGCCAGGTGTCAGCCGAAGTCTTGTCACCATTCTTGGTGGCACCTTAGTTGGTTTGAGTGGGATTGCGGCCATCGAATTTAGCTTCTTGCTCGGCCTAATAACCCTGAGCGCGGCCACACTCTTTGAGGCATTCAAACATGGGCCGGAAATGATTCAAGCATTAGGTATCATCAATCCTCTGGTCGGTTTGGCAACGGCTTGTGTTTCGGCCATCATCGCCATCAAGTGGATGGTGGCATACTTGAGTAGAAGCGGACTTGCCCTGTTCGGATATTATCGAATTGCTTTGGGTACGATTGTGGCCTGCCTCATGTTTCTTGGTTTTATGTAATGCCTTAGTATGGGGTAGTCTGGTGTAGGGTGTAACATATATGGACTCGCCGTTTTGCAAGAGAAAAAATTAGAAGAAATGCCCTTAAGAAAAATTGCTGCCATTTATCCGACCTCCTTTTGAGAATTTATATTCTCGGGCCCCGATGTAATTTGCACTCCAGTTCCTCATCAAAAGTTCGGATTCCCAAAACTGTAATCGTTTTCATAGACTTGTCTCCCTGTTGAATTGTTGTTCACTACACAATCCTGGCACTTTAATGCCGTAATTTTAGGCGTCGAGTCCATTCCGCTTTGGGGCGTATAATTTGTGGCCACAGAAAGCAGGTCCACACCGAGTGCTTGTACATGAGTCGCTCTTTTGAAATTTTTACTGGCTTTGAATCCAAACATAGAATTGACATTTTTTGACTTGACCAGGGGCAGAAATGTGTATAATCAAGGGACTATGCGAATCTTGATCTCGTTTCTGATATTATTCTTGGTAGGATTGCATTGCTTCCACATTGATGAAGTCTGTGGTTCTGCAAGCAAAATAGACTCAGTTTCGTTGGGAGCTTATGAGCATCAAGGCCAATCTCAAGATAGCAATAATAGTCCAGAAGACCAGTCTTCAGATTGTTCAGGCATATGTTCCCATCATGCAGGAGCGAATTTTTACCTCAGCTCTAAAATGAGAATGAGTGGTGCTAATGATCTTTTCTTGCGCCTTCCCTTTTATTATCTAAGCCCTTGTAGTCTTCAAGATATTTCCTTCCAGGATATCAAGCCGCCTTCGCTAAAAATCGCTTAATTTTTTCTCGAAACCCATGTTTAGAGGTACCAATGTTTCAGTACATCACTGTGTGTGCTCTTCTGGCCTTAAGTTTTATGAGCTTTGCCAAAGAGACAGAAGAAAAAAATGGCAATGCCTGTTTTGACTTTAAGTTAGAAAGTTACTTCGCACGTGCTAATCAAATTCCGCAATTAAAGGAACTTGAATATCAGGTCGAAATATTCAAGTATGCACGGGAAAAAGCATCTCAAAGGCCCAATCCCGAATTGTCATTTCAATATATCCAAGGTGATCAATTCGGAGAGAAAGTCATTAGCACACAAACGCAAATTGTTCATACCTTGGAATTAGGCGGAAAACGGGCGGCAAGAGTCGAGGCCGCTGAGAGCGAACTCAAACTGACACAACTACAAAGTCGCGTGCAGAAATCTCACCTCATCTCTGAATCATTCATCATCTTTCATAAACTGCGGCAGATAGGCCGAAAAAAGACGCTTCTTGCTGAGACCCTGCGGTCTTTTGAGCAAATTGCCGCACGTTTTAAGGCGAGAGGTACCCGTGGCCCTGAAGAGGAAGTCGCTTTGAGTACTATTGAAATGGTGATCGGGGGTTATCAGGCCCAAAGTAATGACCTTCTTAATGAAGAAAACCAGTTGGCCACACAGCTTAAGTTTTTACTTGGCCTTGACTGCCTTCCTCTTGCGGCAAAAGACTCTTACCAACCGATAAAGGTTCAGGACACATTGCTTGATGAATTGGGCGCTTCGACTCCATGGCCCAAACTTGAGTTGGCATCGCTCGAACTTCAGTCGGCAAATAGCAAGTATGCACTAGAAAAAAGTAATAGCTGGCCGGATTTGGAAATCGGTCCAATCTTGCAGTCCGAGTTCGAGTCAAAGGATCAATTCTATTCCGTGGGATTTACGGTAACACTTCCATTGCCGCTACTAAATGTAAATGGTGGTGGAAGGGCTGAGGCCTTTGAGCAAGTACGCCTTAAAGAATGGCAAAGACAAAATACTGAGAGATTACAAAAAATAGAAGCGGCTTCTTCAAGTGAGAGACTCAAAAGGTCACTTACAATCATGCAAAAACTAGCTTCGCCAGCGGAGATAGATCGTCAGCATCAGCGTGCTGAGTCCTTAATGGCACGTGGAGTTCTTTCTACTTCTATGTCCATCGAAGTTCACCGGCAATTAATAGATTTTACAGATTCTTATTTTGAAACTGAAATTGATATTTTGGAGTCAATGGCAGAAGTAATAGCACTTTACGGAAAATTAGAACAACTACAGCAATACTTAAAATAGGAGTAAATTATGACAGTAACAAAATTTCTAATGATGCTTTTAGCATTGTTTTTGGTAGCGTGCAGTAAGGGCGGAGATGATCGACTGATTGAAAAAATTGGCCTGGAAACCGAAAGCCAGATTGCTGCTCAAAACAGCAGTAATTTTGCTCGAGGTAAGGAAGTTCAAGGTGACCTGGATCGATTGCAAACCTTCGTTCGTGCAGTGGAAGGAGAATACAAGGGCGATCTCAAGTTAGAGGGAATTGATTACAAGCTCAAGGTTAAGCTAATTCCAACCCGGCCTTTAACTGAGTACAGTCGCAATCGAACTTTGGAAGAAGTCCTTTTTGACTATCAAAACCTCAATTTAACAATTCATATCAAACAATGGAATCCAAAAACGCCACTTTCGGCCGTTTCCTGTGTGTTGGAGAACTTTAGACCGGATATTCGAAAGGGGAATTTTAAAGTTATTACGGAGAAATGCAAAAATATTTATGAGTTTTTTGTCACAGAATCTGAGCCTGCTTTAGACGGGCAAAGGGAAGAAGATAGTAGCTCCTTTGCAGCTCAATCGGTGCAGGATGGGAAGCTGACAAAAATAGATTACCTCGTTGGAAAATTTGAATCAGCGATTAGTGCAAATGCGGTCGTGTTTAAGTTAACTCGGGAGGAAGAATGAAAACGCTCATCATTTTAATCGGGGCGATACTTTTTTGCTTTCAAACATTTGCGGCAGACGAGAACTATGTTTTAAAAATGGAGGAAGTTTCTGAAAGAATTGCAAAAAATAATCTGACACAAGTAGAGAATGCCATTCGAGTTTACCAGGCCAAGGAAAACATTCACTTTTCCAAACGAAATTTACTTCCCAAGTTGAATTTATGGAGACTGGCCGGTGTGGTTGTCGAAGGTGTCATGGGAAATTACGCCGGTGCGGCCATGGGGCTTATCGAAGATATTGCGCCATTTCTTGTTCCGGCAAATTGGTTTAGGGTTAAACAGTCAAAAATTCTCTATCAGGCCCAGTTAGAACAATATAAGTCTATTTGGTCAAACGTTCTTATGACGGCCAAGCTCCTATTCATAAACACGCTACGAGATCAGGCAACATTGGCAACCCTCGAAAGCCAGGTCCAGCAGCTTGATGATTTAATTGAATTGGCGCGATCTCGTGAAATCTTTGGAGGAACCACGCCACAATTTAGGAAGAGCTTAGAAATTCGTCGTTTTGAACTCTTGGAGGATGTACGTGCTTTTAAATTAGTTCTTTATGAGAGCAAGAAAAATCTTTTAATGATTGCCGGAATTGAAATCAACAAGGAACTGATGCTGGAAGCGATACCACTCCCCAATCTTGAAGAGTTGAAACCAATAGATGCCAGTGCATACTTAAATACAGTTCTCTCGGCCTCTCCAGAACTTAAGCAGTACGATCATCTCGTTCTCGCCCTTAAGAGCGTCAAGAAAGAAGTATCTTTTAGTATCCTGGGAGTATCATCGGCTTCGCGGGGGATCATGGGTGGAATCTTTGACAATATTCCGATGCAGGACGGACTCGGTTTTGGTGCCGGTCCAAGTATTAGAATTGCAAAAGGCGAGGCCCAAGCGCTCTTAACTCAAAAGCAGGCCAGTAGCGAAACCTTAAAAAAGGGTCTCTATGTTTTGGCCGAACACTTTAACTCAACTCTAGGTTACTACCCCGACATCTTGGAAAGATTTCAATTGGCCCAAGAAAATTACGATTTGATCAAAAGCAATTTGATTTTGGGCGGTGAGGTCGATTTTGTGGAACTTAAAGATGCCCTGGTAACTTTGCTTAGCTCAGAGCTTATGGTGAAAAGTTACCTCTATGATGCACTTTTAGGGCAAGAAAAATTAAGTCGAATGACTTTCAGTGACGACTACAACAAAATGCCTGCTCCTGCCTGGCAAGTTGAGAAATAAAAGCATGAGATTAAATATGAAATATTTTACGACCTTTTTATTTGCTGCATTTGTTCTGGCCGGAACTTATGTAATGTCTACGGAAAGCGATGTGCCCAAGGAAAGTGAGCACATTGACCATGATGAACATGAAAATGATGAAAAGCATGACGAGCATGCTGGAGAAGAGAAGCATGGGGGCCACGAGAAGCATGATGAACATGAAAGTGGGAAGGCGATTGGAAAGGGGAAAGCAATTGAGTTTTATGATGAAGTAAAAGGTCTGAAATTAAATCCAAAAGCGTTAGCACTTCTGGAGATTAAAACCACCCCGATTAGCGAGGTGAAGGTCTTTCCCGAATCTTCTTTGCTTTCAATTAAATCAGGAAAATCAATTTTTGTTTTACGCGATTCCCACTTTTTGAGATTGGTGCTTCAAAGTGATGGGACGATTCAAGCTTTAAAAACGAAACGGATTTTAATGGAGACGGATGAACTGGTTGTCGCAGGTGTTGATATTCTCAGAGCAAGTGAAGTTTACGCGACAGATAAGGCAGAGTATGGACACGGGCATTAATGGATTAAGGGGAAGAATTTGTGATCAGTAAAATAATTTCATTTTCCGTCGATAACCGATTTTTTGTTTTCTTGGCCACCCTCGTAATCATGGGACTTGGAGTTAAGGCCTTTCAGGAACTACCTATTGATGCTGTCCCCGATATTACGAACGTACAGGTGCAGCTCAACACGCAAGTCGATGGGCTTGTACCGGAAGAAATTGAAAGAATGATTACTTTTCCGGTTGAGTTTGCGGTCAAGGGTATTCCTGGGGTTGAGAGTACCCGGTCTATTACTCGCTACGGAATTTCACAAGTGACTGTCATCTTTGAAGATGATTATGATATTTTTCGTGCTCGGCAACTGGTGACAGAGCGTTTACAAAATTTGGAGTTACCTGACGGCATTACTCCTGAGATGGGGCCAATTAGCTCCGGTCTAGGAGAGATTTTTCATTACGCGGTAGAGGCAAAGAAGCCTGAAACTGATCCGACAAAACGGCTTGAACAACTTATGGAGCTTCGCTCGCTCCATGACTGGTTTATCAGACCACGTCTTCTCACTGTAACTGGTGTAACGGAGGTCAATACTGTCGGTGGGCACGAAAAATATTTTTATATTCACCCGAATATCGACAAAATGGCAAAGTATGGAATCCACCTCGATGATATTGAAGATGCGGTTTCTGGGACTAACCGCAATGTGGGTGGAGGATATATTCAGCAAACAGGAGAGCAACTTCTTGTTCGATCAAGCGGAGTTCTAAAAAATAAGCAAGATATAGAAAACGTGGTTATAAAACGAACCGCCAATCTTACCACTATCAAAATAAAAGATATCGCGAGTGTTGGATTTGATGAACAACTGAGAACGGGGGCCGCCACTATCAATGGCGAGGAAGGGATCATCGGAACCGCTTTTATGCTTCTTGGCGACAATAGTCGAACTGTTTCAACCAGAGTTGCTGAGAAATTGGAAGAGATTAAAAAAGACCTTCCCGAATGGATTATGTTGGATACGCTTTATGATCGTTCGGTCATGGTTAATTCCACCTTAAATACTGTTCTACATAACCTCGTGATGGGGGCAATTTTAGTTGTCGTCATTCTTTTGATTTTAATTGGTAATGTCCGTGCTGCACTTATTACTTCTCTCACAATTCCCATGACCATGCTTATGACATTCATTCTTATGAAGTGGCGTGGCATGTCTGGTAATTTGATGAGTTTAGGGGCTTTGGATTTTGGTATCATAATTGATGGTGCCGTTATTGTGGTTGAAAACTGTGTCCATCGAATTCAAATGAAAACCCATGAGTTAAAAAGGGATTTAAACTCCAAGGAAATTAATGGTGTTGTTAAGGATGCCACGATGGAAATTCGGCAGGCAGGTGGTTTTGGTCAATTGATTGTTATCGTTGTTTTTGTTCCAATTTTTGCTTTAGGCGGGATTGAAGGGAAAATGTTTCGGCCGATGGCCCTGACTTTTATGTTGGCCCTTGTTTCGGCAATGGTTTTGTCATTTACGGTGGTACCCGCCCTCGTTGCTACCTTCTTATCAGCAAGAGCAAAAGATAAAAGACCATTTGCGATGAAACTGGCCGAACGTGCTTTTCTTCCGACTTTGAGGGCGTCATTAAAGATCAAAAAAACTGTCTTGGTGATTGGTCTCATCTCCATCCTCGTTGGTGCCGTTGGGTTTTTAAAGCTAGGTTCAGAATTTATGCCTCAACTTGATGAGGGTGATCTTTCGATTCAAATTGTCCGTCATCCAAATATAAGTTTGGAAACATCCATTAAGTTACAAAAAGCGACAGAAAAAATCATTATGACCTATCCACAAGTCAAAAATGTTTTTGCCCGAATTGGAGCTGCTGAAGTGGCCACTGATCCTATGGGAGTCAATGTCTCAGATTCTTACGTCATTTTACATCCCAAAGAGAACTGGCCTAAGGATAGCGATATAAAAACTAAAAATGATTTAATAGAAAAAATTAAGGCCGATCTTGATTCCTCCGTCCCTGCCCAAGTATTGATGTTTTCACAGCCGGTCGAACTCAGATTTAATGAACTTTTGGAAGGTACAAGAGGTGATGTCTCGGCCAAACTTTATGGAGATGATCTCGATAAGCTTCAAAGCATTTCAGAGGAGATGACGGAAGTTATCAGTTCCCTTCCTAATTCAGGTGAAGTCGAAGCTGAATCAAGTGGAAAGACCCCACTCCTTGAATATCGACCTAATAATGTCGAGCTTGAACGGATTGGGCTTACTACGCGGCCTATTCTAGATACAATTTCAACCGCCCTAGGAGGAAAAGAAGTCGGGAATATCTATGATGGGATTAAAAAATTTCCTTTGGTTCTAAGGCTAACTGAAAAAGATCGCAAAAATGTAGAAATTATTAGAAACCTTCCTGTCGGAATTGACGCTGGGTATACGCTTCCAATTTCTAGGCTTGCCGATTTAGATTTTAGTGAAACCTACTCATCCATCAGCCGAGAAAATGGTCAAAGAAGAATTGCGGTGCTTATTAACCCTGAAACGCGAGACATTGAAAATTTTGTTGCTCTTGCTCAAAAAGAGGTGGCCAAGAAGATTAAATTGCCTGAGGGCTACTGGATTGAGTGGGGAGGAAGTTTTAAAAATCTTCAAAAAGCTAAGCAACAATTAGGACTTCTTGTTCCGGCCGCGATGCTTGTTATTATCGCAATGCTTTATGCAACCTTTAAAAACTTTGCTCAAGTAGTGCTCATTTTTTCATGCGCTCCCATGGCCTTGATTGGTGGTGTGGCTGCATTAACCTTTATGGGGATGCCTTTTAGTGTGTCTGCCGGGGTTGGATTTATTGCTCTTGCCGGAATTAGTATTTTAAATGGCGTTGTTTTGATTACTTATTTCAATCAACTCGCATTAAAACATGTCAAGCCAGACGACCTTGCAACTGAAGGTACACTAGCTCGCCTTCGACCAGTCTTGATGACCGCCCTTGTGGATATCTTTGGATTTTTGCCGATGATGTTTGCCACGGGTGCGGGGGCCGAGGTTCAGAGGCCTATGGCCACTGTTGTTATTGGTGGCATTGTTTCTGCGACACTGTTGACCCTAATCGTGTTGCCGACTCTCTATAGTCTTTTTCATAAGAAAATGATTGTTAAAATTGATTAAATCAGGACTTGAAAATAGCAAAACTGGAGATAATATTAATGAAAAACTCACAATGGATTGGAATCAGTGTTGGTGCGCTCTTTGTTGGAATTCTTTTGGGATTCCTATTTTTCAGACCAGCGGACGTTGCCGCCCCCGCAAAGCTTTCCACCGGTCTCGGTAGTTGCTCTAGCGGTGTAGCAGTTTCAGACGATACGCTCTTTACACTGGATGGAAAAAATTATTCAAGCGAACAGCTACCAGGCGCATTCAGAGAACTTTACTATAATGACCAGTTCCAGGTTTATAAAAAAACTCGCGGTCTTGTTGAAGATTTGGCCGTGCGCTTGGCCCGCTCTAAAACCACAGACATTAAAAGTCTGCCTCAACTTGAAACGCTTTGGCCCTCAATCAAAGTTACTCCCAACGAAATCATGAAATTCTATGAGGAAAAGAAAGCTTCCATTCCACCTCATGTTACCTATGAGCAAGTGAAACCTCAGATTGAAAATTTTTTGCGCTCACAAAAACTTGCCCAACTGGCATCCCTGGAACTTAAGCTACTCGAATCCAATGGCCGATTTAAATTGTTATTGGCTGCACCGGTTCCTCCTATCGCCAGCATTGAAACGGACTCGTATCCTTCTCTGGGCCCTGAAAATGCGAAGTACACACTCGTAGAGGCCTCTGATTATATGTGTGGTCACTGCCAAAAAGTTCATCCCGAGGTAAAACGAGTGCTGGAAAAATTTAAAGACAAAATTAAATTTGTGCAAATTAACTACTCCCTAAATCCCAAAGGGATGAGTGGTACTTGGATTCGTGGTGCCTATTGTGCTCAGCTTGAAAAACAAGATAAATTTTGGAAATATCATGATGCTGCTTTTGCAAAGCAATCGACTGAGGTTCACGACCATAGCGCCCATGCGCAAGGTGAACCTGCTGAAGATCCCGCTGCTAACCTAAAGAAGGCCCGCGATGTGGCACAAATCGTTGGTCTTGATCTCAAGAAATTTGATGCCTGTATAAACAGCGACTCTGCACAGGCCTACGTCATGAAGGCCAATCAGATGCTGTCCGGTAACGGAGTCAGCGGAACTCCGACGTTTTACCTAAACAATGTTAAAGTGCAGATGAATCATTCTGGCCTTGCTGATGCAGTTGAATCCGCCATTAAAGCATTGTAGCCATAACTATGCTCACAACTGGAGAGAGTAAAATGAAGAAAATAATACTATTACTGGTCGCAATGTGCATGATTTCACTTTTTGGTTGCGCTCATTCACCTCCACGATGCACCGTCGCAACTTCTCATTCGCCCACAGAGTTTGATATTTGCATGGGAAGTAAGGAGTTCAAACAAGGTGATCGCTTGATATTTTATAAATCCCATTGTTCGCCGCCCAGCCGTGGCACTCCAAAAAAATGTAAGAAAGTAAAAATTGGAGAAGGCCTAGTTCTTAATATCCTAGATGAACACCTTTCGACCGTGAAGCTTGACTCTGAGTTCGAGATTAACCAAGGTACAACAATTGAACGACAGTAATGTCTAAAATTAAATAGGAACAAGTAAATGGAAGACTGTTGTAGTAATAAATGTGAAGACCTAAAAAATCTGCGGCAGCATCACCGTCTGCCCCTGCAAATTGTACTGGCGATTAATTTAATCTTATTCTTTGTTGAGATAATTGCCGGAATCCAGGCCCACTCAACATCATTAATGGCAGATTCTCTCGATATGCTGGGTGATACCCTTGTCTATGGAGTGAGCTTATATGCATTAGGCCGAGGAAGGAAATTAGAAGCACAAATCAGTTTTGGGAAGGGGCTATTTATGGGAACCTTTGCGCTGGTGGTTTTGGTCCAGGGCCTATATCGCTTTTTTGTACCCGCAATGCCTATAGCATTTACGATGGGGATGGTTGGTATTTTGGCCCTTCTTGGCAATCTGGCATGTGCGGCAATACTTTTGCGTTATCGAAACGAAGGAATCAATATGCGTTCAACATGGCTTTGTTCTCGCAATGATGTTATCAGCAATATTGCAATCCTCGTGGCCGCGTATTTGGTGAATGTAACCGATTCTAGATATCCAGACCTTATTGTTGCCTTATTCATCACGATTTTGGTTTTGAAATCTTCTGTTTCTATTTTAATTGAGGCGAAAAAGGATTTTCGAACAGTTAATCATTGATGAGGTTTGCATGATGTACTTAAATTTTGGTCTCGCTTTACTCTCAACGATCGTGAGTTTGATTTTTAGTGAGATTTTAAAACTTCCTCCTTGCTCGCTTTGCTGGTATCAACGAATTTTTATGTATTCATTGGTTTTTGTAATCCCAACGGGAATTCTGATTCGAGATTCTAAGCTTAGTTATTATACGATAGTGCTCAGTTTTGCTGGTGGAATAATTGCCCTTTATCATAATCTCATCTATTTTGATTTTATCAATGAGGGATTAAAAGTATGCACGGCAGACCTTTCGTGCAAATCCAAACAACTTTCACTGTTTGGATTTTTGAGCATTCCAACTATGTCTCTAGTCGCGTTTGTTATAATTTTAATTTTAAGTCTTAGGAGTTTGAGAAATGAAACCAAATAAAGAAGTGAAGATTCTTTTAATTGTTGCATCTGTGGTTGTGATTCTTTCTACCGTTATTTATTTTATAGTCAGTGGTGTGCAGGATTCAAAGCAAGCTTTCTCTCCCAATTCGACCGATGGACTCGCCAATTTTTCTGTCGGGCCGGAAGATGCAAAAGTAACGGTCGTAGAATTTTTTGATCCAGAGTGTGAATCGTGTGCACAGGTCAGCCCCTACATAAAAAATGAGATAAATTTCTATAAGGGTAAAGTTCGTTGGGTCTTTCGCTATATGGCCTATCATCCAAGTTCTAGTTATGCCATCCGAATATTAGAGGCCGCCAGAAATCAGAATTTGTACTTTGAGGCCATGACTTTACTTTTTGAGAGACAGCACGAATGGGGGGCCAAGCATGACGGTAGTGAGCAGGCCACTCCCAAGGAAAAAGAATTGCTAAATGTAATTTCAAGCTTGCCTGGTATTGATATAAAAAAGCTTCAGAAAGACATGAAAAATCCCGCTATTGAAAAATTAATTGAGAAAGATAAAAAGGAAGGAACTGAGGCAGGGGTGACGGGCACACCGACATTATTCGTCAATGGCAAAATCATCGATCCCGTGAATCTTGATACGATGATACAGAAAATTGAGATCGGCCTAAAGTAATAGGTGCTTTCGAGTTGAAAATTCCACCTGCTTTTGTCGTGCTTGCAGTTGCTTTTCGCACCAGGGATGGAAGCTCAGGCAAAAAACATGGGTGATGAATAGATAAGGGCACTATGCCCTATCCCAAAATTTTTCGACCTTAGACTTTGAAAAGTGGATATCCCGCTCAATCCTAAGACCAAACGGTAATCGGATTGACTCAAGTTCATTGAGAGAAAAATACCCAAACTCCTTCTCATGCAGATCAACTAATCCAAAGAAAATCGTATCGTCTTCTTGCTGTTCAGCTTCGATGACGTACCAAGTTCCGGCCCCACAAGGATTGAAAAACTTGCATACGATCTCTTTCTCTTTGAGGGGAATGGCCTCGGTGGCGTAAAGCTTGGGTAGTTGGTTTTTGATTGCTTGGGTGAGTAATTTCATCTTAATGCTCCTTAGTAAAAGTGATTTTCATTTTGTTGTGAAATCGAGGTAACGAAGTCGAACGGATTGCAAGAAGAATTACGGAGGGATTCCCCCTGGGAGACCGTTAATTGTTCTGGCAATGCAAGAGAGCGAAGTGGACGATTACTTTCACAATGTGAAAATCACGATCAGTCTGGAGCATGGGAAGTCAAAATTTCATCTATGCCTGTCAAATTCAGCCAAGAGGGCTCATCCGAGGCCTGTCTCCCTTAAAACGCTGAGAGGTAGTCAAAGATTTTTTCCAGCTTGCTGTCCTCAATCTGGTCCCGTCTGTCGTGGCAACGCTGGTGGATGCTTGGGGCTATTTGGGGGGGGCATGTGTGACGTGATAGATTATCTTGACCTAAAAAGCGCGTAATTTTTGTGATTCTTCTGACTATACTTTTTTTTCTTACTTTCTTTTGACCATCTTGGTGCTCTGGCCTAATGCCTCCTCATAATTATGAGAACTGACTATCTTTAAATTTCCATTGTCCTTTCTTCACTTGATCAATCAGGCCTTCTCCTCTCCACTCACTAAAGAGCCTCGCCAACTGAGTCTTTTCAGATTGGTGATCAGAGAGGCCAATAAGCTTTCTTGCAAACTCGGAAGAAATATTGCCATTTCGTCCAGAGCTAAAGGCATATTCTTTTAATATGTTTAAGAATATTGATTTTTCCGCTTCGGAAAATTGCTTAGTAAATTGACCTGTAAGTCTGATTTTTGCCCATCGCTTAGTATATAACTTATTATCAAATCGAATTACAGGGGCGTATGTACTTCTTAGAACTTGCTCAACCACGTACTTGTAATGTTCGTCTAAATATTGTTCGATCTCTGGCCAACTTCTATCCCTCCAAAGGAGAAGTGCAGATGCAATTCTCCATTGATCATTATTCTCAAATTGGCCTTTGATTTCATCTGCAATTCGCTTCAACTCTTTATTTGCCTCTTCATTAAATAAAGTAATTGACCATCTGCAATAGTCACCGAGTTCTTGAAAATCAATTATTGGCTCTCTTTTTCCGGATTCCAGCATAAGTCGAAAAATTCGTATTTTTCCTGTTCCTTGTTCATCCGTTATGCGAGCTATTCTCAAAGTATTCATCAAGTGTCGATTAACAGGTTTGTGTATGCGCGAAAGCCATTTATCCACGAATAACTTAGCTTCTTTCGAGCAATTGTTTCTTACCGTAATTCTATTTGGATGTGTCTCAACGACAATATCTCCGCCATTTTTTTGGTAAAGAGAATGTGCTACAGCATTGGCCAATATTTCTCTGAGGGCCTTGACTGGGTATGGCGTTTCTTCCTGGGCCGAGGTCGATGATCCTTCGATATGAGTACCTTTTTTCCTTGCGCGACTTTGGATTTGTTCAATAAATAAATCTGAAAGAATATTGTACAGACCTTTCTTGGTCGCCTGATCAAGAATGTCTCCATCTTCATTAAAATTTACAACTCTAAAAGTGAAGTCGCCAAACAATATTCCCGCCGTATTTGTTTCAAAGATATTTAGTTTCCGCAAAATATCTTGAGGCGAAATTGCATTAACATCAATATCAAAATCACTAGATTCGCGCGAAACTTTTTGCGCAAAAGAAGTGATCAAGCTTGGATCGTAATGGCCTTCATATTTCGCTTTTGAAAAATCAGTGCCTGGTAGCTTCAGGGATAAGGCTAGAACTTCATCCTCTTTCATTTTTACGCTTGTAGTTCCAATTAATTTATATGCACTGCGATCCCACGTAACAATATCTTGTGAATTAGAAATTTCGAGAAAAAGACATTGGGCCCCACTTATTTTGTCTCCGAATATCTTTTTAACCGCCCAGGAAGGTTCTAAATATTGTCTAATATGGCCAGAGACTTCTTGCTCGGTTTTTTTTAACCAAGTCTCATCATGTCCCGAAACTTTTCCGTTATCTTCTACTCCTATGACAAGCCATCCAGTTGAAATATTCTGGTCGTTGGCTATTGCAGAAATATCCTCTCCGTGTGATTTATGCCAACTTCTCTTAAAATCTACACCTATGAGATGTGCTTCAATATTACTTGATTCTATTGCACTTTTTAATTCATCGAATTGCATACTCATTCACCTAAAAAAGGCCTAATTTACGAGAGGGTATCCAGAGGTAAAAAAATAATACTTCCGAATAGTTATAGTCCCTAAACGTCACATACAAAGCCATCTATGGTCAGAGGCCACCCAGAGGGAATCTTTTGTATTAAAGTTTTAACATTTAGGTCGGGTACAGACCAGTAAATTGATCACCTACAAAACGACTCCAGTTCTTCTTTGGACACTGGCTAAGTTTAAATATCATAGCAACATTCCGTCACATTAAAGGCACCCCTTCGCACGTCTTGCCCGATGGCGAATCGTGCCGAAAGTCGATTCAGTAAGATTCCTGGTTCGTATGCTTTGCCAGTGCCTCCGCTTTCAGATTTGGGATTAAGATTAGTCCCATTGGCCTAGAATTGAGCAAGCATAGGCAAGATGGCCCTGAGTTTGTTTTCATCCATTTTGTTAATTATGTCATGGCTTCGTTCCACCATTTCATGGCGAAGAGGATTAACTTTTAGAAGTTGGTAGAACAATTCCATGGTGAGGCCATAGGCTTCGACGATGTGTCTAATCTTTTTATCAGAGAGAGTTATCCTGCCATTTTCGATGAAGCCAATCGTATCTTTCCCAAGACCACAAAGCCGACTGGCCGAGTGCTGGCCAAGATTTTTTATGATCCGCATCTCTTTTAACACTTTGCACTCTCTGGTAATTTTGCGATGGCAAAAGCGGCGATCTTCTCTCTTCTCTGTCGTTATTTTTTTCCTAATGCAATGAGCATCTGTAGGTGCTGGCATTTTTCCTGAGCGAAGCTCGTCAACTTCGCGCTCGGAGAAAGCATATTTTTCTTGGAAGAGTTGAAACCTTTCAACCGAGATGTTGCTTCTTCCGTTCTCCATCTTCTCCAAATTTTTGAAGGTGAAGCCGAAAAGAAGTGCGGCCTGCTGTCGGTTTAATCGACGAAGGAGGCGCATTTTTTTTATAAGAATGGCGTGATCACTGACGTAGGTAATTTTATTTTTGGTAGCGTCTAACTGCATAAATTTATCTCCCTTAATGTTGAAAAAATTGAAGCCGAGGCAAAAAAATTGCGGTGTCTAAAGTCAAAATTGTTCAGGACAGCATTCGCTCAAAATTGCAAGCACATGCGAATGGGGTATGTTTGAAGAAATCAAATGAGTTGGCCGTCAACTTTACTACTGTCTGCAAGCATATCCTTGACGGTGCTACTCACTAAACTCCATGGTAACCAAAAAGTAACCTCATCTTGAAATACTAAGAAATGCTCAGAAATATTCCGCTGAAGGCAGCAAGCACTCGATTGTGTTTATAAATAGTTGGATTGAGACAAAAAACCCACCAGACGGTGGGTTGTGATTCTAAAGTTGGAGCGGCAGAAGAGACTCGAACTCTCAACACCCACCATGGCAAGGTGGTACTCTACCATTGAGCTACTGCCGCCCGATAAAAAAGTTTGGATTAATAAAACATTGGGCGTCTTAAATGTCAATAAATTGAGCGGGATTGGCGGCGTTAATTTTGCCGCCGCCACCTGGAAGATCAATGACATAGTGAGGCAAGGCCCATCCGGGGATGTGCCTGCGGAGTTGGTGATAAAGCTCCTGGCACCTCGTCAGGTCGGGCCAGAAATGTTCGGTGGCTAGGGCCTGGTCGGTGTGATGGAGATAATAGGGGCGAACGTGCAAATTGGTCAGGGCCATAAATAAATTTTTGAGATCGTCTACGTTGTCGTTGATGGTGCGAAGGAGCACTGTCTGGGAGAGGAGCTGGACGCCGGTTTTTCTGAGCATTCCAAGGGCCGCCTCAACCTCGTTGTCCAGCTCGCTGACATGATTGAGATGAAGGGCCACCGTGATGACGGGAAAGCGCTGCTGCCAGGTCTCTAACAGTTGGCAGAAAGCGGGGGTGATTCTTTCCGGCAGAACGACCGGGGTGCGAGTGTGAAAGCGCACGTACCTGACGCTGGAAATTTTGGCCAGGGATTCCAGATATAAGTTGAGCTTTTGATCATCCAGGATAAAGGGGTCGCCGCCGGTGAAGATGACTTCCTCCACCTCGGCATGCTCTCTCAAATATTGAAAAAAATCCTCCGTCGCCCCGGCGTTAAACGGCCCGTCCGCGGAATCGAGAATATTTTTGCGAAAACAGAAACGACAGCGCACCGGGCAGTGAGTGGTGGGGATAAACAACATGCGATTTTGATAACGATGAACCCCGCAGGTATTTTTCTGGTGGGATAAATCACCAATGGGATCACGCAAACCTTTGGTGAGAATATTTTCCAAGTCGCTGGGGAGAAATTGGCGGGCCAACGGTGAATCCAGACCTGCTTGGCGAATTTTTTCGGCCAACTTGATCGGAATCAAGATGGGGTACGGTGTCTGGGCAAAATCTTGGCCAAAAAAATCTCTCAGATCTTTGGTGGTGGTCAGGGCCTCTCTGAGGGATTTCTTCCAAAGCATGGGGCCTACCTAAAACGTTTTTTGAACCAAATTCTTGTTCCGTAGATCAGCAAAGTAAGATAAACGGCAATACCAATAAAATGCAGCGCGACCAATCCCCACTGCCAGCGGGAAGAATCTCTAACGGAGGTGACTGCCCAAGACCACAGAAAGAAGTAAAAAAAGAGCAGAAGAAAAAGCTCTGGCCATCGCCACCATGACTTCTTTTTTGGCATTTCTTGTTTTACCTCTTCACTCATAGATCCTCCTCGGGCCTTTTCACTTGGGGAGCGAGACGCCATGCTACTATTTTTCTCACCGAGAATGATTTGTAAAGATCAGTCAGAAGGCAATGGGCGTAAAGGACCGGACCTTGGGGCATGGGTAAAAAGGCCACCGCGCGAATGGGGCGATACTCCCCCTTGTGACTGCCACCTTGATAAAGAATTTCGATGGTGGGCTGCCCGGCGCTTAAGAGTGGAACCAAATCCTGGAGATGGGCGGGAAGTGAGGCCGGTCCCATTCGTTTAAACTCGCTTAAAGAGTAAACCCACGAATGGGCCTTGATGTCTGGATGTTTTTTGCTCTTGTCGGTCAGGGGCTGGGCGAGAATTTCCTCGTATCGCAGAAGCCCTTGGGCCAAAACATGGAGAGTGGCGAGAGTGTCGGCAAAGGCGCGGTGGTGCTGCTCCAGCGAGATGTTCAGATAAGTGGCCAGAGTTTTGAGTCGATGGTTGGGCGCTCCTCTGAAGGCCACGCGCGAGAGCTGGCAGGAGCAGTACACGTTGGCATGAGGGGGCGCTAGGTTGAGCTGCTGATGGCCTGCGATGATAAACCCCACATCAAAGCGGGCATTGTGGGCGAACCACGCGGGTCCCGTTGGGCCACTTTCCGTGAATTTGATAAATTCCGGCAGAACTGATGATAAAACGGGAGCCTCAACAACCATCTCGTCTGTGATTCCATGAATTGCCGTCACAATGGGAGGAATTGCACGTCGGGGATTCACCAGCGTTTGAAAGGTGCGAATCCCCTTGGGAGTGACTAAAATCGCTGCGACTTCCACGATTTCATCAACCGAAGCGGAGAGTCCCGTGGTCTCCAAATCGAAAACCACAACACCGTCTGGAAAATGTCTAAAGATGGCCTCTTTTTCTTGCGTGGATAAGAGGTCCGGACGTGCTTCAATGTGGATGGCGGAGGACACTTTTTTTTAATCCCAGGCTTAAAGTTTCTTGGATTTTCGTTGCATATAGCTTAAAAAATCCACTAATTACAGGTAAACATCGAATGAACGACAAAGAGAAGGGATTTTTATGAATAGTTATGATGTTATAGTGCTAGGAGGAGGCCCAGGCGGTTACATTGCGGCCATTCGGGCCAGTCAGCTTGGGAAAAAAGTGGCGGTTGTGGAGACCGAGAAGTTGGGTGGGGTGTGCCTGAATAAAGGCTGTATTCCCACCAAGGCGCTTCTCAAAAGCGCCCATGCTGTGCATGAGGTTGCCGATATGGCGTCCCTTGGTATCAATGTGGAATTAAAAGGTCTGGACGCTGCGGTGGCCATCAAACGGTCCATGCAAGTTTCCGATCGGTCCTCGAAAGGCGTGGCCTTTTTAATGAAGAAACACAAAATTGAAGTGCTCGAAGGCTTCGGCGCCTTAAGTTCCGGCACGACGGTGGAAGTGAAGAGTCCCCGCGGACATACGGATACAATCTCGGCCCCAAATATTATCCTGGCCACCGGTGCCCATTACAAAACCTTTCCCGGATTAGTTCACGATGGCAAACGATTAATTGGCGCCTGGGAGGCCTTGCGCTTAGATAAGTTACCCAAGAGTATCGGCATTATCGGTGCTGGGGCCATTGGCGTTGAGTTCGCCTATTTCTGGAATGCCTTCGGTGTGGACGTGCATATCTTTGAATTGCAAAAGCACCTCCTGCCTATCGAGGATGAGGACTGTAGTGTTGAGGTTGAGAAGGCCTACAAAAAATATGGCATCAAAACTTCGCTGGGCGTGGAGGGTGTCGAGGCCAAAAATAACGGCGCTGACGTTTCCATTTTCGCAGTCGAAGGTGGCACGAAGACGGAATATAAGTTTGAGCTGGCCTTGATTGCGGTCGGCATGACGGGCAATATTGAAAATCTTGGATTGGAAAAGGTTGGTGTGAAAACGGAGCGAGGCTTTATCAGTGTGAATGGTCAATATCAGACCAGTGTCCCCAATATTTACGCCATTGGTGATGTTTCCGGGCCACCACTCCTGGCCCATGTGGCCTCCCATGAAGGTGTCATCGCGGCCGAACATCTCGCGGGTCTTGCCCCCCATCCTCTGGAAAAGCTCAATATTCCCGGCTGCACCTACTGCCAGCCTCAGGTCGCCAGTGTGGGATATACCGAACGGGAGTTGAAAGAAAAAAATATTCCCTACAAGGTTGGCAAGGTTCCTTTCTTGGCCAATGGCAAGGCCCAGGCCAGTAATGAGAAAGAGGGCTTCGTAAAAACTTTGATGGGGGGCCACGGTGAACTTCTGGGGGCCCATATCGTCGGCGTCCAGGCCACCGAGCTGATTCATGAGTACGTGCTTTTTCGTACCATGGAGGCCATTGATGAAGATATGTTCCGGACCATCCATCCCCATCCGACATTGGGAGAATGGCTGGCAGAGGCCGTCATGGTTTCGAAGGGACGTTCGCTAAATTTTTAAGGGGAGAGATAAGTTATGGCCCGACATGAAATTATAATGCCGCAGATGGGAGAGTCGATCACCACCGGGACGATCACCAAGTGGCGCAAGAAGGTCGGTGATCCCATCGACGTGGACGAGATCTTGTTGGATATTTCCACCGATAAAGTCGAGTCAGAAATTCCCTCGCCTTATAAGGGGCGGATAGTGGCCTTCCTTTATAAAGAGGGTGATACCGTCGACGTGAATAAAAAAATTGCCGAAGTTGACGATGACATGAGTGCCAAGGTCGAGGCGGCCCCCGCAGCGGCGGCCGAACCTAAAATTGTGGTTGAGGAAAAAATTGCCAAGGTTGCCAAGAAAGAAGAAGTTAAAAATGAAGCCAAGGATGCGCGCCGTTTTTATACTCCCCTGGTTCAGGCCATGGCCAAGGAGGCCAGTGTTCCTCTTGAGGAGCTAGTGCAGGTGAAGGGTACGGGAACGGGAGGCCGGGTAAGTAAGGCCGATTTTGAGCAATACCTCAAGGCCCGTGAAAGCGCCCCGGCCCCGACCAAGGTCAGTGGTCGGGTGGAAGTGGTGGTGATGGATAATATGCGCAAGGCGATTGCCCGAAATATGGTGGAGTCGAAGCTCACTTCACCCCACGTTAACTCCATCAGTGAGGTCGATCTCACCCATCTGGTAAAATTTCGGGAGAGCTTCAAGGCCGAATTCCAAAAGCAAGAAGGGTTCAATCTCACGTACTCACCCTTTATCCTGTACGCCATTATTCAGGCGCTCAAAGAGCATCCTCTGGTGAATGCTTCTCTCGAGGGCGATAAGATTATGATCAAAAAAGATATCAATCTCGGTTGTGCCGTGGCCGTGCCAGGCCATGGGCTGATTGTTCCTGTCATAAAAAATGCCGACAATCTGAATATGCTGGGCCTTTGCCGGATGCTGAATACCCTGGCCACCAAGGCGCGTGCGCGCAAGCTGGTCATGGACGATCTAAGCGGCGGAACATTTACCTTCACCAATGTGGGGAGCTTTGGAACTCTCTTGGCCACTCCCGTGATTCTCCAGCCCCAGTTGGGCATCTACGCCGCAGGCATGATTGCCAAACGCGTGGTGGTGCTTCCTGAAGACGTCATTGCCATCCGAAGTATGATGTACGGCACCCACACCTACGATCACCGGGTGATCGACGGCGAGCTGGGCGGGAAATTTTTAGAGACCGTGCACAAACACTTGTCTACAATGGATGCCAAGGCCTTTTTTTAGCTAGGGTGTAACTATGAAATTTAGCATTCTTCTTGTCCTTATGCTTAGCGTGGGATGCTCGTCGACGTCTAAAAAAGATCAAGAAATCCCCGAGGGGTATGTTTCCGAATCAGTGGCCATCCAGCTGATGGGGAAAAGTTTTTTTGTGGGATGTATGACCGTCCTCCACGACCGAGGTTTTAAATCGGTGGCAGAGGAATGTCAGAAGCTCTCAAAAGATCACGCGGAGGAAATCCGCGGTATTGTCGAACAACGCTAGTGCTATTCGGCCATAAATTTTTTCAAATATCGATTGGTAATAATTTTGAAGATCGAAAGATTGGTGTCCTGGTTAATGTCACTGCCCTCGACCTCCATATCTTCAGTTATGGCGCCCAAGTCCGGCTTGGCGGCTCCGTCTTCGATCACTCCGGCATCACTCCAGTCAATATTTTTGGCCAAGGCCTTTTTGGTTCGCACGTCTTCCTTCTTGCGCGTAAACTTGCGTTGCCCTAAAGGCCCCAGCGTTTTGAAAAAATCTTTCAGACGGTTGATCACCGGTCGCATTCTTTGGTTTTGCGAGTCCATGGCCTTGTCGGCCACTGGTGGCGGTGTGCTCATCCCATCCATGCGTTTATTATAATTATTGCGCACTTCTGCCGGGAAATTATTAAAGGTACGTTGCACTCGAGTGGTAATATCGCTCTTCAATTTTTCTGTCTCGCGAGAAAAATCCAGAGGGGTCCCATGTTTTTTAGTTAAATTTTGATTGACCGCCTTTTGCAACATGCCCAGCTCGGCCTCGAGGCCTTTTTGTCGCGCCGTCATTCTTGGTGCATAGGTCATGGCATGGTCCTTGTCCCCGTTCAGAATGCTGGATGAATAGCTTCTCAAATCTTTCACGGTTGCGGCCTGGTTCGTGAAGGCCTTGGACGAAATCTCCTTTGGGATAGGAAGCTGCTGCGGAAAGCTTAGCTGCTTACAGTTGCCCTGGGCAGCGCAGTTACAGATCGGATCAATTCGCATGGAATTTTCTCCGCCGGCCAAGCAATTTTTGCGAGTGTTGGCGGCATAGCTGACGGAGACACCCATGATTTCTTCACCTAGTTTGGTAAATTTTTTGATGATCTCCTGTCCCTGCTCCCAGTAGGTTTGAGGTTTTTCTGCCGGCCCCTGCCATTCACTACCGTCGTCCTTCCAGCCTTCATTACCCATGGTTCGCTCCATGGCATCTATCACGGTCGTGACCTTGTCAGTATAGCTCTGCATGAGATTTCCGGCATTGTTCAACAGCACCCCGGAGGTAAAGCCAATGGCCGCGCCCGCCGCCAAGAAAATAGAACGGGCAATACCGCTGGCCTTGCCGCTTAAAACGGCAATTAAAATTTGCATGATAATGCCAACCAGGAGTCCAATTCCAAGCCCCACCACCAAGCTGATGACATCATGGCCAACCATCTGGTCAATCTTCTCTTCCACTTCTTTCTGGCTGAATTTTTTAAATTTGCGAGTGTCGGCGGGCTGGCCTGAGCCTGAACCTGAGCCTGTAGCTCCATCATCTCCGTCCTCAGCGCGGGCGACGGAGAGCAGGGCCTGGGCCAAAGTGTGTGTGAAAGACGGATGGGCGTCGCCTTGGGCGTATTTTCGATTGGGCATTTGCAGATGGGGTGGAGGTCCGGCATCACCAGTGCAGGCCCCGAGAACCCACCAGTTTGAAAAGACCTCGGCCATGGCGATGGCGGCAGATGCGGTCAGGACGGCCGCAAAGATGAAGGTATTACGGGACTTATCGTTAATAATGTCTGTCACCTTCTGCATCGTGTCCCGGGCATATTTGAGGAGCTTAAGCTGGTTCACCGCTCCCTGGCCTGCCTTGTCCACGTTATCCAGAAAGGTCATCCCTTTTTGCTTCAGCTCTTCGGCACTAAGGCCGGCGGCCTGCGCCCTGGCCATACAGTCTTGAATGGCGGCGCTGGAGTCGTTGTAACCTTCGCGGGTGTCGTCAAGACATTGCTGAGAAGTCCCTGTTCCGGTGCCACCACCGACACCGGGAACTCCGGGAATACTGGGGAGGCAAGAGCCCAGCGATGAGCCTACTGAAGTGGCAGTACTCTGCATCTGCCCCACCAGATCTTTACAGGTGTTGTAAAGGCCCTTGACCTCGGTGGAAAATTCTTTGCCGTCTTTGGCAATGCCTTTGGCCTCATCTTGCAAGGCCTTCACATCATCCAATGTGACTTGCACTGATTTTTTGGCGGCCCCGATCAACTTCTGGATTCGATCAATCAGTTCCTTGTATTCGAAGGCCAGGGCAATTTCCAAAGCGATATAAGTCATTGAGCCCGCAATGTAGACCCACACTGAAGCGCGAGAGGCGCAGCCGATGAGATGAAACCACGAACCGATGGCCCATCCCAAAACCAGGAGAACGTGCAGACCCAGACCGGCGGCGGTGGGGATGGCCGCGTCCAAGCCCTTATTCATTTGCTCGACCGCGAAGTCCTCGGCCGCTGCGGCAAAATTTCGCGGAGGCATGTATTGGAGGTCCTCGTCAGTGAGACCCAGCATTTTTAAGGCATCGCGCTCTTCAGGGTAGTAGGGAGTGATGTCGTCAGGCAGCTTCCCGGTGGCCTGCCAGTCCGCAAAGGCCTTTTTCCAGTCAGTATTGAGCACGTCCGACGCCTTATTGTTGTCCAAAATTCTCCGCACAAATGAGTCGGGCATTTGCGCCGAATCTTTGGTCAGCGCGTCCTTGCATTGCTGCTGAACCGGCGGGGTTTTATTACTGAAAACCACTCCCTGATCGCGCAGGTTTTGACTCTTTGTCTGTAAGTTTTGTGCCTGGGCCACGCAGCTTGCCACCTGGGCCGGACTCACAATGGCCTGGCATTGGGTGGTGAAGGTGAGGGCGTCCTGGGCCACATCGAAGCCCTTGTTGATGAGATCATCAAACTCGGTAAAGAGAGCACTGACATCCGCAATACATTTGTTCATTTCCTCAAGCGACGGAACCTTGTGAGAGCCGATAAGCTGATCAAGTTTTTTTGGGTCGAGAGCGGAATCATGGCACATTTCTGCGATACGAGTTTCCTGCACATTGATCTTATAAAGCTGGTCGATCTGGGCCTGGGTTAAGCCGTTGGAGCACTGATCGGCGGTAACCTTGGCCTCCGCGACAGGTGCAAAGCTCACGATAAAAATAGCGGCGACACACAGGGCATGAGTTAACTTTTTGCAGGATGAAAACATTTTTATTCTCCATTTTCAGCTCATCCTATTATGCCCGAAGAGTCAAACCGAACAAAATGCTATTTTTTTGACCCTTTCTGCCCTATATTTTACCTATGAAAAAAGAGCAAAATCGCACCATCGATGTCAATGCAAAGGCCGATGCCAAAGATGGGATATATGGCCTCCCTTGCAGCGAGAATGAAGCCAGGGTTGTCTATCTGCCTGTATCTTGGGATGTTACCACCTCATACAAAATCGGAACCCACAAGGGGCCCAGAAGTATTCGGGAGGCCAGTCCTCAGCTCGACCTTTTTGACCTGGATTTTGTCGATCCGTTTCGCGCCGGACTGCATATGCGATCAGAATCCAAGCACCTGGTTGCTTTAAACAAAAAGATGCGGCCTTTGGCGGAGAAAATTATCAATGCCAGTGACGAGCAGGTGGCCGCATCCAAGCCCCTGCAAAAGTTGCTGGCGCAGGTCAATCGGGCCAGCGAAGAAGTCAATGCCTGGGTGTACGCCGAAAGTGTTAAACTCTTGGCAAAAAATAAAATGCCCGTGATTGTCGGCGGTGATCACTCTTCTCCCCTGGGTGCCATTCGGGCCTATGCCGAAAAATTTCCCGGCATGGGTGTCCTGCATTTCGATGCTCATTCGGATACCAGACGGGCCTATATGGGATTTCAATATTCCCACGCTTCTATTCTCTATAATGTCGCCCAGGAATGTCGGGGTGTGAAAAAAATCGTTCAGGTTGGGATTCGTGATTTTTGTGAGGCCGAGTTTCACTACACCACGGGTAAGAATTCAAAGTTTCAGGTCTTCTTTGACCGCGATTTAAAAGAGAAGGCCTTCTCCGGTGCCGCCTTTCAGACGGTGGCGCGCGAGATTGTGTCCCATCTCCCCGAACAGGTCTATCTCACGATTGATATTGATGCTCTCGATCCTCGCTTCTGCCCCAATACCGGAACGCCGGTACCCGGTGGTCTTGATTATATGGAACTGATCGCGGTGGTGCGGGAAATCGTTCGCTCCAAAAGAAAAATCGTAGGCTTCGATCTATGTGAGGTCGCTCCCGGTGCTGACGAATGGGATGCCAATGTGGGAATGCGCCTTCTGTACAAAATGACGGCACTGGCCCTTGGCAGTCAGGACCTGCTAGCTGCGTTTGAAGGGAAAAGCAGTTAGGTGCAGGAGCAGTCCGCTGGCGGCCAGCCCATAGTAGGTTGGGGCAGGGACGCCCAGAATAACCGCCACCATGCCTATTGCCGCAATCATTTCAAAAACCGCCATGGAGACAATAAAATAGGGTTGTCCGTTTTGAACTTTTTTTGAGTGTCTCAAAAATAGCAGACCGATAATGGCCACGATGACGGCAACCGCATAAGCGATGGTTCCGATGAGAGCGCCTTCAGGCTTTTCATGAAAACTTTTCATCAGGACCTGGGTGGTCGCCAGAAAGAGAATCCCATGGGAACCTAACATGCTTGCCCAGGTCATGAGGCGCATGTAGGGGGCCATGGGATTATTGTTGGAAACAGTCATGGAATGCTCCTTGCTGTGCTTTCCCATTATGAGATAAGATTTTTTCAATTCAGTCAACAGCAGGGCCTATGCAAATTACTCCTGAGCATATTATTTTCGAAGATCGCATCCTGCTCATCGCCAATAAGCCGGCGGGTGTGCCTTCCTCCGAGACATTAAAAAAAGAGCAGGGGCATTTTTATGGTGCCCTTCAAAATTACCTGGATAAGCGTGAGGGGCGTGCCACCTATCTGGCCATTCATCATCGGCTCGATCAAGACACCAGCGGCTTGCTTCTTTTTTGCAAGAAAAAATCTTTTAATCGGCCGGTGAGCGACCTTTTTTTACACAAAAAGATTCGAAAAACTTATCTGGCGCTTGCCCATCTGGAAAAGGGCGAACTTCCCCCGGTGGTTAAAAATTTTTTACGACGTTCCAAAAAGTCTCCCATGGTGATGGAGAGTTGTAACGAGCAGGACGGGGGGCAAAGCGCAGAAACTCATTTTGAGGTGCTGGGCCGTCAGGAAAAGAGGGCCTTGGTGACTGCTCAACCCATGACCGGCAGGATGCACCAGATACGCGTTCATCTCAGCGAACTTGGGGCCCCCGTGGTGGGTGATAGTGTCTATGGGACTGAGAAAAATTCACCCCATCTTTTTTTGCATGCCTGGAAATTGGAGTTTCCCCATCCGGAAACCGGAGTGCTCATGGCCGTTCAGGTCCTCCCTCCGGACTATTTTTTAAAAGAGGTCCGGCCATTTCAGCATTTTTTTGTTGTTGCAAGCGAGAGTTAATCATAAGATAGAAAGGAACTCCATCAGAGGTTTTATATGTCCGCCAAAAAGAAAAAAATTATTGTTGCTGTTATCATTCTGCTCGTGGCCCCTTGTCTTTTTTTCCTAGTCCAGAATAAACGCCATATGAAGCGCGTTCGTGACTACGCCAAGGAAGAAAAATTTGCGCTGGCCAAGCATGAGCTGGAGAAGGTGGTCTGTCTTTCCCCAAAAAGCCTTGATGATTGTAAGTTGATGATGGACGTTTATCTCAAAAATTATGATCTCGGTAATGTGGATTATATCGCCGAGCTTTGTCTGCACAAGGGATTCAAAGATAAAACGGTGGTTTTTCACCGGACCAAAACCCGCGAATTGCGCGGGGATTTTAATGGCGCTTTGGGTATTCTGGGGGCCGAAATCAGCAGTGGTAGCGGGAGTGGCTCTGCCGCCAGTGATCCCGATTATTTTTTGACCGCCGCTCAGCTTTTGACTCGAATGAATAATACCCAGGGAGCAGCTGCGGCCTATCTTAACGTTTATAAATTGGCCGGCGACAGTCTCGAAATCAAGTTCAAGGCCGTTGGCGCTTTGGTGGAGTTAAAGGCCCATGAACAGGCCTCCTTGCTGGCAAAAAATTTGGCCGGTCAGAGTTTTACACAGCCTGTTCCTTACCTGCTTTTGGCCAGAATTTTTATGCAACTTAATGACACCGCCAATGCCAAAATTGCCTATGAAAAAGGCCACCCGCTGCTGAGTAGTGTTGAAGAAAAAGTGCGCGACCAGATCATGCAAAATTTTCAAGACGTTCTCAAGGCCTTCATTGGGAAAAAAGAAGTCTCTCCCAAAAAATAGAATTCCGCCCATTTTCACGGTCACTCTAAGTACAGCCGCGTGATTTTTATTTAGACTCACTTTTTACAACTATCTAATTTCACATTCCCGCCAAGGACTTAAGCTATATGGTCTTAGACTATAACTAAGGAAATTGGTTGGTCTTCTGAACTTTTATAAATTCAAAGACATAAATACCGATAAGACCAGGTAAGGAATTATGTTGAGTATTGGCCCGAAAAAAAATTATCGCGTAGAGAACATGTCGATCAAGATATTGTCAGCATTTATTGTGATTATCCTCACGGCCTTTGGTTGCGCCAAAGAGGGTTCAATTTCGATTAGCGACAAAACTGATTCGTCCAGTACGGGGAACACGTCCGGTGCTGTGAGCGTGAGCAGCGTCCAGGTCGTCAACGAACGATTCATCATCCGCGGTACCAATCTCAAAAACGTGAAGTCCGCAAAGATAACCGGTCCAAGCGGCACCAATAAAACTTTTGTCATAGAGTCACAGACCAACGACCAGTTGGTGGCCTTCATCGGGGCCCTTCCCAGCTTGCAAATTATCGCTGAGTCAACCTACCAGCTGCTCATGAACACCGCTGATGCACAAACGGTATACCCAATCGTCTTCACCATTCCCGTAGGCGGAGTGACCAATAGCAAGATCGCACCGGGAGCGGTGACGGGTGACAAGATCGCTAACGGAACCGTAACACTCAATAAAATTTCCGGCACTGGTGCCAATGATGGTGACGTGATTAAGTGGGATTCGGCCAACCAGTTGTGGTATCCGGCCCCAGATGAAAGTGGCGGCGGCGGGGGCGGCGGTGGTGGTATCTCCGCCATCTCACTGGGAAATGGAATTGTCGGTTCAGGCGGAACAATCCTCACCACAGGTATGATCTCTGTCAATACCGGCACAGGAGCGGGACAAATACAGGCCTTGGACTCGAGCGGTGATTTGGAACTCATCAAAAATCTCAAGATCAACAGCACCGGGGCCCTCAAGTTTCCTCACACCTCCCGTGAATTTCGAATTTACAACGACGGAACTTTACGTTTCTTTGAGCTGGGACAGGGAGACCGGATGACAATTGACGGTGACGGTGACGTCACTATCCCAGGGGACGTGCAGGTGGGCGGCGGCTTTGCCATCGGAACTCAAAACTTTCCGACTGCAGATGGCAGCAGTGGCCAATTTTTGAAGACCAACGGTGGTGGAGTTCTCACCTGGGCCGACATCAGTGGCTCGGCCGTGACGAGCATCAGTGCCACGGCACCCATTGCGGTGACTGGAGTGGCCACCGCCCCTGTAATTTCAATTAATGATTCCGGAGTTGTTAGCGGCACGTATACTAAGGTAGCCGTGAGCAGCAAGGGACTGGTGACGTCGGCCGGCGTACTCACGGCCAGTGATATGCCCACCTCTATTGATGCCACCAGAATCGCAACCGGGGTGGTGGATAATGCCGAGTTTATCTATTTAGATGGAGTGACTTCGGCCATCCAAACTCAGCTCAACAACAAGCAACCTCTCGATGCCGATCTCACCCAGATCGCCGGCCTGACTCCCACCGATAATTATTTTTTGGTGGGCAACGGTGCCAACTGGACGGCGGAAGATCCTGCCACCGCCCGAGGAAGTATGGGCCTTGGAACCATGG
>Ga0209211_10002692_pt1 | contig 30161 bp, 39 predicted proteins | sample RifGroA2_FD_183992 | JGI IMG/M metagenome (GOLD analysis project Ga0209211, IMG submission 183992) | Groundwater microbial communities from Rifle, Colorado, USA - Groundwater A2 (SPAdes) (version 2) | ecosystem: Environmental > Aquatic > Deep subsurface > Groundwater | place: Rifle, Colorado...
ATCCCTTAACCCTTTTGAACTCAAAAAAATTATCAACAAAAAGATCGAAAAAATCTTACAACTTGCTTCTTGATAACTCTTATGCTAAAAATCTCTCCGGGTAACATTCTTTAATGAGTCAACGGGCCTTCGCACCGCGGACCCTGGGGACGGCCCCAGGAGTTAAATTGAGTCCCCTGCCTTACTTTGCTTCAGGAAGGGGACGAAATTTACCCCGAGCAATGCGCCGAAAGTTTCTGAACGAAGTGGGTGAAGAAATTTTCAAGCGCTTATGCGAGGGGCGACCGCTGCAATTAGGACGTGCCCACGGAAGTTTCCAATTCGGCCGACGTCGGCCGAATTCAGGCGGCGCCGCCTGAATTTGGGGAAGACGCCCGGCAATTCAACCGATATCGGTTGAATTCAGGTGGTGACGACTGTTTTTGGGGGACGGGCGAGGAAGGCCCCCCTAAAACTAGTACCTGTTACAGATTCTCACTTGCAAAAATATCAAAAAAATGTTACGCTGCAACCATGAACCTAAAACTTAAAAAAACCATAGCGTCGTGGCTGATTTTTTCAGTGCCTGCTGCTGCAGCCCTTTGTGAAGCCAACTGTGCCGAGGTATGCGAAGAGGTAAAATATGTTGCTCTGCATCCTCTTGAGTCCACCGGCCCAGTTCAAGCTACAGCGGCCAGCTACGTGGTTGCTCTGGCTACAACCACATCCACCGTGAGCAATTGGGGATAAAGAGCCACAGTGCCCTTGCCCGCCTTACCTCGCCCTCCTTTTGTGGGGTTCGTTACACGGCCACGGAAGGCCTCTTATACCACCACAACGTGAATTTGCTCGCACAAATTTTCAATAAAGTTAGTGGCACTTTCTATGTCTTGATAGGAAATAGCCCATCGCACTCCAGGATAACTTGGATCTAAATCAGCCTCATGCGCAATCTTGTTTCGACGGTCGATTATTAATTTTAGGCGAGTCTTAACGTCATTAACCGACAATCCCAATCCGAAAGCAACTGCAGACCATAGCTCACAGGGAGAGAAGTGCCGAATCGCATCAGCTATTTTGTCTGGGTGTTGGAACGCAAGGTATCCGTGTTTCTCGCGTATTTCTTCTTCAAGCCATAAACTTCCGCCTGTCTTCAAACCAACCATTACCGCATCGATGGTCACCTGAAACCGCAGGAAAGCATCAGTCGGTGGCCTCAACCCGTTAAAAACCTCAAGCATACCAAGACGTGTTAATTCATGAACATACTGATCGAGAGCACTAACAATAGAAACCATTTGCGCACGTAGAATATCTGTTGCATCAACCGCAGGAGTTGTCATCCCTGAAAGTGCCACGTAAAGCCCACCAAGAGCACGTGCACGCTCAATATTTGAGCGGAATTCTTGAATCGCACTATGCATGGTCGATTATTTTGATAATCCGATCAGCACCTGTTGAATATAAATCATAAAATTGCTGCATAGATCTTTTTGTTATCTTTAGAACCACTCCTGTTTGCTCGAGCTGTTTATCTGTCAAACTAAAAATTGGCGCCTTATGTTTCTGAGAAAGAGCAATCAAGCTGTTAAAATCTGACATTTGGATCAGGGGCTGCGTCGGCTTTATGCCTACATCCTCATATATTCTTTTAGAAAGAAGCATCTGATTTTCTGTGAGCATTGGTATAAATTTTGTTTTTATACCCATTTCTATCTCATCTATCCATTTCTGGAAGGCCGCAGATGGGGTTTTACCTTCTCGTAGTCGATATTTTTGAATGATTGTACCAAGAAATTGGGGATTCTTGTCCGGGAATGGATAAGCAGCCTTCTTAAGTAATGGTTGTGCTTTTGCCTGTCGCGACCAATTTACCCACTTTGGCAATACAGACGAAAGACTATCGATTGCCATGACTGAGAAGTAGTCTGGTGCCATGGGGACAATAAAAAAATCGCTTGTCATCAATAGATTTTGATTAATCGCCCCAAGACTTGGGCTCATATCGACAAGAATAATATCTGCCCTATATTTTTCAGCGGTAAGGTCAAACAATCGAGAGAAGGACCCTGGTAAGTTCTGAAGCGTTACTAAAGAACCTGACAATTCTTGAGCTATACCCAGCGTGACTTCATATTCAGCAAGACCAATATGGCCCGGCAATAAAAATAAATTTGGTTGGCCTTTAATGGTTTCACATGTAACCGGCTCAATAGCGGTGGGGCGCGACTCAAAAGCCGGTGCCAATCCTTCACGAATATTCTTTACCTCTCCTGCTTTGGTCTTATAAATCGCCTCAAATTCATCTGCCTTTTTAAACCCCAAAACCATGCCTGTAAGATTGCATTGAGGGTCGCAGTCAGCGATAATAACTCTCTTCCTTTTTTTTGCTAACATCCATCCCAAATTAAAGGCTGTTGTCGTCTTACTTACCCCGCCCTTATGATTGAACAACGCTATTTTTTTAACCATTCTCCCCACCCGTTGCTGTTGTTAAAAAGCATTCTTAGTTTAACCCATAACCCGTACTCCAAACACATACCGTAACCTTATTTTCTTTTCACCCTACACGGTGCCGGGGCAGAAAGTAAAACCCCCGCACCGTTTCTGGTGCGGGGGTTTTGGATTGTTACCCCGATTGGCAAGACATGATGAAGTTGTCTTCGATCATTTCTTCAAACTCCTCGAAGGGGTTGGCGAGGTCATCCCAGCTCGTAAACCATGGCGAAATTCTCCCGGATTTTTTATTAACTTTCACGGGTGTGAAAAATCCGTGACAATTTCGCCATACTCGCTGGGATAATTCGCCGAAAGTCGCCCGAGGGCGAATTACATCATTCCACCCATCCCGCCCGGCATGCCGGCTCCGGCCATCCCGGGATGTCCATGTCCTTCTTTTTCAGGGACATCGGTGATCAACGATTCCGTGGTCAAAAGTAACGCGGCAATGCTGGCCGCGTTCTGCAGGGCCGTGCGGGTCACTTTGGCCGGGTCGATGATCCCCGACTGAAGCATGTCGACGTAAGCGTCTTTGTTGATATCGTACCCGATGTTTTGCTTCTCTTCCTTCAGGCGGGCAACGATGACCGACCCTTCCAGGCCCGCGTTGACGGCCAGCTGGCGCACCGGCGACTCGAGCGCCTGACGGACGATCGCACATCCGGTCTTTTCATCCCCGCTTAATTTCAAACTATCGATCGCGTCGATGGTCCGCAGCAAAGCGACACCGCCCCCGGGGACAATCCCCTCTTCGACGGCGGCGCGCGTGGCGTGCAAAGCGTCTTCCACGCGGGCCTTCTTTTCCTTCATTTCCGTCTCGGTGGCAGCCCCGACATTGATGATCGCGACACCGCCGGATAATTTGGCGAGGCGCTCCTGGAGCTTCTCTTTATCGTACGAAGAATCCGTCGAATCGAGCTGATGACGGATCTGGCTGATGCGGCCTTTGATATCGGCCGTTTTCCCGGCGCCTTCCACGATCGTCGTATTATCTTTATCGATCTTGACTTTCTTGGCACGGCCCAGGTCCTTGATATCCAGACTTTCCAGCTTGATGCCCAGATCTTCGGAAATGGCGCGTCCGCCGGTCAAAACCGCGATGTCTTCCAGCATGGACTTTCTGCGGTCACCATATCCCGGGGCCTTGACCGCGGCGCAGGAAAGCGTCTTGCGCATATTATTGACGACGAGTGTCGCGAGCGCTTCGCCCTCCACGTCTTCAGCGATGATCAAAAGCGGTTTGCCGGATTTCGCGACCTTCTCCAAAAGCGGCAATATCTCCTTGATGTTGCCGACCTTCTTCTCAAAAAGCAGGATATAAGGCTCTTCCAGGATACATTCCATTTTCTCCACATCCGTTGAGAAATACGGCGAGAGATATCCCTGGTCGAACTGCATCCCTTCGACGATCTTCAGTTCCGTGTTGATCGTCTTGGACTCTTCGACGGTGATGACCCCGTCCTTGCCGACGGAGTCGAAGGCCTCCGCGATCTTTTTCCCGATAACATTATCATTATTGGCGGCGATGGTGGCGACCTGTTCGACCTCCCGGGAATTCTTTGAGTCGATCTTCTTGGACAATGTCGCGATTTTGGCAACGACCGCCTCGACCGCTTTTTCGATACCGCGCTTAAGCGCCATGGGGTTGGCCCCGGCGGTCACGTTCTTGAGACCCTCACGGTAGATCGCTTCGGCCAGGACCGTGGCGGTGGTTGTCCCGTCACCGGCGCTGTCGGAAGTCCTCTCGGCGACTTCCTTGACCATCTGGGCGCCCATATTTTCGAATGGATCTTCGAGGTCTATTTCCTTCGCGACGGTGACCCCGTCTTTGGTGACCGTCGGGGACCCAAACTTTTTGTCCAAAACAACATTACGGCCTTTGGGGCCAAGGGTTACTTTTACAGCCTGCGAGAGCTGCTCAACGCCTCTTAAGACGGCGCGTCTGGCTTCATCGCTAAAAATCAGTTGCTTTGCCATTTTCAAATTCCTCCTTCAATGAGCCCCAAATTTATGGAGCGTTAGCGAATATAAATTTGTTGGGCGAATTGGATCCTTGACAATTTGCCCAAATTGTCAAGGGTAAATTCAGACAGCAATTTACGTTCACTTTGTTCCGTAAACTGCGTCTTCATTTATTTCATGACCGCGAAAACGTCATCCTCGCGCATGATCAGAAGTTCCTGTCCTTCTTTTGTCGTGATCTCCGTTCCGCTGTATTTGCCGTACAGGACGCGGTCCCCGACGCGCACTTCGAGCGCTTTCAGCTTGCCTTCCTCGGTCACTTTACCTTTACCGACCGCGACGACTTTCCCCTCCTGCGGTTTTTCTTTCGCGGTGTCCGGCAAAACGATACCGCCCTTGGTGACCTCTTGAGCGTCCAAAGGTCTTACAACGATCCTGTCTGCCAACGGTTGAATGTCCATTCCTCCACCTCCTTGAAAATTTTGTTGAACTTTTAAAAGCGCCTACCACCACAACTGCGTTTAGCAGTAAGATTGGCAGAGTGCTAATTTAACAAAAATTACATTTTTGTCAAGATATTTTTTGATGGAGTAAAACGATGCCTTTAAAGACGAGGGACTGGTCGATCTTGTCGATCCTCTTGCGGATGAATTTCTGCATCAGGCGGGTGTGGCCGCCGGTGATGATGACCCTGGGCCGCCGGGGCATGGTGTCAGCAATCTGGTCAATCAGACCGCGGCACATGGCGCCATAACCGTTGAACAAGCCGCTTAAGATACTTTCTTGTGTGTCCTTCCCTATTAAAGAACGAGGCGCGCGGATTGTATCGACTCTTGGCAATAAAGCGGTTTTCTGAAACAGCGATTCGGCGGACAACCGCAACCCGGGGATAATAATGCCCCCCTCATATTCTCCACGCGCGGAGACGACATCGAAGGTGATGGCGGTCCCGAAATCGATGATCAGACATGGCGCTTTATAGAGACACTTGGCCGCGTACGCGCCCACCAGCCGGTCCTGCCCCACCTGGCGGGGATCCCGGTAATTATTTTTAATCGGGACTTTGATGTCGCGCCCGATGACCACGGGCTTGACGGCCCATTTTTGCCGGACCAGTTTTTCTGTCACGGACAGCGCCGCCGGGACGACACTGCAGATGACGACCTTGTTTAAGGAAGGATGCCTCCGGCGAATGCGCGTCAAGAGCTTCTCAAAGGCAACCTTCAGACGTTTCTTGTCGGCCACCGTGTCAACCCGGTAAACGGCCAGGACCTTTTGGCCGGCGCACACGCCGCAGGCGATCGTTGTATTGCCTATGTCCACCGCCAGGATCATCTAATCTCCTCGCCTTTGATCCGCCTTCGCTGAATACTTCCATGTTCAGCTACGGCGGATGATTTCATTTCCTTGATCTTGTCCCGGATCAGGGCCGCGCGCTCGAATTGCAGGTTGCGCGCCGCCGATTCCATTTCACGCTCCATCCGCGCGATATGGTCGCTTAGAGTATACTCCTCTTCATTTTGCCCCGCAACGGCAAAAACCAGCTCCCGGGCCTCCTCGCGCGACAATTCCTCAATACCGTTACGGATGGCCTTCTGGATCGTCCGGGGCGTGATGCCGTGCGTTTTATTAAACGCCGCCTGGATCTTCCTGCGGCGTTCGCATTCCTTCATAGTGCCTCGCATCGCGGCGCTGACGCGGTCCGCGTACATGATGACCAGGCCGTTGATGTTGCGCGCGGCCCGGCCAGACACCTGGATGAGCGAAGTCTGGGAACGTAAAAAGCCTTCCTTGTCCGCGTCGAAGATAACGACCAGCGAAACCTCGGGCAGATCGAGCCCTTCCCTCAAGAGATTGACGCCGACCAGGCAATCGAATTTCTTCAGACGCAAGTCCTTGAGGATCTGCATACGGTCGATCGTTTCGATATCCGAGTGGACGTATTTCACTTTCAGTCCGTGTTCCTCCAGATATTGCGTCAGGTCCTCGGACATTCGCTTCGTCAGCGTCGTGACCAGCACGCGTTCGTCTTTTTTCGCCCGTTTTCTGATTTCTTCCATCAGGTCATCGACCTGCCCTTTGGTCGGACGGACCTCGATGGGCGGGTCGACGATCCCCGTCGGCCGGATGATCTGTTCAATGACCATGGCGTGGCTCTCCTTCTTTTCGAACGGCCCCGGTGTCGCGGAAACGTAAACGCGCTGTTTGATCAGATCCATGAACTCATTGAACTTCAACGGCCGGTTATCCAGACAGGAAGGCAGCCGGAATCCGTATTCCACCAGAGTCTCTTTACGGGATTTATCTCCTTCATACATGCCGTTTATTTGCGGGATGGTCACGTGCGACTCATCGATGAGCGTGACAAAATCCTCCGGGAAATAGTCGATCAAACAAAACGGACGGCTTCCCGATGGCCGGCCAGAAAGCGCGCAGGAATAATTCTCGATGCCGTGGCAATATCCGACCTCTTTGAGCATCTCCATGTCATATTTGGTCCGCGAGGCGAGCCGCTCGGCCTGGGTATATTTTCCCGCGTTTTTAAGTTCCTTCAAACGCCGCTCCAGCTCTTCCGCGATCGCGAGGCAAGCCCGGTCGATGTTATCCGGCGAGGTGATAAAATGTTTCGCCGGATAAACAGCGACTTTATTAAACCGCTGGACCTCGTTGCCCGAGACCGGATCAATGGCCGCGATTCTTTCAATTGTGTCCCCGAAAAACTGGATGCGCAAGGCCTCCTGTTTGTACGCAGGGTAAACCTCCAGCGTGTCGCCGCGCACACGGATCTTTCCGCGCGCGAGGTCGCTGTCGTTACGCTCATATTGAATGTCCACCAGCTTGCGCAGCGCCGCGTCGCGGTCCATCTCCTGTCCCTCTTCCAGGTACAAGAGGAATTCTTTATAATCCTGCGGCGAACCGAGGTTGTAAATGCACGAAACGCTGGCGACGATCAGGACGTCCCGGCGGGACATCAAGGACGTGGTGGAAGACAACCGCAGGCGGTCCAGACGGTCATTGATGGAAGCGTCTTTCTCGATATAAACGTCTGTCTGCGGGACATAGGCCTCGGGCTGGTAATAATCGTAATAACTGACGAAATATTCGACTGCGTTATTGGGGAAAAATTCTTTGAATTCACTGTATAACTGCGCGGCCAGTGTTTTGTTGTGGGAAATGACCAGCGTGGGACGGTTGATCCTGGCGATGACGTTGGCGAGTGTAAATGTCTTGCCGCTTCCCGTTACCCCCAAAAGGACTTGAGATGGCTCGCCTTTTCCGATGCCCATGACGAGCTTGTCGACCGCGTCCATCTGTTCCGTGACCGGCTTGAAGTTGCTCTGGAGGACGAATTTATCCATGCGAAGGAAGGATTTGCCTGCCTGCCGGCAGGCAGGCAGGCAACCGGACTACTTTAGCAGGGACTCGATACGGCCGAAAAACTTCCCGGCGTAACGGTCATTGCGGTAATTCTGAAAATTCTTCAAGGATGCGGAGGTGACCGTCAAATACCGCAGCTCGACTTCCGTGGAACCGTCGGTGCCGGACTGCACGTAAATGTTCATCCGGGCGTAGCGCGTCCCGAAGATGAAGGCCATCTGGCGGACATCCGTAAAAAGGAGGATCTGCCGGACGCCGGGTTTGTCCGTGTCTTTGTTACGCTCAAAAACGGAAGGTTCCGTCGTCTTGGCGACCTTCCAGCCAAAATCTTCCAGGGCATGGACCGTGGCGTCCAGGACCGTGTCATAGGGAGCGTAAAACGTCTTGCGGTACGGATGCTCGTCCCGGATGTAATTGGGGATGGTCACGCTGGCGCATCCGGCAAACGCAAATAACGATACCCACAACAGAACGTTCTTTCTCATTAACATACTTTTCCGTGTTTATACGGCCGCTTTTTATTCTTCGTGGACTTCCTGGAGATCTCTTCTTCGATATCGATGCCAAGCCCGCCGCACAGGTCCAATAAACGGATAAAACTGTCCGCGATCTCTTCCCGGAAGTTTTCCTCATCCTGGACGCGGTGCGCCTCCATGGCCTCGGCCAGCTCGGTGACGATGAGCATCAAGGCCTCACCGATATTACGCTCGGTCTCCCAAAATCCTTTTTCCACGGCGATGCTGTGGCACAACCGCGACAATTCGTTGAGGGATTTTCCCTTAATTTCCGTTTCTTGCAAGGAAGTCCTCCATGTCCTGGTGCAGCTTTGCGGTAACGTTGATTTTCTCGCGGGATACCGGATGCTCCCATCCCAGCGCCTGCGCGTGCAGCGCGACTCTGCGGAACCGAAGCTTGTAATCTTTCCCGCGCGCGTATTTGCGCTCCCCCACCAGTGGATGCCCGATCTCGGCGAACTGGATACGGATCTGATTCGTCCGTCCGGTCACTGGCATTACTTCAACGACACTAAACGATTTTTTTTCTTCAAGGACCTTGTACCGTGTCACGCTCGGTTTCGCGGCGGCGCCCCGACGAAATTTTACCTGGTCGAGATCCCGGATCGCGCTGCGTAATTCCCCTTGCCGTTGGGGGAGCCTCCCGTGGACAAAAGCGATATATTTTTTGGCTACCGCTTTCCCGCGGAAAAGCTCCATCATCGCCTGCTGCTGCCCCTTGCCCTTGGCGAAGACGATCGCGCCGGAGGTTTCCCGGTCAAGACGATGGCAGGGATGAAGTTTCCATCCCCCGGCGGGAGCGTATTGACGGTTAACAATATCCACCAGCGTCTGCTTTTGTTCGCCGGGCGCCGGAATAACCAGAACGCCCGCCGGTTTGTCAAAGACTATGTAAGATTCATCCTCATATAGAACAGGGATAATTCTTTGAGAATGACCGCTGTGCATCTCTTACGATGTTTCTTTATCTGGATCAAACTGTTCCTGGATGATGTCCGTCAAATAATTGATTTTGCGGATCAGGATAATGGGGAAAACGACGATCCAAATCTGAAAAGCCAGGGAAAGAAGCGCCTGTAATGGCGAGAGGCTGACCGTGATGGCATTCTCCATGGTCCTTACATACCCCCTTCAAGCATTGTCCTGCCCCAGACAGGAACCGACATAATCGTTGATGGATTCCGCGTCGCGTTGCGCGATCTCATTAAAAAATATCGCGACCTCAAAGCGCCCGTTTTCCGCGGCCGGTTCCACGCGCACCACAACTCCCTTGCAATGGATGGTTTTGCTCAAACGTTTTTGATTCTTGCGCGCCGCCGATATGCTCCTTGCGGGAGGAAGAAGGATCTGGATTTTGAGCTTGGTCATCAGCTCGACGCGTTTATTGACCCGGCAATACGCGCCCGAACGGCTGATATTCAATGTCTCGGTGACGATGTCCCCGTCTTCTTGCGCTATCTTCACGGGGATATGCGCCGCCGATCTCCGGGCCTTTCTTCTTTCTTGTCCCGCATACTCTGCTGGAATCATTTCTTTTATGCCTTCGCCCCGGCTTCAGATCCTTCGCCCGCGAGCTTCTTCTTGAAACAATTCTTGTTGCAATAATACGCGCCGTTACGATAATAACGTTTGGCCTTTTTCATGGGCTTTTTACATCCGGCACAATTTTTACCAACCTCCAGCACTTCCTTTTCATCAGCCATAACTTCTTAAACTCCTTTTGATTGAATTAAAATCATTCTGGATTTACAGAACTTCGACAAGGTCATGAAGTTGCCGCTTCGCTGCCAAAAACGTCTTGTCTCCTGAAAACTCCAACCCGGCCTGATAACGGTCCGCGAAAGGAAATTTTCGTATCCACACCACGCGGCCGACGTATTCAATAACTCTTTCCAGAGCCAGGTGGATCTGGAGGGTCAATTCGGCGTTCAAAGGCACGAATTCGTACATATCGACGCGTACCCCACCCTCGCCAAGATCGCAAGACAAGGCCCCCCTTTCTAACGCGCAATTTGTGGACTGGAACTGGATCGGCTGGCGTAACTGGATTCGTCGATACCGCCTTTTTTCTGCAGCTTCCGTGGCTCCGGCATCCAGGGGAATATTCATTAGGGTGCATTATAGCATAATACACTCCGGTGACAATTATTTTTTCTCCGGTATTTACCAAATACCACCGCCATGCTATAATCCAGGCAAATGTACAAGGAATTCTATCACCTGCGCGAAAGCCCTTTTAACGTCACCTCTGACCCGGATTTTTTCTTTTCCAGCGCCCACCACATCGAAGCATTTTCGCATCTGTTCTACGGCATCCAGCAACGCAAAGGCATCATCGTCATTACCGGAGAGATCGGCACCGGCAAAACGACGCTCTGCCGCATGCTTTTGAACAAGCTGGATAAAAACGTCAAAACCGCCCTTATTTTAAATCCCAATTTTTCGGCAGTCCAGCTTTTGCAGATCATCCTCAACGATCTTGGCATCGAAGGGGATTTCAAAAATAAATTCGCCCTGGTCAACGCGCTCAACGGCTTCCTGCTGCGGGAGACCAGTCACGGGCATAATGTGGTCATCATCATTGATGAGGCCCAGAACTTAAGCGTGCGCCAGCTCGAACAGATCCGCCTGCTTTCCAACCTGGAAACCGAAAAAGAGAAACTCCTGCAGATCGTCCTGATCGGCCAGCCGGAATTGATCGAGAAACTCAAGCTCTCTTCGTTGCGTCAGCTCAACCAGAGGGTCACGGTGCGTTACCACATCATGCCGTTAAGTAAACAGGAAGTGCGGGACTATATCCTTCACCGCCTCAAGATCGCGCAATCACCGGAGGACCCACGGCACCGGGTCCATTTTACCGGCAACGCCATTGACCTTATCTATGAAAAATCCAAAGGGACGCCGCGGATGATCAATATCCTCTGTGACCGCGCGCTTTTGGCCGGGTTTATCGCCGAGACGCACACCATCGATGACACGATCGTCCAGCGGTCCGTGGAGGAGGTTGTTTTGGTATGAGCATCATCAATGAAGCTTTAAAGAAAACACAAACTAACCTCGATCATATCAAAGGAAAAGTGCCGCCCGCCGGTGATGACCGGATCTCTTCGGGAGAAAAGCCCTGGCAAAAACCCGCGGCGCAACCTTCCCCCGTTTTCAGGCCGATACCTCCTTCTCCATCGCCTGTGGTGACCGCAGCCCCGGAAACCGCGCGCGCCTCCTCGCAACGGGGACCTGCCGGCAAACGCTGGTATTTCCTCGCCCTCGCGGAAATCCTGGTTCTAGGCCTGGCCGCGTGGACTTTGTTCATTTTCCAACCGCAACTGTTTCGATCCTCCCGCCAAATCAAAAAACCCTCTCCGGCCGGAAAAATGGAACCGGCAGCGTTATCTTCGCAATCCGCACAACCCGCGGCCGCCGCGAACGTGTCCACCGGAATAAAGTTCCCCATCGGCGTATCGGGCAAAAGCGACCTCGTCCTTAATGGCATTATGACAAACCAGAACAAGATGGTCGCCCTGATCAACGGCGAGATTTACGAGACAGGGGATTTCATTGCCGGGAAAGAAATACGCAAAATTACCCTGGGCAGGGTTGAATTAACAGACGGTGAGGAAGTCACGACCTTGAGCGTCCGCGAGCAAGGACGATAATTACACCCGCATGTACGTCCGGATGGCTTTTTGAATGACGGAGGAGGGAACGCCGGTCACGACTTTGACCTTGCCGATTTTCTGCGCCAGCACAAAACGGTTCCGGCCCTTTTGAAATTTCTTGTCATGCCGCATGATCCGCAGAATACCCGCCAAAGGAACGCCTTTGATCTTCCCGGGTAATCCGATATCCGAAAGAAGGCCGTTGAGCTTTTTACAATCCGCCGCGGACAGCATCCCTTTTTGACGCGAAATCTCCGCGGCCACCCGCATCCCCAGGGCCACGGCCTCCCCGTGATGGTAACGGTTGTATCCGCCGGCCGCTTCGAGGGCGTGGCCGACCGTGTGTCCGAAGTTCAAAATGGTGCGGAGCCCTTTGGTTTCTTTTTCATCAGCCGTGACCACGCCGGCTTTGATCCGGCTGCAACGGACAACGACATGCTCCAGCGCCGCGGGTTGCAGATCCAGAAGCCGGTGATAATGCCGGGCGATGTACGAAAACAGCTCCTTGTCCGCGATGACACCGTATTTGACCGCTTCCGCCAGGCCGTTACGCATCTGCCGTTTATCCAGCGTTGACAAAACCGAAACGTCGCTCCAGACAATTTTGGGTTGATAAAAAGCCCCTATGAGATTCTTGCCGACAGGCAAATCGATGGCCACTTTCCCGCCGATGGCCGAATCGATCTGCGCCAAAAACGTCGTCGGCACCTGGACGTACGGGACGCCCCTTTTGTAGGAGGCCGCCACATACCCGGCCAGGTCACCGATGACGCCGCCGCCGAAGGTGATGATAAAAATGCCCTTGTTGGAATCATGCCGGGCGATTTGTTCCATCAACGGGAAGGCCACTTTCGCGGATTTACTTTGCTCGCCTTCCGGGACTTCAAAAAATTTTACGGAAAAGCCGTTCTTTTTCAACCCCGCGGCCAAAGCGCCGCCGTGGTGGCGCCGGATCACGGGGCTCGTGACCACAGCCGCGTCGGTACCTATCTTTAGCGGTTTAAGCCTGGCGCCAAGTCCGGACAAAATCCCCCGCCCGATCACGATCTTATAGGCATTTTTTTTTAAGGGAACATTGACCGTTTTCATGAAAATTGTACTCCCAATAATCTTCCCGCCCATTCAACAACGGGCAACACCACGGCGTCCAGGACCCCCATATAAATAAAGACCATGACGATCAATATACCATAGCGCTCCAACTGGCTGTACGGAACGGCGAGTCCTCGGGGCAACAGTCCCATGACCAGCCGGGAACCGTCCAACGGAGGGATGGGGATCATATTGAATGCCGCCAGCAATAAATTGATAAATACCGCCGCTTCGACGAATTTGTAAACGTCCAAAGACATGGGGACCCGCGTCAATTGGCTGGCTACGACCGCCAAAACAACATTGACCGCCGGCCCAGCCATCCCGACCAACATCATATCCCTTCGGGGATTGTTCAATCTTGAGAAATTAACGGGGATCGGTTTTGCCCAGCCGAACAAAAACGTGTTCAATCCTAAAAAACGTAACGCGATCAAAACGCCGGGAAGGAAAATGGTCCCCACCGGGTCCACGTGCATGACGGGGTTGAGCGTCAGACGACCTGCCAATTTTGCCGTCGGATCGCCAAGTTTATACGCCACCCAGCCGTGGGCGTATTCATGCAACACTACGGCAGAAAAAAGTATAACTGCGATAGAAATGATCTCAAGAATCACGAAGGGATGCCCCTCTCTGTCCTCTTACGAAAACGTCTTACAACACCAATTGGACCCTGGTAACGGTCAGGACAGGTCTTAAAAACTGTTTTTCAAGGCCGGCGTTCAAAGCTCCATCGATGGTGACCGTGTAACGGGCAAAGTCGTCGAGCATCGCGCGTGGACCTTGGATAAAATAGGCGGGTTTGTTGCGGATAAGGAGTTCATAGGACACGTCGGTTTTATCCTGGCGCGGCGGCAATAACCGCAGGACGCCGGTCACCGAAGCATTTTGGGAATCAGGCGGCACCGTGACCGGGCCGGGCGCTTGCGCAAAGAGCTGTTGTGTCTGACTCGCGTCGCTTGCTTCCTTGCCGGACCCGGCAACCGGGGATTCTACGCGCTCTTTGGGGCGGTAGGCCGTAATATCCCTGGATTTAAACGTCACAAGCCCCTCGGAGACCCAGCCGAAAACCTGCGCCGGAGGCGCGATCTTGTACCAACCCTGGAGCTTTTCGATAACGCGGATACGTGCGCCTTTTTCTATCTGCCCCAGGATCGTCGACTCGGCCTTGGCGGAAGACCTCACATTCACGCGCTCGCCGGTGATCTCCCCCTCCATACTGCCCGCAAGGCGCACATATTTATCACTGACGTAAACATGCGTCCGGGAAGGAAGCTGAACTTTGTACCAGCTGAAATCCTTGCCCACGACGACGACCTCTTCGCCCTTGTCCAACTGGCAGAGTTTCTCAAAGTTCTGGCTTTGTCCGGCGCGGACATTCACGCGTTCATTGATCGCCTCGGCTAGAAAAGGGAAAGACTCCTGCGCGGCAAATACAGGGATGGGGACAAGGAAGATAATGGCAAGACCCACGAGAATTCGTTTCGCTCCATGAAACAGGAAACGACACGCGTTCGCCATTTATGTCAGGCCTTTTTCGCTGCTGGTTTTGCGGCAGCGGCTTTCGCGGCCGGAGCTGTGCCAGCGGATGGGGCGGCCGCGGCGCCTTCTGCCCCTTCAGCGCCTTCTTCTTTCTTCTTCGCCTTGGCCGTCTTGATCTTGATGATCTTCGTTTTGGGCAACGCGGTCACGGACTGCGACTCATTCCAAAGGCCTTTTTTCATCAGGTCCTTGATGCGTTCGATACGCGTCAAAACCGTGCGCTGCTGCGTCGATGAAGAATCGATCTTTAATGAAGGATGTAATGACATGGCTACAATCTCCTTACCAGGCAATCATTGTATTTGTTCTTTAATTTATTCGAGAATTCCGTGGCCTCGTCTTTGATCGCGAATTTTCCAACGCAAACGATGGAATGTTTACCCTTGGGCAGAACAAATATCTCGTAACCTTTTGATCTCAAGCGCTTCGCCTCCATCTGGGCTTTTTCTTTCTCTTTAAAGGAAGCGACCTGGATCGTAAATGTGCCCTTTCCTTTTTTTTCCAGAGAAGGCGCGCTCACCGGTATTTGCTTATGCGGCTTCTCCTGCGGTTGCGCACCGGCCGGCTTGAGCGATGAAACGCTCTTCCGCGTTTTCGTATTTCCAGCAGGCGTAATGGAACGCTCCCCGGTCTTGTCGGATGAATCCTCGGGAGCCGGTAATACCGTTACGGTGACCGGGGGTTCCGCCAAGGCGCCCTTGACGATCTGTTTTCCGCGTTCCACCCCAAAAGAAAAGAACAGGACCACCGCCATGACAAAAATAATACATAAAACAATAGTATTTTCCACCGAAAGTGTCAAGTCTTTTAGCAGGTAGCGCGGTCGGGCGGCCCTGCTGTGCGGACGTTCGGCCAAAAAAGGGAACAGCTCAAATTGCGTATGTTCAGTGGCCATCGTGCGTTCCATTATACGTTTATCCCTTCGCTCAACTCAAGTAATTTCTGAACTTTTTCTGTCCCGTGCACACAATAAACGCATCAATGACCCTCGGGTCAAATTGGGTGCCGCTGTTCATCCTAAGCTCTTTGATCGCCCCCTCAACCGACAGTCTCATTTTGTACGGACGCTCGCGCGTCATGGCATCAAAAGCGTCGACGACGGCCATGATCCGCGCCCCGATGGGGATCTGTTCGCGCCTTAAGCCCGACGGATATCCGGTCCCGTCATAATGTTCCCGTCGATACAGAACAATCGGCAAAACCGGACGCAAAAAATCGACCGGCCGGATCAATTGGACGCTTTGGGCAGGGTGCTCGCGGATGACTTTAAATTCTTCCGGCGTCAACTGGCTTGTCTTGGCCAGAATATTGTACGGGACGTCAATGGCCCCGGCGTCACGCAGCACGCTGGCATAATACAAATTGTCGATCTCCTCCTGACTGACGGCGAGCTGCTCCGCCAGGGATTTGACGATCTTGAAATACACCGGCGTGTGTGATGTGACCGGCGCGTGCCCCTGACGTTTGAGCAGTTCGCCGATAAACCGGATGCTCCCCAGGATAATTTTTTGTTGCTCCTGGTAAAGCTGGATGTTCTTGATGGCGGTAACGGACTGTTCCGCCACGACGGCGAGCATCTCTTTGTCGAACTCGCTAAAGGACGGCTCGCTTTTCTCGCGGCGGACAATGACGGCCCCGATGTTCTCATCGGCCACCAGTGGAAGTCCGATCAGATGTTTCTCTAAAACCGCGTATCCACGGGCCACCCTCTTCTCCTTTTCCGAAATCTGCCGCAGTTCTTTCTTTTTGTTAAGCAAAATATTGATTTTGTTGTTGAAGATGGCCCCCAGGGCGATCTTCTTGCGGGAACGGTCCAGCAGATAAATATTCGCGGAGCTTGCTTGAATGAACTGGCACAACAAACGCGTCAGGCGCAGCGACAATTCCTCCACATTATAGGTGGAATTCACCAGCCTGTAGATCATGTGGACGGCTGAAAGGACCAGCCTATACCTTCTGGTAAGGGTCGAAAAGTTTTTTGTGCTCATCTAGCGCGAACCTGTCCGTCATTGACGCGATATAGTTGCCGATGATCTCGTATTTCTCGGTATCACTGTAGCGCTTGTCTCTCTGGTACACCGAATACGGCAATTGCGCGGGGTTTTCCTTATACACCTCAAAGAGGTCATGGATGATCCGGTTGGCCTTGTCCGTCATGCGCACCACGCGGTAATGATGATAAAGTTTCTTGTTCAACAGAGTCTGCAGATAATCCCGCTCCTCTTTAAGCGCCGGGCTGAAATCAATGATCGGGTTCGTCGAATTCTCAAGATTATATTCTTTGACCGCGCGAGACGATTTGAAATCAAGCTTCTCCAGACATTGCGCCGAGGCCGCCAGAAGATCCTTCATCTGAAGGTCGATCAGGGCCTTGACGATCTGGTATTTAAACATCTGTCTATCTCTGGATTTAAGCGCCGGATCCACGCGCTGATAGGCCTTTTCCCAAAGCTGACTGTCGCCGAGATCGTCTTCGCTGATACAGCCGGAGGTGATCCCGTCGTCGATGTCGTGGGACAAATACGCCAGGGAATCCGCGATGTCAACGACCAGCGCCTCGAGGGTCTGGCCCTTGTTGGCATACTCCCCGGCGACGCCGGGCTTGTCGTAGATGGTGCGGTGTTTGAGGATGCCCACCAGGACTTCGTCCGTGAGATTAAGGCCATCAAAATCGGGATAACGCTTTTCGTATTTGGTGACGATCTCAAAACTGCGCACGTTGTGGTTAAATCCGGGCACCTTGGCGGATTTCATAATTTCGTTAAGCGCTAATTCTCCGGCGTGGCCGAAGGGCGGGTGTCCCAGATCATGCGCCAGGGCAACGGCTTCGATCAGGTCTTCGTTGAGTTGCAGCGCCCGACCAATCGTTCGGGCAATTTGGGCGACTTCGATGGTGTGCGTCAGCCGGGTACGGTAATAATCGCCTTCAAAAATGACGAACACCTGCGTTTTATATTCCAGCTTGCGGAACGCCTCGCAGTGGACGATACGGTCGCGGTCGCGCTGATAACACGTGCGGACATCGTGTTTAGGCTCATCATACATCCTCCCATCCGTATCTTTGCTCTTCATCGCGTACGGTGCAAGGATATTTTCCTCTAACTCTTCAATGTCTTCTCTTGTGCGAAGCAGCACGGATCAATTCCTTATATAAGGCGTCGAGGGACTGGGACAAAACTTTCGTGTGGGCGGTCACCGGCATAAAATTGACATCGCCTTTCCATCGCGGGACAAGATGGATATGCACATGGCCGGGAAACCCCGCCCCGGCGACGCGTCCCAGATTGATCCCGATATTATACCCTTTGGGGTTAAGCGAGCGCTGGACCAGGGATTTTGTTCTCCGCAAAAGATTAAACAAATCTTCCCGTTCTTCACGCGTCAATTTATCCAGGTCATCCACATGGCGGTTGGTCACGATCAGCATGTGCCCGTTATTATAGGGATAAATATTCAGGACGGAATACGCGTGGGCCGTTCGCAACAGGACATAATTTTCTGCGTCTTTTTCTTGCTTGAAAATACTGCAAAACACGCACCCTTTGCTCTTTTTGACGATCTGCGTGATATACGTGACGCGCCAGGGAGCCCAAAGCCTTTCCATGATTATCCTTTCAACTTGACGATCTTGCCCGTGACCTTGCCGGATTCGATTTCCAGGATGCCGTAGGAACGATACGGGGCAAAGACCATGTCGTTGGGACTTCCCGGGTTGAAATATAACGTGTCGCCGATCAGCGTGTTGAACGGCTGATGTGAGTGACCGAAGATAACCACGTCGAGCTTCCGGTCTTTGAAGGCGTTACGGACCGCGTCCAATATCCCCTCTTTCGGCCCTTCCCCGTGGAATATACCGATCGTGACACCCTCGATCTCGAGGATCTCACGGCGCGGCAGAAATTTGCGGACGTCCGCCCCGTCCATGTTTCCGTAAACTCCCTTAAAAGCTTTAAGCCGGCTAAAGATTTCGACATCCTGCGGCGTGCAGAAATCCCCGGCGTGGATGATCATGTCCATCTTGTTCAAAGCATTGATCACTTCCGGGGGAATTAACAAAGAATGCGTATCCGAAACAACACCAATCTTCATCGTGAAATGTAGGGTTTATTAAAAAGGGTCAACAGGGTGTTGATCTCTTCCTCATTCCATATCCAGCAGCGTTCCTGCAACGCCTTCAAGCGCGTATTCTCATCGAGGGTCTTAAGCGAAATGATCAAGTGCCGGCGGGGCTTGGGCGCGTCCTTGCGCGACTCTTCCAAAAGCGCGCTCACCTCCGCTTCACTGACGTTTTCGCCCTTGACCGCGATCAGCCATACATCTTCATTGGTCAATGCCTTGATCACGTTTAACGACTGCCCCTGTTCGTTGCTGATTTTCCATGGAAGGATTTCCCGGAAAAGCGGCAGCTTGTATTTGCGTCCATTGAGGTCAAAGGCCTCATTATCAAAACAATACAGCAATTCCATGACGCGTAACGGCAGGTCCTTGGTGGAGGTGACTTTGAAATTCTCGATGCATGACTGGAATTCCTGCTGAAACAGCTCCCGATGCTGTTCCGGACCGATTCCGACGTTCTTTAACCGCGGCTGAAAGATATATTTGATCCAATATTTAAGAAGCTTGTCCCGGAAATAATAAAAATTGCCGTTCTTGAAAATGACCCCCTCTTCTCTCAGGCGGTTTATTTTCCCGGCGACCTGATTTCTCTTGAACCCCAGTTCGGCGCACAGATCGTCCGCCTTGTGTTTATCATTGGCAAGACACATCAAAAGCGCGGGGATGATCTGGTTGCCTTTACCGGCGGCTAATTCCTGAACCATCAACTCAAAATGCCGGCTGATGAGCCCCCAGCGGTTGAAAATGGTATTCTCGATCGCCTGGGTCAGCACGGGGATAAAAATTTCATCCTGGTCGTGCAGGACGCTTAACCCCGCCAGTTCTTTACAAACAAGCTGCAGGTACAAGGGATATCCTCCGGTAAAATCAACCAAAAAGTCACGCAACGGTTCTTTGATCCGGATGCCCTGCAGGGTTTCCTCGATAAATTCCCGGCTCGTCTGCGGGTCAAGCGGGTCCACCGGGATCATTTCAAAATTACCGAAAAGTAACGACAGCTTCTCGGAAAGGATCTTTTGGGCCTGCTGCGGACTGGAGCTCGTCACGACATAAAGACACTTCTTTTGCGTCATGATCTTTTTGCCCAGATACGCGAACGCGCCGGGCACGGTGACTTCTTCCAGACGGTGGAATTCATCCAGGACCAGAACGCAGACGCGTCCCGTTTCATTGGTGAAAATTTCCGGCAAGGCCAGAAGCCCGTGAAAAGACGTGCTTAACTTCTTGGCGTGATAATCCTTATAAATCTTGCGGATGACCGAAACGGTGTGTGGGATGCTCTCCTGGACACTCTCTAGAAGTAGCGCGACGTCCTCATAAAGAGGAAGTTTGCGGCTGAAAGAATAATGATGCAACAGAGTGCCGACAAATTGATCTAAAAAGAACCGGAAATCCTTGTTTTCTACATCGATGTACAAAACGGTAATTTCTTCATCGAGGTTGGCAAGGAAATGCTGGAGGATGGTGGTCTTGCCGATATAGCGGTTCCCGAAGAGGGCGACATTCTGCCGATATCCCTCCTTAAGATCGAGGACCCTTTTTTTCAATAACTCCATGATGACCGTACGGCCAAAAAAATTTTGTTGTACCCTCATACGAGCAGCAAAAAAATCCCCTGAACTGTTTACCTCTCCGTCATCAAGCCCTTTGACCAAAGAGGTCATTTTATATGTGTAACCCTCTCATGGCAAGTAATAAAGAGGATTGTCTTCCAGCGATCTTTTTCTGATCTCAAAATGCATGTACGATGGATTTTCCCCCTGCCCGACACGCGCGATTTCCTGTCCTTGGTGGACCGGGTCGTTTAATCCGACGAGGAGTTTGCCGTTACGCGCGTATACGGAGAAGAATTCATCCGCGTGGCTTAAAATGACCGTATGGCCGTAACCCATAAGATAATCCGCGAAAACCACCTGTCCGCGCCGGGCCGCCCGGACGATGTCCCCATCCCTGGCCTGGATATCGATCCCCTTGTTGAAATAGGCGCCTTTGCGTTCATGAAAATAGCTTATCAATTTCCCGCGCACCGGCCAGGCAAATCCGCCTTCCCTTGATTCTTTATTAACGATGATCTCTTTGCTCGCGTGAGCGCCGGGAATAAAAACCAGCTGGCCCTCTTCAACGCGAGCGACATTGGGGATACGATTGGAATCAATGACGTCCTTCATCGACACGTCATAGGCCTTGGCGATGCTCCAGAGGGTTTCACCTTTTTGGACCTTGTGATACACCCCCTGGCGGCCCTTTTCCGAGAATCCGCCGACGATGTAATCCTTTTTTGTTTTAACCGTCGCGCAGCCGGATACGGCGAATAGTAAAATAAGGATAATGTAATTTATTTTTAAGTTCACGTTGTATTCTCCAGCGACTCACTCCTGCCGTTTCTACTTCGTAAAACGGCAGGAGTTTTTTGGCCTTTTCTCTCTGAAAAGGCCAAAAAAGCGAGGGACGGGAATCGAACCCGCGTGATAAGCTTGGGAAGCTTACATTCTACCATTGAATTACCCTCGCAAATGCAGTGATCAGGGACCAGTGTTCAGTGATCAGTATTTTTCTGACCACTGCGACCGAAGGGAGTCCCCGCCAAGGGAAGCACTGGCCACTGACCACTAATTTCGTCTTTGATTTCATTTATTGCTTCTCTTATATTACGTGCCTTACAGACTGCCCGGCAAACGGCGAAATGTTTGACTCCGATGGCTCGTAAAACTGCTATGTTCTCTGCCCCGACCCCCCCGATGGCAAAAACAGGGATAGAAATCTCGCGGACAACTTTTTTCAACGATTCCAAGTTCATTGGGTTGCGCTCGGGCTTCGTGAGCGTTTTAAAGACCGACCCGAATCCGATATAATCGGCTCCCTCTGATTGGGCCCGCCGGGCGTGCTCATAACTCTGGCAGGATACACCGATTAGGGCTTTGGTCCCGAGGATGCGCCGCGCGTCCTTGACGGGGACGTCGTCCTGCCCCAGATGAACACCATCGGCGCCCGCGGCAATCGCCAAATCAACGCGGTCGTTGATAATAACCGGAACACGGCCGTTGACCGCGCGCATAATACCCTTGAAACACTGCAAGGTGTCCCGCGCTGTCCCGAGCTTATCCCGCAACTGGATAATATCCGCCCCGTGGCGAATGGATTCCCGGGCGATTTCAAAAAGCCGGCCGTCGTCATTGACCTGACGGTCCAGGATCAAATACAATTCAGCCTTGTGTAATAATCCTTTTTTCAAGGGCGTACATGCGATAACGCAATTTCTTAAAATCCTCTGCGGTGTGTCTGTCTTTCAATTTCGCAAATTCTTCCAGCACACGGATCGATTCTTTGACCCGCTGCGCATTGGCATAAAAAATATCGTCAACCCTCCGGCGAGCAAGCTCGCTGTTGAGAGTTTTCCTCCCGACATCGCCTTCGATATGACGCGCCGCAACCAAATTCGAAATACCAATGCCGGCGGCCGATTCGGTCAACTGATGACGGATCGTTTTAAAACCCCTGGTCCATTGCCGATGGTCATGCACGAACCGGCAAATATCCTCGCAAACCCGCAACCCCTCTTTGGCCCGGTTGAGGTTCGCGTCCATCACGCGGTAGAGTTCCTCGTCTTTCATCCGGCGCATCGGCACTTTTTTCTTCTTCGAAGAAGAACCGCTTCGATAATGTTCGTCGATGAATACCGCGGGATGTACTTGGCGTATTCCACTTTACCGCCGTATTCGCGGACAACATCGCTGCCGGCGACCTCTTTGCCCTTCCAATCGGCGCCTTTGACAAGGACATCGGGCTTGAGCGCGGCAATGAGCTTCTGCGGGGTCTCCTCGTTAAATATCGTCACATAATCAACGCAGGCCAACGCCGCCAACACGGCCGCCCGCGCGTTTTGGGACACGATGGGCCGCCGCGGCCCTTTGATCTTTCGCACCGACCGGTCGCTGTTAAGACCGACAACAAGGACGCGGTCCCGCCCCTTCGCCTTCTCTAAATACTGCACGTGGCCGAAATGTAAAATGTCAAAACAGCCGTTGGTAAAAGCGACCGTCCTGCCCCGGCGTTTCAACCGGCCAAGGGCGCGTCGCAACGTCTTTAACCCGAGAACTTTTCTGCGTGTTTCCACCCGTGCGCCTAAATTCTTTCTTCCACCAGTTCACAAATCGCGTGAGCGATACATATATGCGATTCCTGGATCCTGGCTGTTTCCGCGGAAGGAACAATAATGCTGATATCCGTAAGCGGCGCCAGTTTCCCGCCACCGCAACCGGTCAATGAGATCGTCTTTAATCCCATTTTCTTCGCCTGCTTGATCCCTTCGATGACGTTCCTGGAGTTGCCGCTCGTGGAGATGCCGAAAGCCAAGTCACCGCGTTGCGCGAGCCCCTCGATCTGACGGGCAAAAATGACATCAAAACTGTAGTCGTTACCCAGCGCGGTCAAGATCGATGTGTCGGTCGTCAGGGCGATCGCCGGTAAAGCCCGTCGCTCTTTCCTGAACCGGCCGATGAACTCCGCCGCGATATGCTGGCTGTCGGCGGCCGACCCGCCGTTACCGAAAAAAAGGATCTTGCCGTTTCGGGTGAACAATTTCCGGATGGATTCAACGGACTGGACGATTTTTTCGCTATTGTTCTTGAGGGTTTCTTCCTTAACGCGGATGGATTCGCGGAAAATACGCTCGATGTCTTTTTTCATAAAAACCTTTTTGGAATCTCAACCGGAAAACGTCTTGGCGATGGCATAAAGATCGTCGTCGATCGTCTTGTGCTGGCGCACGGCTTCTTCGATCTTGACCGAACGCATTTTGTTATCGCGCAGGCTGACCATTTCCCCGAATTTCTTCGCCACGACCATTTCCACGGCCTTAAACCCGAAGCGCGTCCCGATAATGCGGTCATACGCCGTCGGCGTGCCGCCACGCTGGATATGTCCAAGCACGCTGACGCGCGTTTCGTATCCGGTATTTTCTTCGATCAAATTCGCCAACACCTCCCCGACGCGTCCGACCCGGTGGCCGCTACGCCGGTCTTTGCCTTCAAACAACGTTTCATATCCGGGGATTTTCGCTCCCTCCGAGGCCACGACAATACTGAACGTCTTGCCGCGCTTGTGGCGCGCTTTAAGCGCATCACAGATATCACTGATCTTGACCGGAAGTTCGGGGACACAGATGATGTGCGCCCCGCCGGCAATCCCCGCCTCCAGGGCGATCCAGCCGGTATACCGACCCATGACTTCAATGACCATGATCCGGTGATGGCTTTCGGCGGTTGTGTGCAAACGGTCAATGCATTCCGTGGCGACGTTGACCGCCGTATCGAAACCGAAGGCGTAATCCGTCCCGGAAAGCGCGTTATCGATGGATTTGGGAACACCCACAACCGGGATCGAGTGTTGCTTATATAGCTCCAACCCGATTTTAAGCGTATCCTCTCCTCCAACGGCGATAACGGCGTCCATGCCGCTACGCCTGAAATTCTCATGGATCGCGTCTATTTGGGTTTTATTCAAAGGAGGGATCAGTCGGCTGGTCCCCAGGATCGTCCCGCCACGGTCCAGGATCCCGGAGGTCAGACGCAGATCTACAATGCGCATGTCATTTTCAATGAGCCCCATCCAGCCATTTTTAATGCCGGTGACCACATATCCCTCGAGCATGGCCTTGTGGACAACGGCCCGGATCACGGAGTTCAGCCCGGGACAATCCGCGCCACCAGTTAAAATACCGATCTTTTGCATAATTTTTAGGCCCGATAACCCTGGAACGGCACCTGGACTCCGGAACGTTCTCCCGGCTCCTCTTTTTTGCCGGATCTCTTCTCTTTGACGACATCCCCGAGAATCTTGCTGATATAGACGGAGATGTTCAGCGGTTCATCCAACCCGATGATATCCTGGATCTTCCGCTTTGCCGTTTCCTGGACGATGGAGGTCAACTCGGGGATATTGACTTCGGAACACAAGACCAACCGTATCTTGACGCTCAACACCCGCTTCGAGGCCCGGATGTCCACTTTGCTCTCTTTGACTTCAGGGAATTTTGATATCGTGCGTCTGATCAGATCCTCCAGAGCCACCAAAGCGACACGGACCCGGCCGGAAGGATTGTCGAAGGCGATGATCTTCTCTTTGTGGGCATTGACGTCGAGCTGGCGGTACAAAATGAAATTGATGAATAACAATCCCACAGCGACGCATCCAACGGCCACGCGCAAATTGTCGTCCAAATAGATAATATAGAGCAAATCCGCGATATCTTTGTAAGAAAGCACGTTAAGCACGTACAGGATGGCAAAACATCCCGTGAAAAGGATGATCGTCACATAAAATAAAATGGCCGCGCGGGTAAAAAAGCTCATTTTTGCCCCCTCTCTATACCCTGGATATTAACATTGATTTCTTTAAGACTGATATCTACGGTCTTTTGAACGACTGATCTTACCACATCCTGAATGTGCCGTCCAATGTCGGGGATGTTCATCCCGTAACGGACAACCACCCGTAGATCAACGCTGACATCGTTATTCTCATCGACATTGACCGTGACACCGGAGACAATCTTTTTTCCAAAGAGTTCGATGCAATTTTCCGCAAAAGTTTTCGAAACCAATTCCACACCGTCAACGTCCGCGACCATGGAAGCGACGATATCCGCCACCACATTCTTGTGGATATGGACAACTCCCAGATCGATCTCATAGGGCTGTTTCATTTGTGGGCCTCCGCGTCGGTTTTTAAAATTTTTTCCAGGAAATGCGTCGTCACATCTCCCTTCAAGAACAAAGGGTGGTTGACGATCTCCTTGTGCAGCGGGATGGTCGTCTTGATCGGCGCGACATAGAATTCCTCGAGGGCGCGGCGCATAATATCGATGGCCTCCCGGCGGGTCCTGCCGAAGGTGATCAATTTAGCGACCATCGAATCGTAATGGGGGCTGATCTTGTATCCGGGATAAATGTGTGTATCGATGCGCACGCCCAATCCGCCGGGCAAGTTCAACTCTTCAATCTTCCCCGGACAGGGAATAAAATTGTTATAGGGGTCTTCCGCGTTGATGCGGCATTCGATTGAAGCCCCGCGGATCTCGACGTCTTCCTGTTTGATCTTCAGCGGTTCGCCCGCGGCGATCCTGATCTGTTCCTTGACGATATCGATCCCGGTGACCATTTCGGTGACCGGATGCTCGACCTGGATACGTGTGTTCATTTCCATGAAATAAAAACTACCCTCCTCATCCAGCAGAAATTCGATGGTGCCGACCCCTTTATAATCGACGCTCTGGGCGGCCTTGACCGCCATCTCCCCCATCTTCCGGCGCAATTCTTCATTAAGGACCGGCGATGGGGCCTCCTCCAACAGTTTTTGGTGACGGCGCTGGATGCTGCAATCGCGTTCGCCCAGATGGATCGTGTGTCCCTGGCCGTCGCCGACGATCTGGAACTCGATGTGCCGCGGATTCTGGATATATTTCTCGATATAGACCGCGTCGTTGCCGAAATTCGCCTCGGCCTCGCTTTGCGCGACGGTCAACGAACTGACGAGCGTCACGTCGTTATGACAAACCCGCATGCCTTTGCCTCCGCCTCCGGCCGCGGCCTTGATGATGACCGGATATTTGATGGCCTTGGCAATGGCGATCGCCTCCTCTTTGGTGGTGACGACCCCTTTACATCCCGGCGTTAAAGGGACACCAATCTTGCGCATTGATTCACGGGCAACGACCTTGTCTCCCATCGCGCGGATGGCCTGCGGCGAAGGACCGATGAAAGTGATATTGCAGGATTCGCATATCTCGGCAAAATGGGCGTTTTCGGCAAGAAAACCATACCCTGGGTGAATGGCTTCTACATCGGTAATTTCGGCGGCGGAAATAATGGCGGGGATGTTCAGATAACTGTCGAGACTCGCGGCCGGGCCGATACAGACCGCCTCGTCGGCGAAGCGCACGTGCAAAGATTCGCTGTCCGCCTCGGAATAAACGGCCACCGTCTGGATGTTCATTTCACGGCAGGCGCGGATCACGCGCAAGGCGATCTCCCCGCGGTTGGCTATAAGAATTTTAGAGAACATATTCCAGGAGGGCTCTTGTCTATAGAGGTTCGACTGAAAATAATGTCTGCCCGAATTCAACCGCCTGGGCGTTTTCGATGTGGGTCTCGGCGATCTTCCCGCGCACTTCAGATTTGATCTCGTTCATCAGTTTCATGGCTTCCACGATGCATACGACCTGTCCAATTTCCACGGTCTGTCCGATTTCAACGAATGACGGTGCCTCCGGTGAGGGCGCGCGGTAAAAGGTCCCCACCATCGGTGATTTGATCTCCTTGCGGCCGGAGGCCCCTGCGGGTCTTTCGCCACCGGAACCAGGCCCGGATGGGGCGATGGCCTGCGTTTCAATGGAATAATCGGGAGGCTGACGGCGTACGACCTCCATCATTTCACCCTGGGTTTTCTTGATCTTGACCTTGGTGCCTTCTCTCTCGAGCTCTATCTCCGAAAGGTCGTGTTCATTCATGAGGTTAATGATTTCCCGGATCTCTTTGAGATTCATTTTTGCGCCCTCTCGACATAAGTCCCGGTTCTGGTATCGATCTTGATACGGTCCCCTTCATTGATGAACAAAGGGACCGGGATCGTAGCTCCGGTATCAATGGTGGCCGGTTTGTTTCCCGAACGCGTCGAATCGCCCTTAATGCCGGGATCGCTGTGTTTGACCTCGGCAATAATAAAGGTCGGCAGAACGATCTTCAAAATGTCATTTTTGTGACAGATACCGCGCACCTCGAGATTTTCCTGAAGGAACCGCGCGTCATTTTCTCCGATGACGGCCTTGGGGACAAGGACCTCTTCATAAGTGGTATTGTCAAGGAAATGATAAAAATCTCCGCTTTGATAAAGATTCTGCAACCTTCTTTCCTCCAGCGGAACATCTTCGATCCGTTCGGAACTGCGGAACGTTCTTTCCAGAACCTGGCCGGTCTTGATGTTTTTGAGCCTTACCCGGACGAAGGCGCTTCCTTTACCGGGCTTGACGTGGTTATAGTCCAGGACGGCGTAAATATCATTGTCGATGCGAATGCCTACTTCGGAAGAAATTTCATTGATGGATATCGCCACTTAATACCTCACATCCTTTGGGGGTTACGAGAACCATGTCCTCGATGCGAATGCCGAACCGATGCGGAATGTAAACGGCCGGTTCGATCGTTATGACCATGCCTGCTTTAAGAACGGCCGGGCTGGCCTGCGCAAGACGGGGCGACTCGTGGATATCAAGCCCAACTCCGTGGCCCAAGGCGTGCCCAAAATACCGGGCTAACCCGTTTTGGGCCAAATGGTGACGCGCCGCCAGATCCAGTTCCGCCACGGGGACACCGGGACGTATCTTTTCGATTGTCTTACGTTGCGCAACCGCTACAGCGTCATTAACTTTCTGAACAAACGGCGGTATTCTACCTAAAAAGAACATACGTGTCAAGTCGGACTTATAGCCTTTGACCTCAATTCCGATGTCCACCAGCACAATATCGTTCCTCTTAAGCTTGCGCCCGGTAACTTTGGCGTGTGGATAGCAAGAATTCGGGCCCGAGGCCACGATCGGAGGAAAAGAAAACCCTGCCCCCTTGCCCTTGACGAAATTTTCCAGGCGCGAAAGGATATCCTGTTCCGTCACATCCGGACGGATGAGCTTTTTGACAAGATGATAAGCCTGTTTATGGATAACCAGCGCCTGGCGGATGTATTTGACCTCCGTCGCGTCTTTGGTTTCCCGCAATGTTTCCACCGGATGAGGCACCGCGACCAGCTCGATCGAGGACGGGCACTGTTTGGAAAACGCCCGATACTGTGCGAGCGTGATGTGATCCGGGTCAAACCCTAAACGGCGGATATCTTGCCGGCGGGCCGTTTGGAAAAGAGTCTCGCTTCTGCTTTTGATATAACGCACGACCCCTATTCCCCGTAAACCTTTACGGGCTTCCAGAATATAGCGGAAGTCGGTGATGTAGAATATCTTGCGTTTACCGACCAGCAGCCAGGATTCCGAGGCGGGAAAACGCGCGAGATACGCGATGTTGGTGTCCTGCGTGACCAAAAAGGCGTCGATACGGCGCGCTGGGAAGGTACTGATGAGTTGTTTAATCCGGGAATTCACGCAGAAAGGTTATTTCTTGATGAGACCGATGACGGCCTCCAACCCCAGAACGTAACTGTTGGCGCCAAAACCGCTCACCTGCCCGTGGCAGACCGGCGCGATGAGCGAGGTATGCCGGAACTCTTCCCGGGCGTAAATATTGGACAGATGCACTTCGACGGTCGGGATGGACACGGCGGCGACCGCGTCGCGGATAGCCACACTCGTGTGGGTATAGGCCGCCGGGTTGATTAAAATGGCCTTAAATCCACGTTTATTGGCCTGGCCGATCGTATCGACGATCTCACCTTCGTGGTTGGACTGGACGATCTCGAGTTCAACGCCCTTAGACTTGGCGAATTTCTGCAACTGGCGGTTGATTTCTTCCAAGGTCGTTTTCCCGTAAACATCCGGTTCACGCTGGCCAAGAAGATTAAGGTTCGGCCCGTGGATGACTAAAATTTTATTCAATGGGTTCTCCTTGTTTCTTTTGCGCTTCATCAACAAGCATGATCGGAATGCCATCGCGCACGGGATATTGCCGCCCGCAACTCATGCAGACGACCTTTGCGTTTTCTTCTTCAACATCGCCCCGGCAGGCGGGACAGGCCAAAATCGCGAGCAATTCCTTGTCGATCATACCGTTTCTTTTTCAGATACTTCAACAAATTTCATTTGCAGTTCATATGCCGCCGTGTTAAGCACGTCGCTTTCCTTTTGGGTCAAATTTCCTTTGGTCTTTTCCTGAAGCAAGATCAGTGTTTCAATGACAAACTTGGCCTGCTCCAGATTCTTTTCGCTGGCATTAGTAACGGGGTTGGGGATCTCACCCAGAAAAACCATCGCCTGATAGGCAAGACCGCTGATGTAATTGATAAAATCTGCCTCATAAGCGTTTGAAGGCTCTCCACGCGTGGGGCCTGGAACATCCTGGGGTTGCGGCGGCGGCCTGGAACCTGTGGAAGGTTGCGACGTAGCCCGCGGATTTTCCCGCGCGGATGTTTTATCCGCGCCACCCGCGCGCGCGATATTCTCCAGCCGCTCTTTCTCTTGCGCGGCGGACTCTTTCCACGATTCGTCGACGGACTTTTCTCTATTCATCGTTATCGATCCTCTTTTCTGGAACAGGATTTTAGAATAACATCTTCATCAGACATTGTCAATCATCGCCCTATTCGCGCATTGCCTCACATTAAATGTTACCGAGGCAAAATAAAACAGGATTCGTTGACTCATAATTGATGTTACCGTGTTTACAGGAGGTAACTTATGAGTCCACGATCCAAAAAAGAATACCTG
>Ga0209211_10002696_pt1 | contig 30134 bp, 30 predicted proteins | sample RifGroA2_FD_183992 | JGI IMG/M metagenome (GOLD analysis project Ga0209211, IMG submission 183992) | Groundwater microbial communities from Rifle, Colorado, USA - Groundwater A2 (SPAdes) (version 2) | ecosystem: Environmental > Aquatic > Deep subsurface > Groundwater | place: Rifle, Colorado...
TGATAATAAAGAGCGGGTCAATGCGTCCTGTGCAAGGGAGCTTTATAATCCTTACATTCGGCTTATATTCCATCCTGCTCGTACCAGCCAGATCCGCGCCTGCATAAGTGCACCAGTTGCAGACAAAGGCCACTATCTTTGGCTCAAAACCGCTGTGTTCGTGTTGTGTGTGTTCTGACATTTTATTTATCCTTAATTATTCGTCATTGCGAGCATAGCGAAGCAATCCCTGTTTGTTGAGATTGCTTCGGACAAAATCCCTCGCAATGACAACTTTAAATCAGCCTGCTGATAATCTGCAAAGTCGCGCCGATATTCAGCCCCAGAAATGCGCCGTCAAAAATCATATTCACCGCACCATGCAGTCCTGATAATGCAAAGAGATAAACCATGACATAGGTAACAGCTCCACCGGAAAATACACCTAAAACCTCTCCCGACTTTTTCCTCATATATAAAAGAACCGCTGTCAGAAGATATAAAGGAATAAAAACCATGTCCGGCCAGATGAGTGCATTATATGCCTCTTCAGGGAATGCCTCCGGTCTCTTCCATTTGCCAAGCAAAACCATAGTGACAGCATATGCCTGAAAAACACCCCAAAACCCAAACCAGATTATGGCAAACCAAGATTTTTTCATCCAACCCCTCACCCTAACCCTCTCCCGCAAGGGGAGAGGAAATTTCTATATCCGCTCTGCTTTTTTACTTCACGCTCAAGAATGCCACAGATGCTAAATGTAGTCTGCCGATTTATCGGTGTCTTAAATGCGCCCAATAAATTGGGCAACTACAAGTATGTTGAGCGCAGAAGCCGCAGCGAACACCAAGATTCCTCGCTTTGCTCGGAACAGGCTCCGCAGATGGACGTTTTTCAGCATGAATACTTATTAGAACGCTGCCAATGCCGCATAAACCTGCTCATCAGTATATCCTCGCAAATCAATAGATTTACTCCTGCATGCGGCCACGCACACCCCACACCCCTGGCAAACCCCCTCATTCACCCTTGCAAGCATTCTGATAACCGCACCCTGTCTGTTTTTAACAGCGTCCTCTTCAATAGCAGAGTATGGGCATGCAACAAGGCAGTCCCAGCACGCATTGCATGTCATCCGGTTGACATTCGCTGTTATCGGCTCCCGCGCCATCTGGTCATTGGAGAAAAGCGCCAGAACCTTGCTTGCCGTAGCGCTTCCCATAGAAACAGATTCCGGAATATCCATCGGCCCCGCGCATGTTCCGGCGAGGAAGATACCTGCGGTAACCGTTTCAACGGGTTTCAATTTCGGATGATATTCGTTGTAAAATTTATATTTGTCGTAACCAATGCCGAGTTTCTGCGCCAGCGAATCCGCGCCATCCCTTGATACAAGGGCGGTTGCCAGCACCACCATGTCTGCCTCTATCTCAACCTGATTGCCTGAAAGTGTATCAGCGCCCTGAACAATCACCTTACCGTCTTTTTCATAAACCCTTGACACGCGGCCTCTAAGATACATCGCGCCGTCATGCTCAATCGCCCTTCTGACAAATTCCTCATACCGCTTGCCGCCTGCCCTTATGTCCATATAAAATACATAAGACTGACCTTCATGCACCTTATGTTTATAGAGCATGGTGTGCTTTGCAGTATACATGCAGCATATCTTTGAGCAGTATGAGACGCCCTTTTTCTCATCCCTTGAGCCAACGCACTGGATGAACACAACATTCTTCGGCGTCTTGCCATCAGACGGCCTTTTTATCTCTCCGCCTGTTGGCCCTGATGCTGATGCTAATCTTTCAAACTGTAGTCCACTTATAACATCCTTGATTTTCCCGTAGCCGTATTCACCGAACCTTTCATTGGGCATGAGTTGGTAGCCTGTTGCAACAATGATTGCGCCGACCTCTTCTGTAATAACTGTGTCCTGCTGTTTAAAATCTATACATTTTGGACCGCACACAATTGCGCATGCGCCGCATTTGTCTTTCTGAATCTTCGGGCAATTCTTTGCATCAATAACAGGGATATTCGGCACAGCCTGCGGAAACGGCGTATAAATCACCTTCCTCTGTGCCATTCCCATCTCAAACTCGCTCTTTGCCTTGAACGGACATTTTTCTATGCAGAGCCCGCAGCCGTTGCACAAATCCTCATTTACATACCTTGCCCTTTTCCTGATTTGGACAGTAAAGTTGCCGATGTAACCGTCAACCTTTTCAACCTCGCTCCATGTCAAAATCTTTATATTTTCATTGAGCGATGCCTCAACCATCTTTGGCGTCATGATGCACTGGGAGCAGTCCATGGTCGGGAATGTCTCGGAAAGTTTTGCCATATTGCCGCCGATAGACGGCTCTCTTTCTACAAGTATGACCTGCCTGCCGCCCTCTGCAATATCAAGCGCAGCCTGAATGCCTGCAATACCGCCGCCGATAACAAGAACCCTTTTCTTTATCGGTATCTTGATTTTTGAGAGAGATTTATTTTTCTTAAGCCTCTCAATGGACATCCGAGTTAAGTCTATGCTCTTTGCCGTGCCTGCTGCCTTTGTCGCATCATGATGAACCCATGAGCACTGCTCGCGGATATTTGTAATCTCGCATTTATATGGATTTAATCCTGCTGACTCACATGCCTTTCTGAACGTCTTCTCGTGCATATGCGGAGAACAAGCGGAAACAATAACACCGTCAAGTTTATGCTCTTTTACGATTTCCTTGAGATTATCCTGCCCAGGCGCAGAGCACATGAACTTATAATCGCCGGTGTAAACAACACCGGGAATCTTCGCCATCTCCTCTGCGACCTTTTTGGTGTCAACAGTAGATGCTATGTTTGTTCCGCACTGACAGACGAATACGCCTATACGCGGCATAAAAGACTCCTACCCATGATAAACAACAACGCCCTTTTCTACTATCTCTCCGCCAATCTCAAAATAATCCGCTTTTGCTAACTCATCTTCTGTAAAACCGATAGGGTCAATATCAACTGAACACTTTATCCGCCTTGAATAATCAGACAGAAGCATAATCCTCTTTATATCATCCATCTTTTTAAACTTCTCAGAAACAACAGCAATATCTATATCGCTGGACTTTGTAGGTTTCCCATAGGCATAAGAGCCGAATAGGATAATCTTCTCTACAGGAATCCTGCTTTGAAGCTCCTTTACATAATTCAGCACTATATTTTTAATTTCATTTTTTTTGTAAACCATTGCAGCACATCCTCTGTGTCTTTCAGCAATCCGGCGGCATTTCGTCTGTTGTATATCTTGACATTGAACCTGTCTTCTTTATATCTTGCCTTAATGTAATGGGCATCTATCTTTAGTATCTTATTATCAATTGACTTAGGAATCTCTATTCCTGTCATTTCAACTAATTTGGGAAGTTTATGTATAAACTCCGGTCTCTCATTTTTCTGAATAATAAATACAGCCTTTAAAATCGCTTCAACCGCCTGCTGGCACATAAACATTGCAAAGCTATATCTGCCTGCCCTTAACATTGCATCAGCAGTTTCAAAGTTGTCTTTGGATGACATGAGCCAGAATTTAACTGCCTTACCTATATCTTTGGTCATATAATGTCTTGCCGCACTAACAAACGAATACGCCTATACGCGGCATAAAAGACTCCTTTTATTCACGCTACAAGCCTGACAATATCTCTATAAGTTATAACTATTGTAAGGATAACAAATAGGGCTATTCCAAAAATATTCACCATCTGATAAAGTTTTAAATCTAAAGGTTTCTTTCTGACAGCTTCAATAAGAAGCATAAACAACTGCCCACCGTCAAGGGCAGGAAACGGAATAAGATTCATTATCCCGAGACTCATGCTAAGTATCCCTGTAAAGTATGCAAGGTTCAAAATGCCCTTGCTTGCAGCCTGACCAGCCATAGAGGCTATGCCAACAGGGCCTGACAATCCTTCCATAGAGCCGCTGCCAGAAAACATATTGACCACAAAAACGATAGTCCCTGACAATACTGCCCATATTGTCTGAGCGCTCAATGCTATTGCATCCAGAAAAGGAAGGTGTTTTCCCAAAACAAATACGGGAACAAAAACTAAAAATGCAAAGGTGATATTAAAGAGTGAGCCTGCTGACATAATGAAAGCCCGATTAAGATATGATGCCTCAAACAGTTCTTTTGCATCTTCATCGCCATTTTTTGAAAAACTCACAAACCCGCCAAGGGGAAGCAGTCTCAAGGTAAATTCTGTTTCTTTATGTTTAAAGAATGTGAATATCTTTGGACTGAATGGGAATCCTATGGAGAACTCATAAACCTTTACCCCTGCCCTTCTTGCAGCAATAAAATGCCCAAACTCATGCACAAGAACAACTACGCTAAAAACTGCAATAAAAGCTATAATGGAAATTATCATTTATATACCCCTTTCTTTTAATAACTGCCTTACATCAAACAAATTCTTTTCCAGCCCCAAACTTCCTTCATCCTGCCCCAGCGCCAGTCCAAGCAGTTGCGTAAAATATAAAATCGGCATCTGTGTGTTTCCTGAGCCTTCTGCAAGTTTCTTCTGGCTTTTTTCAAGATTGTATTGACACAATGGGCAACTCGTCACGATAATCTCTGCTCCTTTGTTTTTAGCGGAACTCAAAACATTGCCGGAAAGTTTTGTGACAATATCCTCATTTCCCATTGCCAAATGTGCGCCGCAGCATTCTATCTTATTTGGAAACTCAACAGGCTCGCAGCCGAGTGCCCTCAGCAAATTTTCAAATATGGTCGGCGCCTCAGCATTATCTATGCCCATATCTTCAAATGGTCTTAAAAGCATACAGCCATAATATGCACCAGCCCTTATTCCCTTTAACGGTCTTTTTACTGCTGTCTTGATCTTTTCAAAACCAATCTTGTCTCTTAAAACTTCAAGATAATGAATCACATTCAGACTGCCGTCATATTCTTCTTCAATAAAACTATTTACAACACTCCTCTTATCCTTGTCATCCCTCACAACCTTATTTGTACGTTTTAAGACATTGTAGCAAACGGAGCAGAGGGTTGTTACCGAATCCCCTTCCTTTCTCGCATTAACCAGAACCTTTGTAGGCGCGGTCAAGCCCATGACATTATCAGGCGTCAAAGGAAATGTCGCGCCGCAGCAGTTCCACTGGTCAAGTTCCATCAACTCAAAACCAAGCAAAACTGCGGACTGTCTTGCCGAGGTGTCAAATCCTTTTGCAACGGTATTTAATGTGCAGCCGGGGTAGTAGGGTATCTTCATGGATTTATAGTAATTAGAGGCTATTGCAAAACTCTATTTTTGTCATTCCCGCAGAGCTTCTGAGCGGGAATCCATTGATTTTTAAAGTCGTTAAAACCTGGATCCCCGATAAAAGCACTCGGGGATGACACTTTTGCAAAAGGCTCATTCGTTCGGAATAATTTTTGTTTCTCCGAACTACGAACTAACAACTCCGAACTGTTTTAACTTACGAATTTCCTGAACCCGCACACAATCGCCTGCTGTGGCGCATTTTTCAAAAATGGGAAAGGAATCTCTTTGATCTTTTCGTGGTCTTCGCCCTTCCTTAAAGTAATCTGCCGAAGCGCCTCTAAAATCTTTGCGGCGCTTACACCTTTAGGACATCTGCAATAACACTGGAGACATCCCACACACAACCACGGTGAGTTCGCACTTTTTACCGCATCTTCCTGTCCCAACTGCAGGAGTCTTATAACCTCCCTCGGCCCGAAATCCATTGCATAAGACACAGGACAGCCTCCTGTGCAGTTCCCGCACTGGTAACAATTGGCAAGCTCCTCGCCACTGATCCTCTCAATGAGTTTTACAAATTCGCTCTGTAGGTTTTCTTTTCCAAGTTTTATGAGCATAATTAATCAAGGGTTCAAGGGTTCAAGGGTTCAAGGGTTCGAGGGTTCCAGGGTTCGAGTGCAAAGGTTTTTCCTTGAACCCTTGCCCCCTTGAACCCTCGAACCCTATTTTTTATACTTCTCCACCCCTATCTTGAACAAATCGCTCCCGTATATATCATTCACCACAATTGCCGGAAAATCCTTCACCTCAAGCCTTCTAATTGCCTCCGGACCCAAATCTTCATACACAATAATCTCCGCCCTTTTAATGGTCTTGGCAATGAGGGCAGCTGCGCCGCCGACTGCCGCAAGATACACTGCCTTATTTTTCTTCATCGCATCAATTACTTCCTGCGAGCGCTGTCCCTTGCCTATTGTCCCTTTCAAACCAAGTTCTAAAAGTCTCGGCGTATATACATCCATTCTGCCGCTGGTTGTAGGACCTGCAGAACCAATCACCTGACCAGGCTTTGCCGGTGTCGGTCCTACATAATAAATCAACTGACCTTTAACATCAAAAGGTAGCTTTTCGCCTTTATCCAGGAGTTCAATAAGCCTTTTATGCGCCGCATCCCTTGCTGTGTAAAGGACACCGGTTATCAAGACCTTATCCCCTACCTTGAGTTTCTCCACATCCGCATCAGTTAGCGGTGGGGTTATTTTGATTGGGTGGTGATTCATAAACGGTTTAATCGGTTTAAACAGTTTAAACAGTTTAAACCGTTTTTATATTATCGCCTCCTTATGCCTTGCCGCATGGCATTGGACATTCACCGCCACCGGCAGGCTTGCAATGTGGCACGGCGCTGTCTTTATGTGAACAGCGAGGGCTGTTGTCCTTCCGCCAAAACCCATTGGCCCGATGCCAAGATTATTAACCTTCTCCAGCAATTCTTTTTCAAGCGCATCTAATTCCTTATCAGGATTATCACTGCCAACCTCTCTTAAAAGCGACTCTTTTGCCAAGATTGCACTCTTTTCAAAATTCCCGCCTATGCCTATGCCTACGATAATGGGCGGGCATGGATTTCCGCCTGCATCTTTCACGGTGTTTATTACAAAATCCTTTATGGCCGGCAATCCCTGAGACGGCTTGAGCATAGCAAGCCTGCTCATATTCTCGCTGCCTGCGCCTTTGGGTGCGATGGTTATTTTTACCTTGTCTCCGTCAACGATATTTGTGTGGATGATGGCGGGTGTATTATCTTCGGTATTTTTTCTCGTAAGCGGATGGCAAACCGATTTTCTCAAGTATCCTTCGGCATACCCCTGTCTCACCCCTTCATTGATTGCATCTTCCAAAGAGCCGTCAATTGTCGCATTCCGGCCTATCTCAACAAAAAAAACTGCAATGCCAGTGTCCTGACACATGGGCGCATCTTCTTTTAAGGCAATCTGGGCATTCTCAATAATCTGGTCAAGAACCTCTTTGCCCAGAGGAGACTCCTCTTTTCCTCTGAACCCTTCCAATGCCAGCACAACATCGCTGCCCAACTCACACGCAGCCCTGATGCAAAGTTCTTTTACTTTTGAAGTTATTTCTGATGTGGAAATATGGCGCATTTTTCAAATGAAAGGATGAGGTTGAGAAGTTAAGAGGTTAAGAAGTTAAGATTGCTTATCTTCAAAACTTCTCATCTTCTTAACTTCTTTTTTTATATCTTTATTTCCTCAACCAACTTCCTTATCGCGGAAACCGAATTATCAAACGCCTTCTTCTCTTCCGCATTCAATTCAATCTCTATTATCTCTTCCACGCCGCTGCTTCCGAGTTTTACCGGAACGCCTACGAAAATGCCGTTCACGCCGTATTTCCCGTTGCAGTATGCGGCACATGGAATAATCCTTTTCTTATCTCTTATTATGGATTCCGCCATCTCAACCACAGCGGCTGACGGCGCATAAAATGCGCTGCCGGTCTTCAATAAACCCACTATCTCGCCGCCTGCCTTTTTTGTCCTCTCCATGATGGTGTCAATCTTCTCCTTTTTAAGAAGCTGCGTTAACGGTATACCTGCAATACTGCAATATCTCGGAAGAGGCACCATCTCATCTGCATGTCCTCCTATGACCATTGCATGGACATCCTCCACCGATACTTTCAATTCCATAGCTACAAATGCCTTGAGCCTTGCTGCATCAAGGGCGCCGGAAAGACCAATGACCCTGTTGGGAGGAAAACCACTCACCTTCCATGCCACATATACCATCACATCCAACGGATTGGTAACAACGAGGATAATGGCATTGGGCGAATGTTTGGCAATCTGCTCGACAACGGCCTTGACAATGCCGGTATTGGTATTTATCAGATCGCTCCTGCTCATCCCAGGCTTTCGCGCTATGCCTGCGGTGATAATCACCACATCGGAGTTCGCAGTATCCTTGTAATCGTTCGTTCCGGTAATCGCGGAGTCAAAACCCTCAATGGGCGACGCCTGCGTAAGATCAAGCCCCTTACCCTGCGGAACCCCCTCCACCACATCTATCAAGACAATATCCCCAAGCTCTTTTATCCCTGCCCATACAGCAGCATGGGCGCCTACATTGCCTGCACCAACGATTGTTAGCTTTTTCCGGGCCATTTCACCTCCCAAATACCGTGATTCGTATTCGTTATGCGTGACCGCAAAAGCATAATTCACAGACACGGTCAACAGTCACGGCCTTGTGTATACTGTATACAGAAACACCTTAACTGTCAAGTATAAAATAGGGGCTGTCAAGCCAATAATTAATTGCTTGATTTATACTATGCTGTAACTATTACGAGGAACTTTTATAGGTGTGCAAGGGTTTTTTTCTTTTATAATGACTCAGCTACCTCTATAGCTTCTCTTAGATTTATAGCCCCTGTGTATAATGCCTTTCCAATTATTATACCTTCGAGTTTTAAACCTTTAAAACCCTCTATATCTTTCACAGAGCTCATGCCGCCTGAGGCTATTACGGGTATATTAACCGCATGCGCCATTTCTTTAGTGGCCTTTACATTCGGGCCTGTAAGCATTCCATCTCTTGCTATATCTGTATAGATGATGCATGTTATGCCTAAACTCTCCAGTCTTTTCGCAAGGTCAGTCGCCTTTTCTGACGTTACTTTGACCCAACCCCTTGTTGCGACCATCCCGTCTTTGGCATCTATACCAACTGCTATGCCTTCCGGAAACATCTTGCACGCCTTTTCTACTATTTGAGGATTTTCTTGCGCCACTGTGCCAATAATAACCCTTTTAACGCCTTGACTGCCGAGGTAATTTTTTATAGTCTCCAAATCTCTTATTCCGCCGCCGATCTCCACAGGTGTTTTTATAGATTGAATTATTTTCTTAATGGTATCCTGATTTTTAGGTATTCCTTTTATTGCACCATCAAGGTCAACAATATGTATCAGCTTTGCGCCGGCCTCTTCCCATTTTTTCGAGATTTCAACAGGGTTTTCAGAATAGACAGTTTCAGCATCCATCCTCCCCTGTGTAAGGCGCACGCATTTGCCGTCTTTTATATCTATAGCTGGTATGATTAGCATTGGATTATGATTTCACCCTTGACAAATTATACACTTTGTTAAACAAAGCATCGTTTAGTGTTTTGCTGACCCCTGACAAAATAGGAGATTTACTCATTGACTAAATCTCTTTCCTGATTTTATCAAAAATAAAATCAGCTATTTTGTCAAGGGCTGAGAGCAAAACACATAATTTGTCAAGGGTTCATGTCCCCAAAATTCTTCAGAATCCTCTGTCCGACCTTTTGGCTCTTTTCCGGATGAAACTGACATGCGAATATATTGTCCTTCCAGATGCTGCTTACAAAGTCTATTCCATAACTGGTTTTTGTTGCAACCACGCTCCCATCTTTCGGCAGAACATAATATGAATGCACAAAGTAAAAATAAGAGCCGTCCGCAATATCTTGTAAGGCAGGAGGTCTTCTTTCAATCTTTATGTCATTCCACCCCATGTGGGGGATCTTTAAGTGTTGCGTGTTGCGTGTTTCGTGTTGCGTGTCAAAAGAAAATTTTATAACTTTACCCTTTATAATATCAAGTCCCTTATGTTTTCCAAATTCTTCGCTCTCTGTGAACAAGAGCTGAAGCCCAAGGCAGATACCTAAAAACGGCTTGCCTGAATTTATAGCGCTGAGTATCGGCTCAATAAGTCCGTAGTTTCTAAGATTATCCATGCAGTCTTTAAATGCGCCAACACCGGGCAGGACCACATGACTTGCATTTGCAATATCTTTCGGATTTCTCGTAACTATACACGTGTGCCCAACCCGCTCAAAACCCTTCTGGACACTCCTTAAATTACCCATGTCATAATCAATAATGGCAATCATAAAACAGCTATGCAACAGCTATTAAGCTATCGAGCTATCAAGTTTTAAAGCTCGATAGCCAGTAGCTTGATAGCTTGATCGCTATAGCCTTCCTTTCGTTGACATTACTCCCTTTATTCTCGGATCTACTGTTGCAGCCTCTCTCAATGCCCTGCCAAAGGCCTTAAAAATAGCCTCAACAATATGGTGAATATTTCTTCCATAAGGCACGCTGACATGTAGGGTCATACTGCTTCTGTTAACAATGGCCTGTAAAAAATCTTCTATAAGATCAGCTTCAAAATTTTTTATCTTACTCTTTTTTGGCATCGCAACCTTGTATACAAGGTAAGGCCTGTCGCTTATATCCATGCTCACCGAGGCTATGGCCTCATCCATCGGCACAAAGGCAGTGCCATACCGTTTAATACCTGCCTTAGCGCCTAATGCCTTTTTTACCGCATCGCCAAGACAAATACCAATATCTTCAACTGTGTGATGATAGTCTATTTCAATATCACCTCGTGCCTTAATCTTTAAATCAAAGAGACCGTGTTTTGCAAAAAGGGATAACATGTGGTCAAGGAAGGGAATGGATGTTCTAATGTCATATATCCCTCTGCCATCCAGATTCAAATTAAGCATTATGTCTGTCTCTTTAGTCTTTCTATTTATTTGTGCTTTTCTCGCCATATCTTCCCCCCCAATTATTAGACCAAGACTCTCCTTGGAATGAGTTTCATTCTACAAAAAGAAACACTATTGATTCAAGGATAATCTTTTGACTACCTATATTTTTCATTATCAAAGATTTTGCAGCAAATCCCCAACAAAAAAAATTTTGGCATGAAGGCAAAAAAATCTTGACAAAGAATAAGAAATAGGATAAATAAGGTCTGAAATGTTTAGATTGAGTCGAGCTGCAGAATATGCAATACGTGGGATGCTTCATCTTTCCAGTAAACCTGATTTAGAGGCAACTGGCATCGAAGAGGTGTCAAAGGCCCAGGATGTGCCTTCAGCATACCTTGCAAAGCTGTTTCAGCTATTGGCAAAAAAGGGATATGTAAGGTCATTCAGGGGCGCTGGAGGAGGATTCGCACTGGCAAAGAGCCCAAAAGACATTACACTTCTGGAGATTATTGAAACATTAGAAGGACGTATATTCTTAAATGATTGTCTTATCCGCGAAGGCTATTGCCCCAAAGACAATGTATGTCCTGTTCACGATGTATGGAGAGAGGCGCAGAAAAAATTTCTGGAACACCTAAATAACTGCACCTTTGAGCAACTTGCTGCAAATGCGATTAAAAAGCAAAAACTAAGAGGGTAAGTTTTTTTACCCTTAATTAGGATAAAGAACATCCGAATTATCCTAAACAAAGGAGGAATATTTATGAAAGGACATGTAGCAACCCATAAACAGGAGATTAACATGAAATGCGGAAATAATATAAATTCTGAAACAAAAAAGACTAATGCCTTGCTTTTATCAAAACTGTGCGACACAAAGTCAGCATCACAATTCATTCCAAGTTGGCCACTACCTTATAATAATAAACGCAAGAGAAACCTGTCCCTTCATTACTCAGATAAAGCTAATAAAGAGAAGTTAGAGAGGACTGATGCCCTGTATCGAGAAGGAAAAGACATTAACGGAGAAAAAGATTCTATAAAGGTTTATTTTAAAGAAATTAAAGACTACCCCCTTATCTCTTCTGAAGAAGAGATAAAACTTGCGAGAAGGATCGCTAAAGGTGATAAGAAGGCAAGAAGAAAAATGGTAGAGGCAAATCTCCGTCTCGTGATAAATATCGCAAAACATTATATGCACAGGGGGCTACCGCTTCATGACCTCATTGAAGAGGGTAATATAGGACTCATTCAGGCAGTCGAGCATTTTAAAGCATCAAAGGGATGCAAGTTTTCTACATATGCCACCTTCTGGATAAAGCAGGCCATTGAAAGGGCGATAATCAATCAGGCCAATGTAGTAAGAGTCCCGATACATGTTACAGCAGATATATCAAGACTAATGAGAGTATCAAGAGAGCTTACAACTGTATTAAAGAAACAGCCTGATATCCTGGAGCTTTCTGAAAAAACAGGTTTTTCAGGCAGGTATATAAAGAAGCTTACCACTATCATTAATAAGAACTATTCTCTCGACTCTGCGATACATAAAGACAGCGACCAATCGCTTTTAGATTTGATTGAGGATAATACAGTTCCGCAACCGGTGGAATTAATAAATCAGTCAATGAGAACAGAGAAGATAAATAGTTGGTTAAGGATGCTTGATGACAGAGAAAATACTATTATAAGGCGAAGATTTGGCTTTGTAGACGACGAGCCGCAGACACTGCAACACATTGGGAAATCAATAGGTGTAAGCAGGGAAAGGATACGACAGATTGAGCGAAATGCCCTGATAAAGCTAAAGGATATTGCAGCGCAGTCTGACATCGAATCCTTGGAAGCTATATAATCTCGTTCTTTATATCGGTTAAAAAAAGGGATTCTTTTTTGTGCATCACCACACCCATGAGGGTGTGGTGATGCACATTATGGACAAAAGACCTGCATTGACTTACATAAACGCTAAGGACAAGGGGTGAGTCTATGAAATGTTAGATACGGCCTTGACATCTAAATATGTTCGTCTATTAATTTAACAATAGGTAAACCCCCAGCTTTGCTGGGGGACTCGCAGGGTTTGACATTTACAGGATTGTGCTTTGTTCCGCTATAAATATTTCGGTTCTCACTGTTGTCATGCCCGAATGGTTCTATCGGGCATCCAGTCATAAAATATGGATTCCCGCTAAATACATGCGGGAATGACGATTCGATGGTTTTGATTTTAACAGATTGCGATTAGCCCCCTTTGAGGGGGCAGCAATCATAAAACCTCCGGCTTTGCCGGAGGATACTTATTCAGACAAAAATAATCGGATTATCTTAATTCAAAAAATAAATCTATAGGAGGTATTTATGATTGAACATGCAGCAACACATGAAGCAAAGTGGCACACCAGCATATGGCCCTTGGTATTGAGCGTCGGCATCCTCTTTTTGGCGCCACTGTCATTCGCCTTCTACTTTGTCTACAAAAACCTTCTTCTTGCAGCAATCTCCCTTGGCATAGGCGCGCCTTTGACGCTTATATCCATAGCAGGCTGGGTTAAGGAGGGCATTGAGGATATACACCATTACAGTGAAGGCCACAGCATATGGGCTATGCCTATATTCATCCTCGCAGAGGCCCTTCTCTTCGTAGGCTTCTTTGCTGCCTACTGGGTAACGCGGCTTACACAGCCTTCATGGCCGCCTCAGGGAACACCTGAGATGCCTTTCCTTGCACCTATCATTATGACCATCGTGCTCATTTCATCAAGCGTCACCATTCATTTTTCAGAGAAGAGGCTTGAGGAGAATGATCACGGTGGATTTGTAACATGGCTTATCGTAACAATAGCCCTCGGTTCATTGTTCTTGGGATTGTCATCCTATGAATGGTCTGAGCTCTGGCATGAAGGGTTTACCCCGAAGACAAATATATACTCATCTGCGTTTTTCTCTCTTACAGGTTTCCATGGATCCCATGTCCTGGTTGGTCTTGGAATATTCCTCTGCGCCCTCATACCGGCATTTGGAGGAAAGATAAGCAAGTCCTATGTGACTGCCGCTTCTATGTACTGGCATTTTGTAGATATTGTCTGGCTCTTTGTGGTATCGCAGGTCTACTTCTGGTGATTAAGTATGATTGCACAGATTAATGAGATAGATTACACAGATTCTCAGGCCGCCCGTCGTTTTCTAATCTGTGTAATCAGTTTTTCAGAATCTGCGTAATTAATTTTTTGAAAGGAGTGATATTATGGGTAAAATAAATATTAAAAGGCTGGTGAGGCTATTCTCCATACCCATCATCCTTCTGGCATGTGCAGCGCATGCAACAGGAGGGGATACCACTGAGTATATCCCCCATGAGGGATGGGATGAACTATGGAGAGAGATGATGATAGATATTGTTGCAATCGGTATAATGTTTGCGTTGTTAACAGTCTATCTCCTGATAAGATATAAGAGGAAAAGTCCTCAGGATACAGGGACAGCTAAAAAGCTCAGTCCTGTTGCTGCGCTTGGCTGGGTGCTGATCCCTGTCTTTGTCTTCCTGGCTGATGATATCTATCTCGGTCTTGAGAACTTTGTGCACTATAAGAAGTTTAGAAACGTTCCGCAGAACGCCTACACCGTAGAGGTTATGAGCTACATGTGGGGTTGGGAGATAGAGTATTCTGAAGGCATAAAGACCCAGAATGAGATGCGTGTTCCGGCTGGACGGCCGGTTCATGTAAAACTGAAGAGCCGCGATGTAATACACACCTTATTTATGCCTGATTTCAGGGTCAAGTGGGATGCATTGCCAGGCACTGTTCAATATCTTTGGTTCTATCCCACCAAGGTGGGAGAGCATGTGATGACATGCACTGAGTTCTGCGGCACACTCCATTCATCTATGCACGGAAAGGTAATAGTTATGACAGAGGATGACTTCTCCAGATGGATTGAAGAAAATAAGCCAAAAGAAGGAGGGGCAGTATGAGCGCTACAACAGAAACACTGAGTGTTAAAACAGGCTTTAGTCTTAAGGAATGGATATTCACTACAGACCATAAGAGGGTGGCTGTCCTCTATATGATAGGCTCTTTTGCGGCATTCTTTGTGGCAGGCTTGATGGCCATGCTCATGAGGACAGAGCTCGCATATATAGGTCCCACGCTGACTGAGAATCCAACAAACTACAATGTGTGGCTCTACTTTCACGGCGCCGCGATGATACTTGGTTATCAGATACCTGCCCTCACAGGATACTTTGCAAATTACTATGTTCCCCTGATGATAGGCGCAAAGGATGTTGCCTTTCCGAGGGTCAATGCATTGAGCGTGTGGCTTTACTGGATGGGGATTGTGCTGGCGCTTCTTACATTTGTAATCCCGGACCCCCCTGACATCATGTGGACAGGTTACCCGCCTTATTCTATCTTATCACCGGGCAACACCTCTTTCTACACATTCACTGTCCTTCTCATCGGTTTCTCATCCATTGCCGGAGGCATCAATTTTCTGACCACGATAATTCGTATGAGGGCTCCGGGGATAACATGGGGCAAGCTGAATATATTCATATGGTCCACTATGGCCGCCTTTGTGCTTCAACTTATATTCGTTCCAATCCTTGGCGTGGCTGTTACAATGCTTACACTTGACAAATACCTCGGCACAAACTTCTTCAATGCGGCAATGGGTGGAAGCCCCCTCATATACGAGAACCTCTTCTGGTTCTATTCCCATCCTGCTGTTTACGTGATACTCCTTCCGGCTGTGGGCATACTCTACGAGATAGTCGGCACATTCACAAGGAACAGGATCTTTAACTACAAGGGAGTTGTCTTCGGCGGTATCTGGGGCACTGTTGCCCTGAGTGGCGTTGTATGGGTGCATCACATCGGTGTGTCCGGCATCGCAGAGTGGATGGTAATGATTCAGGTCTTTACCACACTTATTATAAGCATTCCGGTTGGACTGCTGGTGATAGGTCTTGTTGGCACTCTCTACAAGGGGTCAATAGACTATAAAACACCCATGCTGTATGTGGTCGGCTTTCTCTTCCTCTTCCTTGTGGGTGGACTCACAGGTATACCAAATGCAATGTCCACCATATATTTTCATGTGCACGGCACACAATGGATTGTGGCCCATTTCCACTATGTTATGGCTGTCTCAGTAACTACAGCGATAATCGGCGGAACCTATTATCTCTGGCCGAAGATGACAGGAAAGATGTACAGCGAGACACTTGGAAGGCTTGGATTTATACTGTTTTTTACCGGGGTGAATCTTACATTTGCCCCGTGGTTGTATCTTGGCTATAAGGGAATGCCAAGACGTTACTTTGATTATCAACAGTTCCCGCAGTTCGAGGGCATACAGAGGTTTATAACCTTCGGGTCGTATATAATCTTTCTGGGTGCGCTGGTGGTCCTCATATCATGGATACATTCCCTTGTTAAAGGAGAGAAGGCGCCAGAGAACCCGTGGGGCTCAAAGTCCCTTGAATGGACACACACCCAGTCGCCGCCGCCCCCGGGGAACTTTACCAAACCTGTAAGGGTTGCTGAAGACTGGGACCCGTATGGTTATGGAAAGTAGAACCCCAATCCCGCATTGGCGGGATTTAAAACCACAGGGCAGGCACCCGTCCTGCCCTGTGCTTCAGAAAGGAAGGATATTTTTATGTTAATGACATGGAATAAGACTTTAGAAACAGGTATCGGATGGCAGGACAGTCAGCATAAAGAATTTTTTTCTAAATTTGCTGACATGGTGGAAGACATGAAGGCAGGCGGTGGAACGGAAGCTGTGGACAGATTGCTAAAATTTCTATCCACTTATACAACCACACATTTCAGTGATGAAGAAAGATGTATGGAAAAATTTAATTATGAAGGATATTTTGTGCATCGGCGAGAGCACCGAGAATTTAAAAGCATCCTTTCATATTTGAAGTGGCAATTTGAGACGCAGGATACTCATATGATACTTATTGCCAGGCTTTATAATTGACTATGGGATTGGCTAAGGTATCACATGGGGGAATCAGATAAGACGCTCGGTGAGTTTCTAAAAGATAAGGCAATATAATATAATGTGCAATGGATATAAAAAGAGGTTCTCTGCTTATATTTTTCCGTGGCAATTAGCCATTCTTGGAACTTTCCTTATCTGTAGTTTAAATACGAAGATGGCCTTTTCTGTGCCGAGCCCTTCCTACTTTGCTGAGTGGGATGTAAAGGATACATTTGGCAGGGCAGAGGAGGCCATAGGAAATCGTATAGGCGATTATACCCTCACAGACCAGGATGGTAAGGGGTTTCAGCTAAAAGGGCTTCTGGACAAGCCGCTCGTTATAAGCTTTATATACGCAACCTGCGATTATGCATGTCCTTTGATAACTGCACACCTGCGTGATGCAGTCAGGGAGGCCGGGGATGATTTTGGGAAAAAGTTCAGAATCATAACTATAAGTTTCGCACCTGATGATACGTCGGACAGGATGAGGAGTTTCGGCAGTAACTTTATTGACAGCTTTGAAAACTGGAAGTTTGCAACAGGAGATGAAGAGACCATTAGTATGCTCGCAAGGGATGTAGGACTCTCCTATACGAAGGCGGATAAAGGGTTCCAGCACTTAAATTTCTTCACAGTAGTTGATACAGAAGGAAAGGTCTACAAGCAGATATATGGCATAGACTTCAAGCCAAAGACCGTGCTGGAGTCTATAGATATGGCTATTGAACAGAAGAAGTTATGGGTTCGTTTTATAAATATAATGGATGCAATAAAGGCCTTCTGCTATACCTATGACGCAAAGACCGGAAGGTATGCGCCAAATTTTGCCATATTGATGCCTGTGATATTAGGGGGGCTGGCGCAAATATTTATAATTGCCCTTTTGATTTATATATTTCGTAGGGCGGTTCCCAAAAAGTAATGACAGGGTTACCTATAGACTATCATCAAGCGCTTCCTCCCCCCGGTAATTTTTAAGGAGATTCCAAATTAGTGTATAGTATATTGACTTTACCTTTCATGCACTGTCAGACTCTTCATAAACTTATCTATTTGTGTCTTCATCTCATCCTGTTCAGCCTTGCCATCCTTCCAATATGAGACAGTATAAAGGATATCACTTCCTTTATCCTCTTTTTCAGGCTGAGTCTTTTTCACGTAGGTTGTGCTAATAGAGGTGGCATTATCATCATAGTAAGCTGATGCATTATACGGAAAATTCCGCTTTACTATATTTTCCCATTTACTTTGATATTTGTCGTCAAGCTCCTTCGGAGGTCTCATATTCCTGGCAATTGTAAAACCGGTTCCAGTGCCTTTGTCCTCGCCAACCCAGATATCGCCTATATCCCACACCACCTTTCCTCGGTCTTCAAAGTAGGCTAAAGATAATTGCAGCGAACTCTTTTCAGTAATCTTCATTACATCTGGATTATAATGAAATGAAACCCTTTTTGAGGTTAAACTGAATTTTTTGTCATAGTCTACGGAAATATTTATTGTTGAAAAGATAGATGGCAGTAATGCCTTCATTTTCATAAAGTCCTGCCACTGCTTAAAGGTACCGAAATACGACACATACACAAAATCTGTAAGCGCCTTCATATCAGGGATGAATCCATTGTCTACAAGACCTGTCTGTCCTTCTCTCACCATCATTATGCAACCACTTGGGACAGGGAGAGAGAATGTGACTATCTTTTCGTCGTTATATTCTAATAGCCAGGTTCTTACAAGCCATTTCCTTCCGTATGAATCTGTATAGCTGCTGTCTTCATGCGCCTTGCCCATAGATGTTATCTTTATCTTTTCTGAGCCAATTTCTCTATAGAGATATATCCCCTTGAGTATGAGGTCCATAAATAATTTTGAATCACTGTTAAACTGCTCATAGGATATATTGTCCGGCTTTCTGAGATACAGAAATAAAGAATTACCTAAACTGCCATAATTAACATAGCCATTATTATCCAGTACTGCCTTTTGTGTTTCTTTTGGATAGAAGGCATCCCAGTTACCATCATCTGCCTTCATGATGAGATTCGGGAAAACCGCATTAAATGTGCTGTTAAGCAAAAGTGTTGAACTTTTGCCTTTGGGAAATATATTTTCTTTATTTTCCGCAAAAAGGTCTTTAAACAGTTTATCGGCGAACTGATTGACGCTCTTAACTATCTCCTGTCTTAACTCGTGATAAGATTTAGGAAGCGTTATCTCCTTTTCAAGGGTATCTATCTTTGTCATATCCATATTGTCAATAAGATATTTCAATTTCTTATGAACCGTTGCCTTATTGGATTTTGCACCCACCACTTGAGAGAAAGGAAAGGCATAGTTCAGGTTCTCGTTTTCTGATTTGCCCAATACAATGCCAATCACCTTTCCGTCTTTATCAAGGAGGGGGCCTCCGCTATTGCCTGGAGACGCTGCTGCAGAAAAACGTATCCACTTCCATTCGCCCGACTCATCTTCTGGGGTATCAGAGGTATACAGACCATCTCTGATAACAACCCCCTGTCCCAGGGCATTTCCTACTGCATATATCTTGTCATTTATCCGAGGAGATTCATTTATCTGGAAAAACTGCGCCGCCTTCTTATTCTTAAGAGAAAAAACCACGAAATCCCTGTGGTCAGAATATTTTAAAATTTTGTCAATGCTATATACCTTTCCTTCCTTATCTCTCAGAAAAACCTCTTTGAATTGACTGTCAAAGTCAAGGTACATTACATGTGCCGCTGACGCAAATTGGTTAGGGCCTATTGCAAATGCTGTCCCAACAGAATAATATTTATCTGTCCGTATTGAGTAGGGTATAAGGTCTAATGGCAGCGGCTTCTCGTAAGTTAGACTGTCTTTTGTAGGTTTAGCTACCAACACCTCATACACAGCATCATTCACTAATTTAAGGACCTTCTCATCCAATGAAAGAGGCGTGAGCTGAATAGGCGCGGGATATGTTGCACACCCTGCCAAAAACAAGATAATGGAAATCAATATATTCCTCATAATATGCATAACTCCCCCTTTTTAGTAGTGAGTTACATTCTACAAGAATACATATCGTTGATTCAAGGACATTTTAAACGTTATTCCACCCCAAAATCCGATCCCGTTTAGAAACACAACGGGACAAGTTTAGGATTTTGGGGAAACTGACAAGGCGCACGAAAGACAAGGCTGCAGCCCCCGATAGATTCAATCGGGGGGACGCAGCCATACTGTTGCCCGTATGGTGAGGAGCAAAATCGCCGAGGTCGTAAGACCATCTTTTACTCGCAGTATTTCGGGATGTATTGTCAGTTTAAATCCCGATGTGATTTTCTAAATCGGGATTTGGGTCCACCCCAAAAATAGACTTTGATTTTTGGGGAAACTGGTAAGTTGTCCCCGATTGAATCTATCGGGGACGGAGGCCATTTTTGCGATGAGCCCTCCCCCTTTATCCCCCTCATGGAGGGGGACAGGGGGAGGATACGGTGAAGAGCAAAAATGCGCCGACAACGAAGTATGGTAGGCAAATCGCCAGTTTGTAAAATAGCGAGGCTTTTAATCGCTATTTTACGAGTCCACATATAACCTTGATTTTTACCTACATTCCATAATATCCTTACTGACCTATTTAAATATTGGAAAAACCCTGCACTATTTATGAAAAAGACTATAATTCTCACATTACTGTCCCTTTCAGCATTTATCGTTAGTCTGCAAATAGACCATTACATGAAAAATTATCAGGGGACCAATCTCATAGATATTGCCCAATTTCTCACTATCATCGGCGATGGGATAACCCTTGCCATAGCCTGCGCGCTTCTCTTTATCATAGGCATTATTTATAAAAATGAAACCCTTAAGAACAGTTCTGTTTACAGCCTGGGAGCAATGCTCGTATCAGGATTAATTACTCATACACTCAAAATAGCCATCTCAAGAACAAGGCCGGGCCTTAGCGCTACGGATATACTTCTATTATTAGAAAACCCAATGATTCTTGACTTTAATGGCAAATTCAATTCATTTCCATCAGGCCATACCACTGCATCATTTGCCATAGCCTATGTATTATCAAGGTCATTTCCCTGGCTATCTCCTCTCTTTTACATAATAGCAGCAGGGGTCGGTTTTTCGAGGGTCTATCTTGGAGCACACTATCCATCAGATGTGGTTGGCGGCGCGCTACTCGGTATTGGAACAGGCATGTTTCTATATTCAGAGGCAAGAAAAAATTGGAAGAGCTATCTTTTTATGTCTCTTGTTGTTTTTATTTCATTTTTCAGATTGGGTGGTTTTCTTTTATTTGATGTTGATGAGGCTGTATTCTCAGAGGCTACCAGAGAGATGATTGAAACTGGAAACTATATTACACCCACCTACAATTATGAACCGAGATACGATAAACCAATTCTCTTTTATTGGCTAATGGCTGTTGCATTTAAGCTATTTGGCATAAGCGAGTTTTCTGCAAGATTTACATCTGCCTTATCCGGTGCAGCCCTTGTAATTATGACTTTCCTTTTTATAAAAAGATTATTTGGCGAGAAACAGGGGATATTGACTGGCTTATGTCTTTTATTAAGCCTTGAGTTTTTTGTGTATAGCCATTCAGCAGTTACAGATATGACTTTGACCTTTTTCATAACAGCGTCTCTTTACTCTTTTTATCTGGGGGTTAACCCCACACCCCACATCCCACCCCCGATACAAGCATTCGGGGGCAGGCATTCCACATCCTATAATAAGTGGTATCTCTTATTCTGGATATTTGCTGCTTTGGCAACCCTGACAAAAGGGGCTGTCGGAATCGTTTTTCCAATCGGTATTGTATTTATTTACCATTTAGCAGTAAAAAGAATAGGTGATATAAAGCCTTTGCTGTCTCCAAAATTCCTATTAGTCTTCTTTGCTGTAGCTGCTCCATGGTATATTGCCCAGCTTTACATAAATGGCTGGGAGTTCATTAATGCATTCATAATTAAACACCACTTCCAGAGATATACAGAAGTCATCTCAAGTCACAGCGGCCCAATATACTTCTATATGCCTGTTATACTTGCTGGCTTTTTCCCATGGGTTGCATTCCTCCCCTATGGATTTTACAGAGGCCTTAAGGAAAAAAGCCTCTATCAATTTACAATACTGTGGTTTACGGTAGTTTTAATATTCTTTTCAATTGCAAAGACAAAGCTGCCAAATTATATCTTGCCGCTTTTCCCGGCAATGGCAATCATGGCAGGCCTTGCAATAAATGAACTCATAGAAAAACGAATGAAAAGGAGTTGGTTATATGGATGCTGCGGCTTTTTAATAGCAGTTCCATTAGTAATAGCAGCGGTGTTATTGTTTCTGCCATCACATATAACTGGAGACATAGTATTGCCAGGATTTCTATTCTGGAGCATGAGCATGTGTTTTCTCGTAATTGCCTTATTCAGCTATTTACTCATAAAAGGAAAATACAGTCTTTTCTCAATTGGGGGTATTGCCTCTGCTACTATTATATTGCTTGTTTTACTGAGGGTTTATGGCGTGCCTCCTGCCAACATTCATCTTCAAAAGACGCTTTATCAGTATTCTGTCTATGCCAGAGACAATTTGGATTCTGAAGGGGTGCTTGCAACCTACGAGATTAATCAGCCGAGCATTGCATTTTACAGCAGAAAGAAAATCCTAAAGCTTGATGGTGAGGTGGGCATAAAAGAACTTTCAAAACTGAGCGAGTCAAAGAAGGTTTTTATAATAACGAATAGGCAGAACATGGAGCAATTGCAGACCCGCCTTCATATGACGTTATTAAATACTAACGATAAATATGCGCTGTTGGGTAATGCTGAGTAGAACATAAGTATGACGACATTGTATTGGCCATCTCAAAATCCCCCTCAATCCCCCTTTTCTAAAGGGGGACTTACTTTTCCCCCTCTTTAGCAAAGAGGGGTCAGCGCCTGCCCCTGCATGTATTAAGCAGGGGGGAGATTTTATAAAAGTTATGTCTTCTTACCAATGATCTCATTAGTAAGTGAAGAACCCCGCATGAATATCGAATAGACATCATAGAATGTTTCTGATAGAATTTAGCATATTTAAAATTAGTTAGTTGCCACTGAAAAATGGGTGGCAACTAATTGTAATCTGTGCAATCAAGTTCATGATGAATTTTTCAGCATGAACTAGTGTAGTGTTACCAAAGGAACTATCAGCGAGGGAATAACCATGGTGAGAAAACCTGCCGTAGCATTTCAGTTTTATCCTGGAGAGCCGCAAGTTCTTAAAAAGAATATTGAATCAATGGTAAAAGACAAGGCCCCCAGGCAGGATGCTATAGCAATCATTGCGCCCCATGCAGGCTATATATACTCTGGAAAGGTGGCAGGCTCTATATATTCTGCAGTGAATATACCTGACAATATCATCCTGCTCGGCCCGAATCACACGGGCCTCGGCGAAAGAGTGGCAATCATGTCAGAAGGACAATGGGAGATGCCTTTTGGCAGGGTAAATATCAATCAGGAATTGGCGCATCTCTTAATTGAAGAATCTCATACATTTTCAGATGATTCAACAGCCCATGTGAGGGAACATTCTCTGGAAGTTCAACTGCCGTTTATTTTTCATTTCAACCCAAAGGCGAGTGTTGTTCCTATAACAATAACGCATCTCAGTTACAGGGAGTGCGAAGAGCTGGGAAAGGCTATTGCCAATGTTATCCGAGAATATAGAGATAAGGTTTTAATAGCAGTAAGCTCTGACATGAACCATTATGAATCAGATGTTGTTACAAGAAAAAAGGATAAAAAGGCAATAGATAAAATCCTATCCTTAAATCCAAAAGGGCTTTTGGAAACAGTGTCTGACGAGAATATAAGCATGTGCGGCATCATACCAGCCACCATAGCCCTCGTAGCAGCAAAAGAGCTCGGAGCCAAAAAGGCAGAGTTAATTGACTATGCAACATCAGGCGATACAAGTGGTGATCATGAGCATGTGGTGGGGTATGCGGGGATTCTCATAAAATGAACATCGGCAAACTTAAACTTGGAAATACTCCGCGGATAGCTGCTGTTATCTTAGACGGCGAAGATAAAAAGGCAATAGCTGCTGCAAAAAGGGATGGAGCAGACCTTTTAGAATTGCGGATAGATTGCTTTAAAAGGCAGGATACTGATTATATCCGGAAAATCATAAAGGATGTCAGGACTGAGAAGCTGCCTGTAATAGCCACTATAAGGAGCGAGGCAGAAAGTGGTAGGCGCAATCTGAAGGATGCGGAAAGGCTGAGGATTTTTAAAGCCATCATGCCGCTTGTAGATGCGGTTGACATCGAACTCAGTTCAAAAAAGATACTAAAGGATGTAATAAAAGAGGCGCATAGGTTTAAAAAGAGGGCAATTGTCTCCTATCATGATTTCAGGAATACGCCTGCTGAGGGTCAGCTAAATGCAATTATAAAAAATAGCAGGAATGCAGGCGGAGATATAGTAAAAATAGCAACGTTTGCAAAAGATAAAAGGGACATTATAAGACTTGCGACACTCACGGCATCTCATGGTAATATAATCATCATTGCAATGGGAAGGCTTGGGATAGTGTCACGACTGTTCTTTCCTATGCTCGGTTCTCTGCTTACCTATTGTTCAGTAACAAAATCCTCCGCGCCGGGCCAGATACGGCTCAAGACCACTGCAAAACTCTTAAAAGAATTCAGAGAGCGTTAGGGTCAGGTCTTTATTCTTAGCGTTGACACTGTATAGAAGATACATACGAAGTCTGCCACTGTGCGAGGTATGCTAAAATTAAAGACCTGACCCTTTGTGCTTCCTTTGCGCTTCTTTAAAAAAACCTTGCGTTTTAATAATAGATAATTATAATTGAAGAGTCAAAAAGAGGAGGTGTTGATGTCTGTAAGAATTGCAATAAATGGTTTTGGAAGGATTGGCAGGAATGTGCTCAGGGCATCCCTGAAAGAGAAAGATTTAGACTTTGTTGCGATAAATGATGTTACAGATGCCAAAACCCTTGCACATCTCCTTAAATATGATTCTGTATTTGGAATCCTTGATGCAGACATAAAGGCAAAGGATAGCTCTATTGTAGTGAATGGGAAGGAGATAAAGATTACAGCCATAAAAGACCCGTCTCAGCTTCCGTGGAAGGATTTGAAGATAGATGTTGTCCTTGAATGCACTGGCCTTTTTACAGATAAGGAAAAGGCAGTTGGACACATAACCGCCGGCGCAAAGAAGGTCATTATCTCAGCGCCTGCAAAAAACGAGGACTTAACCATCTGCATGGGCGTAAATGACGAAAAATATGATCCTAAAAAACATCATGTTATTTCAAATGCCTCATGCACAACAAACTGCCTTGCGCCTGTTGCAAAGGTGTTGTTAGAGGAGTTCGGGATTGTAAGGGGCCTTATGACAACAATTCATGCCTATACAAACGACCAGAAGATTTTAGACCTTCCCCACAAAGATTTGAGAAGGGCAAGGGCAGCAGCACTTTCCATGATACCTACAACCACAGGCGCTGCAAAGGCAGTTTCCCTTGTTATCCCTGAATTAAAAGGCAAATTAGACGGCATCGCAGTCCGGGTGCCTGTGCCTACAGTATCGCTTGTTGATTTAACCGCAGAGCTTGGCAAAGAGGTTACTGAGGTAGATGTAAATAACGCCATGAAAAAGGCGGCAGATGGCAAGTTAAAAGGCATACTCTGGTACTGCGATGAGGAACTGGTTTCCATTGATTTCAAGGGCAACTCCCACTCTTCCATCCTTGACGCAAAACTGACAAAGGTTATTGAAAAGCGGATGGTAAAGGTGTTTTCCTGGTATGACAATGAATGGGGATTTTCGTGCAGGATGAGAGACTTGGTTAAGATGATTGCGGAAAAGGGCATTTAGAACTACCGTTGTTAAAGTTATAAACTTCGATCCGTTATAGGGTAGCAAAATATCCAATTATTCAATACGGTTAGTTGATTAAGACTGGAATGGAAAATTTAAATTATCAAAAGTGGCTTGAACGGGTAAAATATGATATGGATACTGCTGAAGCCATGTATGTAACAGGACGGTATATTTATGCTGTCTTCATGGGCCAGCAGGCGATTGAGAAATGTTTTAAGGCATTGATGGCATTTAAAGGGATGGAGATTGTTCCTATACATAACTTAAGGCGTCTTGCTGAAATTATAGGAATAATTGATGAGATGAGCAAGGAGGATGTAAAAAAGGTTGATTTTCTTTCACAGTATTATCTCAATGCCAGATATAAGGAAGATATTGAGGAATTGTCATTGCAAATCACAGCCGATGTAGCTAAAGAATTCGTGAGTTTTTCAAAGGAGAAGGTAGAGTGGCTTATACGCAAGATAAAGCAATAGAACTGGCAAAGTCTTTTTTGAAGCAGTCTTCTAATAGACATTCGATACAGGCTGCATATTTATTTGGTTCCTATGCAAGAGGAACGCAGAAGTCCTATAGCGATATAGACATAGCAGTGGTCTTGGGTAAGCTTGCTCAAATAAAGAGATACTATGAAGAAACCCTTGAAATCTTCCACGAGGCACAGGAGTATAATTCCCTGCTGGAAATCCTCTGTTTTAGAGAAGATGAGTTCGAAAGAGATGGAGAAGGGATTATCTCCAAAATCAAAAAAGAAGGGGTAAAGATTGAATTGTAGGGGCTTAATAGTTATTTTAATTTTTGCCATTCCGGCCTTTGCCGCCTGAACATGGAAAGGTAAAATCATAGATGCGGCGACCAAAGAGTCGATAGAAGGAGCAGTCATTCTTCCATCTTTGATGCAAAACTGACAAAGGTTATTGAAAAGCGGATGGTAAAGGTGTTTTCCTGGTATGACAATGAATGGGGATTTTCGTGCAGGATGAGAGACTTGGTTAAGATGATTGCGGAAAAGGGATATAAAATATCGTGATGCGTTATGTCCTCCCCCTGTCCCCCTCCAGAGGGGGATAAAGGGGGAGGATTTTCCGCATCACGCATAACGTCCACGTATAACGAACGGTCTTTTGGAGGTATTCAGTGGATCTCGATTTAATATACATAGATGACCTTGATATAAGAGGCAAGAGGGTCCTAATTCGTGTTGACTTTAATGTGCCCCTTGATGATAACGGCAATATTACTGATGACACCCGCATAAGGGCTGTGCTTGCTACCATAAATTATGCGCTGGATGAAGGTTCAAAGGTAATTCTGGCGTCACATCTTGGCAGACCAAAGGGAAAAAGAGTCACTGAGATGAGCCTTGCCCCGGTTGCAAAAAGACTTGGCAGACTTCTCGAAAAGGATGTTGCCATGGCGCCTGAATGTATTGGGCCAGAGGTTGAAAAAATAGTAGCAAACATGAAAAGTGGCGATGTCCTGTTATTGGAAAATTTAAGATTTCATCCTGAAGAAGAAAAAAATGATGATGAGTTTGGCAAGAACCTTGCGAGCCTTGCTGATGTATATATAAACGACGCATTTGCCACCGCGCACCGCGCCCATGCATCGAATGTTGCAGTAACCAAATATGTAAAGGTATGCGGCGCTGGATTTTTGATGAAAAAGGAGCTTACCTACTTTAAAAAGGCAATGGAAAATCCGATTAGACCCCTCATTGCCATTGTCGGTGGGAAGAAGGTATCTGATAAGATAGGCGTATTGTTAAGCCTGTGTGAAAAGGTGGATAAGCTTATTGTCGGCGGCGGCATGGCATTAACATTTTTCAAGGCCCTTGAGTATGAGGTTGGCAAATCATTTGTAGATGATTCTGCCTTAAATACTGCAAAGACAGTTATTGAAAAAGCGCGACAGAAACATATAAAGTTATATCTGCCTGTAGATTTTGTTGTCGCTGATAAGTTCGACCCGTCAGCGGAAACCAAGGTTGTTACATATCAGGAGATACCAAAGGACTGGATGGCATTGGACATTGGTCCCGCAACAACAACCCTTTTTAACGAGGCAATACAGAATGCAAAGACAATTATATGGAATGGCCCAATGGGCGTGTTTGAAATGGATGCCTTTAGCAGAGGCACGTTCCAGATGGTAACCCATGTGGCAAATACCTATGCCCTCACTATCGTTGGCGGCGGCGACACAGATGTAGCTATCCACCGGGCTGGCGAATATGCTAAAATGTCGTATCTTTCAACTGGCGGCGGCGCGTTTCTTGAATTATTGGAAGGCAAGGATTTGCCGGGTATTGCGGCATTAAGGCATTATAAAAAGAATAAGAGGGTTGCAAAGGCAATGTAGTAGTAAAAAGCCCAAATGTCAAAATCCAAATGACAAATGAAATCCAAAGCTCAAATAACAAAAAAAGAAAAGCATTTTGACATTTAGTCATTTGACATTCATTTGGTGCGTAAGCTCAATCGTTACTAATGAGAGCATAATACAGATTGCATTTACGTTGTTCCAAAAAACATTGCCTTTTCTGTCATGCCCGAATGCTTCTATCGGGCATCCAGAGTGATCGTAATGGATTCCCGCTAAATACATGCGGGAATGACGAATTGGGCTATTTAGCAGATAAGAAATGCAAACTATTTTGTGCTCTCCTTAATATCTACTTTGAGCTTTGATATTTGGATTTAGACAATATCTTATGACACTCCCCTTTATAGCAGGAAACTGGAAAATGCACACAACCGTCAACCAGGCTGCGTCTCTGGTTTTGAATATCAGGGACTTGATAAAAGGGGCAGATAATGTTGAAGTGGCTATTGCTCCGCCATTTACAGCATTGCACCATATAAATTATCTCTTGGCAGAAACCTCCATAAAGCTATGCGCCCAGGACGTATTCTGGGAGAAAGAAGGCGCATATACAGGCGAGATATCTCCTGCCATGCTGAAAGATGTGGGCTGCCAGTATGTTATCATAGGACATTCTGAGAGACGACAGTATTTTCATGAAACTGACGATGCTATTAACAAAAAGGTGTTGGCTTCACTACGGGAAGGTTTAAAGCCCATACTCTGCGTTGGTGAATCTCTGGAGCAGAGAGAAAAGAGAAAGACCTTATCAATTGTAAAAAAACAGGTGGAGGAAGGATTAAAAAGCGTTAGTAACGGACAGATGAAGGATATGGTAATAGCATACGAGCCAGTATGGGCCATAGGCACTGGCAAGACAGCCACCCCTGAACAGGCAGAAGAAGTGCATAATTCCATAAGAGAACTTCTCTACGATATGTTTAATCTGGAGGCAATAAAGGATACAAGGATAATATACGGAGGAAGCGTTAAACCGGATAATATTGATATGCTTATGGCTCAGCCGAATATAGATGGGGCTTTGGTAGGCGGTGCATCCCTCTCAGCAGAGTCGTTTGCAAGGATTGTAAGGTTTGAGAAAATTAGAGATTAGAGAATTGGTTTTTCTAATTCACCAATTTGCTATAAACACAGGAGGTAACTTAATAAAATGCACACAGCAATAATAATTCTCCATGTCCTTGTCAGCGTATTTCTTATCATCGTCATTCTGCTGCAGGCTGGAAAAGGGGCAAGCATCGGAGCGTCGTTTGGCGGGTCATCAAGCCAGACACTTTTTGGAAGTTCTGGGCCAGCGACTTTTTTAAGCAAGCTTACTGTTGGATGCGCTGCTATCTTTATGATAACATCTATGTATCTTACATACATGGCTGCGAGCAAGGCAACCGGCACAATTATGAAGGATGTCCCGGCAGCAAAACAGGAGACGCAACCAACAGAGCAAAAACCAGCAGAGCCGGCAGCCTCACCGCAGGAAACAACCGGCACAGCAACAAAGTAGCTGATTTGTGCCGTCAGGAGTTGATTTGTGCAGTCAGGAGTTTCCTCCTGACTGCAGGGAGGGAGGCAGGAGGAAACTCCTGCCTACACTCTAATCTATTTGCTCTGAAAATCCCTCTCGCCTTTATCCTCTCCCCTTTGGGGAGAGGGGTGGGTGAGGGGAATATTTATGCCGAAGTGGTGGAATGGCAGACACGCTAGCTTGAGGTGCTAGTGGGGAGACCCATGGGGGTTCGAATCCCCCCTTCGGCACCATCTCTCTTCCAAAAAAACAACCTGCCGAAAGATATGATTTGTGCCGTCAGGAGTTTCCTCCTGACGGCAATTGGTTCATAGTTTTGGATCGAGGCGACCATGTCGCCGTCTTTCACGGCATCCGCCTCTGGCAGACAGTTGCCTCAGTCCAAACACGCAACTTGAAGAGCCTGCCCTGAACTCGATTCAGGGTTGCGGCTACCAATGATTACACAGCCCAGGGAACCCCCCACCCCTTTTTGTGCCGTCAGGAGTTTCCTCCTGACGGCAGGGTGGCAGG
>Ga0209211_10002697_pt1 | contig 30125 bp, 28 predicted proteins | sample RifGroA2_FD_183992 | JGI IMG/M metagenome (GOLD analysis project Ga0209211, IMG submission 183992) | Groundwater microbial communities from Rifle, Colorado, USA - Groundwater A2 (SPAdes) (version 2) | ecosystem: Environmental > Aquatic > Deep subsurface > Groundwater | place: Rifle, Colorado...
TCTGGGGCAAGAAATTTTGGTCGGAAGGGCACTTCTACAGAAGCGTTGGTGCAGTAACAAAGGAAAGCATGCAGTGGTATGTAACAGAAGGGCAGAAGAAGCACTGGAAAAAATACACTTATGAAGAATACACTCAAATTGAGAACCAGAAGATTCTAACTGCCTTTAACTAAACGCTGTGGGCTTTAGCCCGCAGTAGTTTACAATCTTGTGCTATAAGTGTTTAATCTTTGAAGTAGTTACAAACAAAAAGATTTATAAAATATCTGCTTATACTCAAGTGAATGATTTCAAAACCAGATTTATTATTTATAAAAGAAATCGTTGAAGGAGATGAAAAAGAATTACAATTAAGTAGCCTAGACGATTCAGATTGGCTCTCTCTTTTTAAATCTGAAAAATTTGAAGAACTCCTTTTCGATTTCTCTCCTAATGTAGAAACCTTTAATCCAGGCAATTTTCAACGAGATTTAAGTTTAGACACTTTAGTTGCTGATATTCTAAGCCCGGAATATGCTGGTAATTTTGTTTATAATGCACTAAGCAAGGCTCCCACTGATTTAAGCACTATCCACTATAGGTGGGAAATATTGGATGAGTTACTGCAAGACAGAAAAAAAGCACAATACACAAACGATCTATGCGGTCAGTTATATAAAATTACGGAATTATTAGGAAAACGAAAAGAGATTGAAAGTAAGCTACAGTTTCTTCCTAGTGCAGATGACTATAAAGAGCTCTTAAGATTAGATGTTCCAATTTTGCAGCAATATGTTGAATCTATAAATGCATTGGCAGATGTTTTAGGGGGTTCAACTTCAAGAGGATTGAAATCAGTATATGAGTATGCAAGAAAAGTGAAGGAAGGTGGCAGATTTAAATTCTTGTCGGAGCAAGTTGATAACTTCAATAATGCTAATTACATTGAGTTAGGTGTAACAATTAATGCTGTTAGACAAGTAAAAAAAGCAACATTTTTGGATACATCACTCACTAAATTAAAAAGATCAACTTTGAGTAAAATAGTTTCAAGTTTTCATAAGCCTAAGTGGGGTCCTATTCTTAATCCAGCGTGGAAGTGGCACATGTCTTATGACACACTAGTTGCAATGGCTTTTTCTGATCTTGTAGAAGATTCTAGAGAACAAATCCAAGCTACCACTAGACTTATCGGAGATATTGAATTTTATACAAGCGGAATTAAGTTTTATGATATATTAGAAGAAAATGGTATACCATTTGTAAGGCCAGAATTAATTGCACGTGAAAATAGAATTCATGATATTGAGAATATGAGAAATCCTATGGTATCCCTCATTAAAGTGCCATTTGCAGAATTGATACAGCATCCAAATCGTACCATAAAAATAGGAAATATTGTCCCGAATAACATCTATGTTAGTCCTGATAATAATATATATGTAATTACAGGGCCTAATAATGGAGGAAAAACTTCTTATGTCACAAGCATAGGTCTTATGTATGTGCTTGCTCAAAGCGGTTATCATATTCCAGCAAAGGCTGCAAAAATGAGTATAATTGACAATATTTACACACACTTTGTTTCTCCTGACGATATTACAAAACGTGAAGGAAGATGGAAAAATGAGCTAAGACGCATCAAACCTATATTAGAAAGAGCAACACCTTACAGCTTATGTTTAATAGACGACCTTGGAAGCGGAACAAGCTATGAAGAGGCCAAAGACCCAATTTTGAATATACTTTATGGTTTTCACAGGCTGAACGCAGCTACTTTTATGGATACTCATATTCATGAAATAGCTAATGTTGTTGAACAAGGAGAATTCTCACGAACTTTAAATTTACAAGTAGAAATAATTGAAACAGAAAGGGAGTTTAAATACACATATAAGGTAATTCCTGGCAAGGCTGGAAAAAGTTATGCAAAAGAGGTTGCTGCAGATTTGGGCTTAAATAGAGAAGGAATTGATTCTTTATTAGACAAAAGGCAAATACCTAAAAATATGTAAAAAAATATGTAAAGATAAGTTTGTTTTGATTGTTCTCAAAAAGCTGCATTAAACAAATGCCATTTAACAAATACAAATTTATTCCCCAACAATCTTAACCATAACTCTTTTCTTTCTTTGCCCGCCAAAATCTGCAGAGGATATTGCCAAAATCCGAAAGCTTTTTATTTAGCGCCAAACTTAATCCGTTAGAGAGGGGTGATAGAGACGTTGTAGCAGCGATAAATGGCAAAATGAATAAAAAAACCCCTAAAAATTCCAATAAAAAGAGCAAAAAGACGAAAAACAGGCAGGAAAACGCGATAATTGTTGGTATTTTTCTTTTGTTCATTTTGGTAGTGGCTTATTTGTTTTATTTTATGAGCATAAAACCATCAAATGAAAATGCTGTTGCTATTGTGAATGGAAACAAGATAACAAGAGGCGAACTGGACTGGTGGTATGGTGCATCTGTTCTTCCTGAAGCCAGGGCTGTTATTACAAAACAGGATTTTTTAATAGTATCCTTGATTCCTCAGGAAATTTTAATGCAGAAAGCCAAGAAAGAAGGCATAGCAGTAACTAAAGATGAAGTTGAAAAGCTTATAGGCCTTTTTATGATAGAGAATGGGCTGGCTTTAAACGAATTCGAAAAGCATTTAAAATCCAGGGGGATTTCGATTAACGAGATAAAAAAATCGTTTGAAACCAGGGCTGCTATAATAAAGCTTTTTGAAAAGGAAAATATTTATTCTGTTGATGAAGAAGGCAATTTTTTATTTGATCCAAATGACAACGCTTTTCAGGAATATATTGACGGTTTAATAAACAGTTCTAATATCAAAACATTCCCTGAAAATATTTATAAGCTTGCATTAAAAAGTTTTGAAGCAACTAAGGACAATATTTGCAATGAGGAAAAGCCTGTTGCAAGGCTGTATACCGCGAGCTGGTGCGAAGTGTGCAATGAAAGCAGCATAGTTTTTGAAAACACTGTTAAAGATTTTGTAAATGATGGAAGCATTAGCGCAGTTCATTGGAGCCTTGATACCGGGGACAACTTATTAACCCTAAAAAAGGAGAATGGCGTTCCTAAAGAAGAAGTGGACTTATTCAAAAAATACAGCCCTGATAAGCTCGTTCCTGCGGTTGTTTTGGGATGCAAATACAAACATGTTGGGAAATTAAGCAGCGAAGATGAAGAAGAATTTAAAGAAATATTAAAAACACTTATTATCTAAAATGTTGACAGAAAAGGAAAAGCTGGAAGAGGAATTAAAGCTTCTGGAAGAAAGCTTTAGCTTAGATGTTATAACGCAAGAAGAGTTTGAATATGCGAAGCAAAGGGTTGAAGCGAAATTAAATAGATTAGATGGTTTGGAACAAAAAGAAGAGGAATCGGAAAAGGAAAGCAAGGAAGAGTTAGGGGAAGAGCCAAAGCCTGAAGGGGAAACAGAAGAAGAGCCAGAGGCCAATGAATATGAAGCAAAAGAAGAGGCTGAAGAAGAAAAAAGTGAAGAGGAAACTTATATTGAAAAAGAAGAATTAACAGAAAAGCCAGAGGAAGAAGAACGAGAAGAAGATGAGCAAAAAAAACTAGAAGAAACAGAAGCTGAAGAGGAAAAACCTGCAGGAGAAGTTGAGGAAGAAGAGAAAATAGAAGAAAAGCAGCCAGAAATTATTTTTGAGAAAGAGAAGAAAAGCAGTAAAAAAATATGGGCTTATATTGCAATTATCCTAATTTTAGGTTTTGGTTTATGGTATTTCTTTTTGCCAGGAAGCTCTAATGCTGAGGATGTTTCTAAACCAGTTTATAAGCCTGTTAACTTAATAGCCTGCAGTTCTGATGATGAATGCATTAAAGAGGGAAGCATAGGCACATGCAAAAATCCAGGAGAAGAAAATGCAGAATGTGCATATATTGAGGATGTAAAAATCAAGCTGACAATTTTAAACAGCGATAATTGCTTTAATTGCGAAACCGGAAGAGTTTTGTCCATAATTCACAGTTTTTTCCCCAACCTTGACACTGAAAATGTGGACTTTGAAACAGATGCTGGAAAAGAAATTGCTGAAAAGTTTAACATAGCAGCATTGCCTGCTTATATACTGAATTCAAGCCTGCAGGAATCCAAGAATTACTATAAGTTATATAACGCTTTTACTAAAGTAGATGATAGTTTTGTGATGAAGAATACTGTAGCTAATGCGAATTATTATATTGGAAGGGAAGAAATGCCAAATAAGCTTGATTTATTCTTGATTCCAAGTGAGAATGCAAGCTTTGCCGCAGAGAAAAATTTAAAAGAGTTTTTGGAAGCATTTGACGAAAAGGTTGATTTTGAAAAGCATAATTCAGATGATGAAATTGTTAAGGAGCTTGGCATTAACACTTTTCCAACATTTTTGGTTAACAACAAAATTAAATTTTCCGGGGTTCAGTCTGCCAATAAAATAAAAGAGAATTTCTGCAGCATGAATAAGTTGGATGAATGTGAGTTGGGGTTAACTAAGAAATTGGTTTGAGATAATAGATTATCTAATCTTAAAAAACTCTTCTTTTGAAGCTTTCATGTAAGGGTTGTTTTTCTTTTCATAATCGATGGTTGAATTTTGTTTAGAGCCATAATTATGCCCTGGATAAACTTCAATATTTTCATTTAGTTTTTTTAGTTTTTGCAGAGAATTAAACATCTTTTCTGCATCTCCGCCAGCTAAGTCTACACGGCCAATAGCTTCAACAAATAAAGTGTCTCCTGTTACCAATTTTTTATTATCAACCAAAAAACAAACACTGCCAGCAGTATGCCCGGGCGTATGAATAACTTTGATTTTTATCTTGCCAATGTTGATTATGTCATTGTCATTTATAATTTTTATTTTATTGATTCCAAGCTTTTTTATTTCATCTGCCTCTTCTTTATGAACATATACTGCTGCATCTGTTGCATCTGCTATATCCCCCACCCTGTTGGCATGGTCGTAATGCGCATGCGTCATTAGAATTCTAGTAATGCTTAACTTATGCTTTTTTGCAATCTCTAAAATTTTATTTGCCTGCCAGCCAGGATCAACAACTGCTGCTTCTCTTGTTTTTTCATCTCCAATAATGTAAGAAAAGTTCTGCATAATTCCTACTGGAATTTGTTCGAAAATCATGTTCAAAAGAAAAAGTTGTTTTTATTTTTAAATATATTTAAATTATCAACTCCATGTTAGACATATATTGTATAGTTTATAGCTTAAAATCAAAAACTATATAAACTTATTGTTCAGGGTATACATACTATTAATAAACTGCTCGTTACAAAAACAAAAAAGGGTGCATGTACAAAGGGTTTATTTGAAATAGGCAATGTAGTCTACTATTCTATAAGATTTATTGAGACATTAATTAGATTAGTTTATCACAATTCTAACCTAAAATTGTTACGCATATTTATATTTGCACTGTTAAAGAATAATCATTCAATGTAATCATATGACACTCCAAAATTGCAAGGCTGCACTATTTAGTGCAGAATTTGGCATAAGAAGTGATATACCCCTTTATAGCGGAGGCTTAGGAATTCTTGCAGGTGATTTGCTGAAATCAGCAGCAGATATTGGATTGCCCTTAGCTGGTGTTGGAGGATTATACCACAACGGTTTTTTTAGGCAGGTTTTGAATGAATGCGGTTGGCAATGTGAAGAGCCAATAAAATTTAATCCAGAAGAGCATGGTTTTAACCTATTGAATATAAGAGAAAAAATTAATATAAGCGGAAGAGATGTTTATGTTGGGGCGTATGAATACAAAATTAAGGGAAGAAAATCGGAAATACCATTGTATCTTTTAACTACAAATTTACCTGAAAATACTGAGTTTGACAGAAACCTTACTTCTAGGCTTTATGAGGAAGGGGATAACAAAGAATATTTCCGGACTGCGCAGTATAGGATATTGGCAACTGGAGTAAGAATATTACAGCATCTTGGTTACGATATCAAGACTTATCATCTAAACGAAGGACATGGCGCATTAGTTGCATTGGAGCTATTAAACCAAGGTCTTACTCGAGACCAAGTTAAAGAAAGGTGCTGGTTTACAACGCATACTCCTATAGAGGCAGCCTTTGATCATTTTAGTATGGGGCAAGTGAAATATGTATTGCCTGAGGAAGAATGTAAAAAATTATTACCATACTGTGCGAGTATTAATGGAAATCCTTACTTGGGAACAGCAGAACTTGCTATTGCATTAAGCAGAGGTGTAAATGCAGTTTCTAAAAAGCATGCAGAAGTCTCATCTAGGATGGATATTTTCAAAGGTATTGATATAGTCCCTATAACAAATGGAATACACCTGCCAACATGGGTGCATCCTGCAAAAGCTGCTTTATATGAATCTCAGCTTCCAGGAATTTTTGAAAATCCTGAAAAATTTATAGAAATAAATTCCCTTGATGCTAAATTGTATAGAATAGTAAGAAGAGAGTATAGGGCAGCACACAAAAAAGCACAAGACGACTTATTTGACCTAATTCAAGATTCGACAGGAGTAAAATTTGAACCTGGATATCTTACAATAGGGTTTGCAAGGAGAGGAACTGATTATAAAAGAGCAGATCTTATTTTGCATGATTTAGCGGATTTCGCAAGAATAACAAAGGATAAAGCCCAAATAGTTTTTTCAGGAAAAGCACATCCACGAGACACTGCCTCAAAAGGATTGATTCAGAAAGTCTGGTTAGGGTGTAAGGAATTAAGAGAAAAGTATGGTGTTAAAGCAGTTTATCTTTCTGACTATGATATGGCTACTGCTGAAAAAATAGTTCAAGGTGTTGACCTTTGGTTAAATAATCCAAGAAGGCCTCAAGAAGCATGTGGAACAAGCGGAATGAAAGTAGCAGCAAATGGAGGCGTTAACCTTAGTGTTTTAGACGGTTGGTGGGCAGAAGCCTATGATGGAAGAAATGGCTTTGCTATTGCTCCAGATAACCATACTAACAATTATGAAACAGATTCAAAAGCAATAAGATACTTGCTAGAGCATAAAGCTCTGCCAATATTTGGCGGAGCAGAGTGGGAAAAAATGGTTATAAATTCTATAATGTTAGCAGCATTTTTTAATGCAAATCGCAACATAAAAGAATATAATGAGAAAGCTTATAATAGCCAAAGGTCTTTAGAAAAAATAACAAAATCTATGGCATTGGTTGCTGTTAACAACTAAACAACCAGCCTTATCTTGTCTCCTTTATTAACACCCTCAAGAATTACTCTTCCAATATTATTGTTTTTCTTTACTTTTATCAAGCCAGTTTTGCCTGCTTTTGCTGTCATTAGAAACTCGTCATTAAGATATACATCCACATCCTTGTGCTGCATTTTAATGTCTAGATTGAATTTGATAGTTTTCTTGTCAATCTCTAATTTATAAGGCACTTCTGTTTGTTTTTCTCCGTCCGGTTCTTTGCTTGAATCACTGGCTTCTTTGCTTTTGCCTTCCAGTTCCTTAATATCGATGCTCATGCCAAGGCTCTTTTCTATTGCCTCTATTGTTTTGCCTTGCTTTCCGATGATTCTTGCAATGTCCATTTCAGGAACATAAACAACACATTTATTGTCACTTACAACTTCCACTTCTGCATTTCTTGAGTACCTTCTGAATTCATCTTCTATTGCGCTTTGCGCCAATCTATGTATGCCTCTAGATTGCTGTTTTGCTTCTTGAACAGGAATTACAACTGTTTGCTCCCCATAACTATAAATTTCATACACTAGTTTTCCAGTTTCAAAATCATTTACTACAACTACAGGACGGGCCAAATCAGCTTCAGTCATTCCACTAGGAACTTTAACTGTCATCTTTAATGACAAAACCTTGTTAATAAACCCGTTTTTTATGAAAACAACTGTGTCAATTACTTGAGGTATAACTCCCATCTCAACCCTTCCAATAAACCTTTGTATTGCATCAATGGGGTTAGTTGCATGCACAACACCAACCATCCCTACACCAGCTAACCTTAAATCTGCAAAAAGCTTAAAGTCATCAGTATTCCTCATCTCATCAAAAATAGTATAATCAGGACGGGATAGCAATAATATGTCATGAATTTCCTGGGCATCGCCATGGCTTATTGCGTATTGTGTTATGTTATCCGGTAAAATTAAATCCCTTGGAGCTTCGACTGTTTTTACTATCTTGTCTTGAGAAGCATAAAATACTGCCAATGCCTGGGCAAAAGTGGATTTACCCATTCCGGGAGCGCCAGCAACTAAAACCCCTTCTGCCTGCTCTGCAATGCGCTTCATTAATTTTTCAGTTAGTTTATAGTCTTCTAAGCTTAATGTTCTAACGGGCCTTACAGCAGTTATTTCCCAGCCGTCTGAAAACGCTGGCCTTGTTATAACAATTCTAAATTTGCCAAGCTGCACTATTGTGGAGCCTTCCCTTTCTATCTCGATGAAGCCGTCTCTTCTTAGTTTTGCATCTTCTATAATTTCTCTGCTAATGTCTTGGATTTCTTCTTGTTTTAGAACTGCTTTTCTCAATGAAACAAAGTCCCATTTTCCAGGCATTCCCTTTTTTGCGTAAGGCATTACATTTTCTCTTAAATGAACAGACATTGTTGTTTCATCAAAAAATTTTTCCAGCTTCAATTTTTTAATTCCTCTTTCCGGCTTTTTGAAATAAATTATTTTAATGCCTCTTGCCAAAGCAACTTCTGACTGCACTTTGTCTGATGTGAGCAAAGTAGCATCTTCCTCAAACGCTAATTGGCGTATAATTGAATCTATTTCACCTAAAGAAGCATGCCTTATTTCTGAAGCGCGAGGCCTTTCGCCGCCAAAAGACATCTCAAAATTACCAGCTGCAAGTTCCTTTATTCTTTTGATTTCATCCAAGCCTAAAAAACCAATAGCTTTGCCTAAGTTAGCTTGATGCTCTAATTCTGCCAAAACAGCTTCATGAATTATTATTTTGTCAGCTTTGAGCTCATTATTCCTTATCTTTTCAGAAAGCAAACCTTCTATAATGACAGATGTGTCTGGAACAATTTTTTCGATATTTTTATTTCCATTAATATTTTCTTCACTCATTTTTTTTAATTTTTTGTTTGTTATTCAATTTTATTATTGAATCGTTTTTATTGAGATTGCTATTTTAATTTTTATTAGTGGACTATGTTTTAATTGTACGTTATAGCTTTCTTTATAAATTTATGGATTTTTATTAAATTACAATATTGAAAAGAATTTGAAAATAGGGAAATCTTATTATTTACAATATAGAAAAATTTAAATTTATTTAATATCGAATGCTGTATGTAACTATTATATAAAAAATAACCTCAGTTAATTTTAAAAAAGAAATAATATTACCAAGACTAATGAATGATCTTTTGGTATTAAGTGAATTTCCAGAAGTGTTTAAAACTAAAACTGGCATAGGCGCAGATACTAGTTATAAAGAAAGCGCTAAATTAGCTCAACATTTGCTTGAAGATATTGTTAAGGCTGCTTCACAAGTTTGCAATGTAACTGTGGTTACTTCTCATGAAGATGCTAAAAAGTTTAACCAAGACAAAAAGTATTCACAATGGAATGTTTATGGAAGCGAAAAGGGCTTGATACACCAATTATCAGATTCTATTAAGAATAGGCATCTAAATGAAGCAAGGAATGTTATAGCGATTTCTGGGGATGTTGTTGTCAGAAAAGATGAAATAGAATCATGGTTTAAAGATTTAGATAAATATAGTTCATTAATTGGGCAGACTATTGGCCCCGGTGATTTCCGCTATTTGGATTTTCAGTTAAATCATCCTTTTTATATGATTGGTTTTGATAAAAAATTTGGAACATACCTTGCAAAAAATTTGCCTTCAAACCCCAATTTTGCAAGTTTTGCATATGCTTGCCTTAAAGGAGTTTTGGAATTTCATAAACTCAAAATAACGCAAAGAAAGAGGCATATTAATACAATCCATGACCTTAATGACTCGCTTTTACTTATGCCTAGCGGAGAAACAAAAAATTTTGCCGAAGGCTTGGTACGGGCATATAAATCTGCTTATAAAAGATAACAAGGACTATGATACTAAATTATCAACAAACAACACAAACTGATTTAATGTTAACAAAACATTTTGCATCAAAGTAACATTAACAAGCTTAACAGAAAATGCTTCTTTTGTTTCATAAGCTTTTCCATTTCCATCTTCGTATTTAACAATAATATCAAATTCATTGATGCCTTTCCTTAAATCTTTTCCAAGCAAATTAATCATAAATTTTCTGTCTTCTGGAAGCTCTTTTACAGCCCATGTTTTTTCGAAGCTGGCTTTAGATAAGATAATTTCCACATTTTTCGGTATGGAAAAAGATTTCTTGCCCAGCAAAAACTCAATTTTGAAATTGCCATTGTATTCTACATCACTGGGAAATTCCATATTATTTAGTTTTATTTCCGGGGCATCCAAAACAGTATATTCTGCATAATTTACCTTATAAACATCAGAATTCTGGATCTTAAGTGCAGATTCCTGCTTTCCTGCTGCAGATTTTTCAACTGTATAGTTGAAGCTTTTTTCCTGCATAATGCCCAAATCAGATTTAACGCATTCAGATTCAAAGCATATGTTCAAATCCTTTAAAATAATGTTTCCGGTGTTTTTAATTTTGCATTGGGCTAAAGTGCTTTCGTAAGAATAAAATTCTTTTTTGTCAATGTTGCAGACAATATTTACGTCTTTGGAATAGATTTTTTCCTCTTCTTCATTTCTTTGGTCTAATACATTATTTATTTTCTCAAATGAATATGCAATATCCTCTTTTTTTGACTGGAAGCTTGCGCTATTCTTAAGTCCACTTAACGTGCTTACAGTAGTAGGGAGTGTATATATGAAATTATTTTGCAAATCATCTGTTAATTTAACAATCCAGAAAATGCTTTTCTTTTCATTTGGCTTTAATAAAACATTCTTAAAGGCATCTCCAATTACCTCCACTTCTATCGGCTCCGATATATAAACTTCTGATGAAACATAGTAATCCTCCAAGTTTTCCAAAGCAGCTTCTATAAGGTTATAGGAGCCAAAGCCAATGTTTTGCTTTAAAATCTTGACATCTAAGCTGATAGGGTTTTTTACCCTTCCAATTGTTTCTTGCAAAGAAGTTTCAATATTCAGTTCCTTTGTTTCCAGATTTATATTTCTTGCCACCCACTTATATTGTATAGAAGGCTCATTGCTGTCAATAGATTCTTTTAGCTTTACATGTGTAGGGTCTATATAGCCAAACTGGCCGTAAGTTACATCAACAGGAGTCCAGTCATAGCCTGGAAAATATACCTCTGCCCATCCGTGAGAGCCCCAGTTTTCTGAAAATGAAGGATCGTTAGTATATGCAACTCCTGCAACAAATTTTGCAGGCACTCCCAAAGACCTCAGCATTGCAATAAATAAGCTTGTAAGTTCATCACAGACACCCTGCCTGTTGTCTAAAACCCAAGAAGCTTTCTGGCTTACTTCTGCTGTTAAAGTGCTTAAATTATACTTTATATTATTTTTTGTCCATTCCGCTATCTTATGCACAACTACATATAAATCATCCTCTCCTTCAGCAATTTCTGATGCCAACCTTATTATGCTCTCATTATTGGAGTCAATTATTTCGCTGGGTTGCGTAAATTGCTTAAGTTCTTCTGGAAGGTCGAGTATTGGAAATTTTATTTTATTCTTTATCTTGACAATATTATTATTTGTTAGTATTTTAGTGTTATAACCAAAATTTATATTGTTTTTTGGATTTTGAAAATTAAAAAGTATGGCATTACCTTCTATATCTGCTTTTGGCTCTGTTTTAAAATAAATAACTTTTTGATTGAAGCTTTCATAGGGGAAATGTGAAAGATTTATTGAAATATATTTTACATTATAATCCGAAGATGTTGGCTTTATCAATACTTCTGAAGAAACATTAATATTTACGACAACATTTTGGCTGTTGTAATTCCAGTCATCCTGCGCATAAATTATGGCAGGGAGAATAAAAATAATTGATAAAAACGGCAATATTCTTTTCATTTCTTTGTTTTTTATTTTTTAATTTAAAAACATATTGATATTTACAGATTTTATGATAAGTTTTATAAATGAAATTGCAATTACTTTGTTTAATGCCGCGGTCGCATAGCCTGGCCATTGCGGAGGATTGCTAAGGGCTGAAGTCCTTCAGAGACCTTACATTTGGCCACAAATATTCTCTGTCCGAAAGGATACGGGAGTTCAAAGCAGCTTTTTTTGCAGTAGCAAAATGCCGAGAAATCCTAACGGATTTCTTGCACAGCGTAAAGCTGAACCTGGGAAAAAGATTCAAATGACCGAACGTCATTTGAACTGGATTTTGCTTCGCAAAATCAAAAAAGCTGATGAAAGTCTCCCCCGCGGCGTTTTTATTTAAATAAATTTTTATATTAGTTCTAATTAGCAAGTTCCATGCTAAGCCTTGTTAAAGCCCTGAAATTGGCAGAATCGTTAGAAGAAAACAGGGCAAAAACATACAAAAAATACCTTAGTGTTGTGGATTTTCCTGCCGGTAAAAATGTTCTTCGTTTTTTGGCCAAGTCTGAAGAGAGCCACCTGAAGTTTTTAAAAAGCCAGTCCAAAAGGCTTGAGAAAGGCGAGCAGGTGTTATATTCAAAATTACATCAGCCGGAGATTAACTTCCCTCTTGAAGAAGACTCATTAAAAAGCTCAATAGAAAACCTAAGCAGCGATATCGGCATTTTTAAAATTGTCTCGGATTTTGAAAGGTATGATGTTAAGTTTTATGAATATGCATACGCCCAATCTGAAAGTCCCGAGAGCAAAAAATTATTTAAAAAGATGAGCAGAATAGAAGAAAAACACCTTAAAGCGATTAATAAGATAATTGAACTCGCAGAAAATGCGCAAAAAGCTTTTATGCGTAAAGACCCCAAGGTATTATTTTACAAAATGACAAAAAGAAAATAAAAATGCAAAGGATTTTTTATGTGTGGTTTTTTCCCACAAAAGTATTATTTGGGATCAAGGATTATGGGTAGTTAAATAGTATTTGATTGATTTCACACCCTCAACTGCCTTCCCAGCAACATATCCTACTATACCAATTACTTTTTGAATAACACTGGGTATGTGGGGGGGTGATATTTCTTTGTATTTGATTTAGTTATTAATGGATGCCCAGTAGCTGCATGATGATTGTTTAAATGGTAATTTGAAACTTTTGAACCCATAATAAATAGGGAAGAACCGATAGTCAGCCCCGCAGTGGTTACAACAGTTGAATACCAGCTAGGTAACTCAAAATCCCAAGGCCCCCCTACTAAAGCTGAAACTCCGGTTGAAATTGCCTTCGGCGCATAAGTCATCAGGGATATCAAAGCTGTTTCGGCACCAAATGAAATTGTTGCCGCGGCACCCACATTTTTCATATAATCTTTCATTTTCTTAAGCCGGTTCAATGTTTCCGGAGCCTTATTGCCTGAAATTCTCTTTCCGTAGCGATTTCGCCTCCAAAGGTTGGTTGCTTCTGTTAGGATGGGAAATGAAACAATAAACCCGCCAGCTGCAATAGCTTCGCATGTAAAAGAACTGGAGGCTATTTGAGCGAACTGATTATCAATCAAACTCGTTACGACTAGCCCTCCGAGGGTTATGCCGCTTATGTTGCTGCCAATTACTGCATGAGATATTCGCTTATCTATTGAATAGTCAGCTGAAAAAGGGCTAAGATATCCTGGAACTTCATAAATTAGCTTGACCACGTCTTCCCCAAGTTCCTTCAGCGCATGCTTACTTTCCCGTGGGTGCTGGAATATTAATTTGTAATTATGGGCAGTATCTGCAAGCTCGCTATAGAAATAGTTCGCGAATTGCTTAACCTTACCGGTTAGGCCATCAGCTAATGTGCCTGCATCATAAGGGAAAGCATAAACTAATTCCTGTTTGAGAATATCACCTATATCCCTCAAGGCTAGTTTAAGCCAGTCTCGACGCGTTGGTTTAACCTTGAGCTCATCAAAAGTAGCGAGCCTATTAACTCTATCTTCCAAAGGTATATTATGCTTATCTCCTTTACCCATATTACTCTAAATTGGTAATGAGTATATAAGTTTTTCTATTGAAATGTCATTTAAGAGTAATAACAACAAAAAAGAAGCAGTTAAGTGGCGTAATGAAGGGATGATTTTTACAAAGAAAAATATGTTGGTTTTAATCAACTCATTCCAGCAGTAAAAATAAAAATATGGCACAAGCTTTATTAACATTAGGCTATAACCAATTAGCATGGCAAGCGCAACTGAACTCAAAAAAGGAAGTTATATGATATATAAGGGCAAGCTAGTTGAAGTTTCAAGAAAGGAGGTAGTTGCATATGGGACACATTCTCACACTAAGCTAAAGATTTTTTTCCATGAATTGGGTGAAAGGGGGGAAAGCAATATCAATATGCACCATACAGACAGTGTTGAGATTGCTGACATAACAAGAAAAACAGGCCAGGTCATTTCAAAGGCTGATGATAAAGTCCAAGTGATGGATAGTATGACTTATGAAACGTTGGATGCAAGCGCTACTAAAGAAGTCCTTAATGAGATAAAAGAAGGCGATGAAGTTGTTTTTATTGATTTTAATGGAAGTATCCAGATTATTGAGAAAAAGTAAGCCAGTTTATTAGTAATCTTTTTAAAGCTGCCAGAATTCTTATTTTTTACACAGCGGGGTAGGGCAGTCAGGAGTGCCCGGAGGGCTCATAACACTCTTTATCGTTCGCTATCGAAGCTGCAGAGCTGTTCGAAACCCTCAGGTCGGAAGTTCAAATCTTCTCCCCGCTATTTTTAAATCAAAAACTATTTAAACACCAAGTCCAAATTTAGCATTAAAGCGATTATGGGGTTTATTATGGATGATTCTATGCAGTTGGGCGGCAATATAGAGCTTTCTGGCTTTAGGGATATTGACGGAGCTTCTATGGTGGTGCTAAAAAAAATCATAGGCAACTATGGAAGGCACATATCTGAGATTTGCAGCAAGTTTGAAAAGTTAAGTGTTACAATGAAGCCAATCCATCAGACAGAAAAAAGCGAAAAGTATGAGATACATGCAAAACTCACAAAGGAAGGAAAGCTTTTTGTTTCTGAAGTTGTGGAAAGAAATCTCTTTGTGGCTGTAGACAATGCTCTAAAGAAGATAGTGAATGAAATCAGCTGATTTTATTCTGCTCTTCCTTAGCTTTCTTAAGGCTTATTATCTGTATCAGCTTTAAGGCATTTATTTCTTGTTTTAACTCTTCTATCTCATCTTTTAGTTCATATATTAATTCGTAATTGTGCTGTATATTATCGGTATTTTCACTAACAACACCAGGTATATCTGAAAAATCTGAGAACTCTCTTCTTATCTGCTTAATCCAAGCATCGATGTTTTCGGTAAAGGCTTTTATTTCTGGTTCCATTTTGGGTTCCATTTATATTAAGATTCAAAAGGGGCGTGATATCAAAGCTGATGGTCAAATTGAAAGTTCGTTTTGTACTCACTTGTGATATCGTTTATGCCCCTTTTGACATAAGGGTAAATCAAAAGGAGCTTGATATCATAAAATAAGAGTTTTGATCAAAAACCAAGGGTTTTTGAGCGCACAAGAAATTTCAGAGAAATTTCTTAATGCGTCGATGAAATCGATTTTTAACTCTATTATGATATCTTTTATGCTCCTTTTGGCATGAACTAATTTATAAACTAGTATACTCTTTTGTATACTGCTCATATTTAAACTTTTCGGATTAATTATATAATAAAAGATATATGTTGAAATCAATAATTTTTATAAACTATTTAAGGTTCCTTAATGCCTATTGATGCATTAATTGTTGTTCATATGGGATTAGCTATGATGTTCTTTTTGCAATGAACTTTTTCCTGCAGCACAGATTTAAATAAAGATTTATAAACAAATAATTAAATCAGTTTAGATTATGGGCTAGTAGCTCAGCTTGGACAGAGCGACATGGAAACACGCTAAAGCCTTCTAAGCTGAAGGTCGGGGGTTCAAATCCTCCCTAGCCCGTTTCTTTTCTTTCGAACGAAGTGAGAAAGCTAATGGGGGCTGATATAGGGCAGACTGCCCTTATGTGGGAATCCTCCCTAGCCCGTTTCTTTTCTTTCGAACGAAGTGAGAAAGCTAATGGGGGCTGATATAGGGCAGACTGCCCTTATGTGGGAATCCTCCCTAGCCCGTTTTTTTTTTGAATTTAGCAAAGCTTTTATATTTCTTACTTTAAGATTTAATAAAAGGAGGTGTTTTTATGGAAGAAGGGCATTGTAAATGCTGGGCATGGAAGCTAATTGTTATAGGAATTCTAGTTCTGGCATGGAACTGGTACATAACTGGAACAGGAAGTTTTTTTGGTAAGGATTGGCCAACTTTTATTGGAGTGCTGCTTATGGTTAAGGGTGCCATAAAACTTGTAATGCCTACATGCTGTTGTGAAGCAAAGCCAGCAGCTAAGAAGAAAAAGTAAGCTGGTTTTTTTATTTTTACTTTATTTTTGCTCTAGTTTAATTTATAGAGTTTGTTGAAGGATTCTAATTTGTCTGCAGAGCTAAGCCCTACTTAGCACTCTATAGGAGCCATTCAGGAATTCTTGGAATTTTGGGTGTCCCGTTCACTACGTTCAGGGGCAACCCTCGGGCTTGGCTCTGCTTATTCAATAGACCAACTCTGTAAAATAATTAAATTTATAAAGAATTTATCAATCTTAATCTCTTAACGCGTCGGTGGTCCAATGGCTACGCGCTAGAGCCATGGTTTTGGTTTATGCCGCGCCATAAAAGACAATGGCCTTCCAAGCCGTTAATCGGGGTTCGAAACAGCTTTTTTGCTCAAGCAAAAAACCTGGGAACAGCGAGAAATCCTAAAAAGGATTTCTTAGGTTGACAGTAAACTGCAACAATGCGGTAACTGCGCGAACTGCGCTTGTTACCTCAAGGATTTTGCTACGCAAAATCAAAAAAGCTGGCGAAAGTCCCCGCCGACGCATTTATCTTCCAATCATGTTAAGAATTTTTGATTGAAAAATGGAAAAAACAATCCTGATGTTCATTTGGATATGGGCTGCTATGATAGCCAACGGTTTCTGGGAAGCCTATGTGGAGGGCAAGCATGCATGGGATAAGGGAAAACTCGGTTGGAAGATAAAAACAAAAAAACGCGTATGGCTCACCGCATATCATTTCTGGCTCTTTGTGGTGATGTGGCCTTTGCTTATAACTTTGCCGTTAGTGATTGCAGGTTTTGACTTAAGGCTCTTCGGAATATTATTGAGCGCATATTTTAGCGGCCTCATCATAGAAGATTTTACATGGTTTATAGTCAATCCTGTCTTTAATTTCAGGCATTTTAACTCAAAATATGTAAAGTGGTACCCCTGGATGAAAATAAGCAAACTTGAAATTCCTATATTCTATCTGGTGGCTGTATTAGCCGCTTTATCCTCATGGTATTTTTTATGGAAATAAAATGGCCAGAATTCTCTATGGTGTTGCAGGAGAAGGTTTTGGGCATACTATAAGAAGCAGGGTTGTTATAGAGCAGTTAAATAAAAACCATAAGATAAAGGTCCTGTCATCTGCAAAATCCTATAACTACTTAAAAAAGTTTTTTGACGTTGAGAAAATAAATTATTTTAAGATTATATACCGAAGCAACAAAGCCGCACTTTTTTTAACCTTGCTGAATAATACTCTAAGATTACCATTAATACTTGCGAAAGGCTGGAAAACATTAAGCATAATCAATGGCTTTAAGCCAGACATAGTGATTACTGATTTTGAGCAGTTAGCAGCTTATTCTGCATTCTTTAGGCATATTCCTGTGATTTCAATAGACAACCAGCATATAATAACAAAAGGCTGCCATAAAGCCTTTCCAGAAAAGCACTGGTTTGATGCCTTCCTAACAAAGCTGGTTATAAAATATTCCATAATAAAAGCCGACAAATATTTCATAAATTCATTTTATGGCTGCAAGGTTAAAGATGAAAATACAGTTTTAATAAAGCCGTTGTTAAGAAAAGAAATAATCAATGCAAAAACCACTTATAAAGATCATATATTGGTGTATCAAACCTCAAAAAGCAATAAAAAACTGCTTAATGAACTGCAGAAAATAAATGAAAAGTTTATTGTATATGGCTTTTATGAAAATAAAGAACTGGGAAATGTCATTCTCAAGGATTTTAATGAGAGGGAATTTTTTGATGACTTAAGCTCCTGCAAGGCTGTGATAGCAAACGGTGGTTTTACTTTAATAAGCGAGGCATTGTATCTAAAAAAGCCAGTCTTATCCATACCAGTCAAAAGGCAATTTGAGCAGATGATAAATGCTATTCATCTTGAAAGGATAGGTTATGGCATGTTTACCAAAGAAACTAGCAAAGAGGCAATTGAAAAATTCATTAACAACATTCCTAAAATCAGAAAAAAATTAAAAAATTACAAAAAATATGACAATAACAACGCATTTAAAAAAATAAGCGATGCAGTTAAATCTTTAAGCTGACAACCTGGCTTACCCCGTGCTCATTCATGGAAATCCCGTAAAGGCTGTCTGCTTCTGATATTACTGCGTCATTGTGGCTCATTATCACGTATTGCGCTTTTTCAGAATATTGCCTTATAAGCTTTGCAAATTTCTCTGAATTGTGCTTGTCAAGCGCAGCGTCAACTTCATCCAGAACATAGAAGGAAGCCGGCTCATGCTCCTGTATTGCAAAAATAAAGGCCAAAGCAGTCATTGTTTTTTCTCCTCCAGATAAGCTTCTTATGTCAAGAAATTTGCTTCCAATTATTTTAACATTAATCCTTACCCCCGCTTCAAAGGGGTTTTCCTCATTCTCAATAACAAGGTTTGCTTCTCCTTTTGTGCTAAGCATTGAAAAGAATTTCTTGAAAGTTTCATTGACAACATCAAATACTTTCATAAACAGCTCTTTTTTCTTGCCTTCTATTTCCTGCATCATTTTAAGCACATCTTCCTTCTCCTTGCCGAGCGTTTCTTTCTTTTCAACTAAATTATTGTACTGCTTTTCAACCTCTTCATAGATTTCCAGAGCCCTCATATTTACAGAGCCTATTTCTTCCCTCATCTTCTCAAATTTCTTTATCTCATTTTTAAGCTGCTCTTCATTTTTATTTAGGTCTAACTTAACTCCTTCATACTGCTGGAATTCCAAATTCAATCCAGAAAGTATAGATTTGATTTCTGCCAGCTTCAATGACAAGGTATTTGCCCTTACTTCAACCTTCCTGCTTTCATCCTGCTTGCCCCCCATTACATTCAGGTTTTTTTGAATCTCCTGGTCAATTTTATTTCTGTTATTAAACAAATCCTGGTATTTTGCATAGAACTCCTTGGCAGCTTCTTCCTTTTTCCCCAGCTCCGTATCATTATCTTTTACAATGCTTACCAGATTTTTCAATTCATTATTGAATTCTTCATCATCCTTCTCAAGCTGCTTTATTATCTTGCCTGTTTTTTCCAGCTCACCCTTGTAAATATTCTCTGCTTGATCGTCGATATTCTTTATTTCAGAATCAGCCCTTATGATGCTCTCTTCCAGCTCCTTCAGCTTTTCTTCAAACGCATTTAGCTCTGCCAGCAATGTTGGATTGCTCAATTGGGATATGCTGGATCTTAATTTCTGCTTTTCTGTCTTTATTGCTGTAAGCTCATTGTTTAAGGAATTGATTTTTTCCTGCACAAGCTTTATTTTTTTGTCAGTTTCCTTTTCATGCTCTTGTAAGTTAGCTTTTTTCTCTTCTGAAGCTTCCAGATCAGTTGCCTCAAGATGCAAGGACTTTTCTGTCTTTATTATATCTCCTTCAAGATTTGCTTTTGCAGCCCTTAAATTTGCAATTAATTCCTCATTTTCTATCTTTCCTTTTTCCAGAACATCTATTGTATTTTTTAGTCCATTAATTTCCTGCTCATATTTCTCGATTTCTTTGGTAATATCCTGCTCCTTGAATCCCATGCTGTGCTTTCTTTTAAGCCTGAAGCCTCCTCTCATTGCTCCGCTTTTTTCCGCTAAATCACCGTCTAATGTAACATATTTTGCGTTTCCAATGCCCAATCTTCTTGCCACATCTATATTGTCCACCACAATAGTGTCTGCAAAAACATGCTCGAAGATTTTTCTGAATTTGCTGTCAAAAGACACCAGATCTATGGCTACCCCGTGGCTTCCTCCTGATTTAGAAATCTTTTTTGTCTCTGCTTCTGTGGGGCTTGATTTAATTTTATTCAAGGGAAAAAAGGTTACTACCCCCAGCTTATTTTCTTTCAGGTATTTAATGCATTCTGACGCTGTTTTATCATCTTCCACAACAATGCTTTTTAGCTTTGGGCCAGCAGCAATTTCCAAGGCCAGAGAATATTTGGATGGGACATTTCCCAGTTCTGCGACTGTTCCGTAAATGCCTGGTTTTTTAAGCTCTAGTACTCTTTTAATTGCTATGTCCGCATAATTTAATTCCCTTGTGCTTAGATGCCTTGCATTTAATTTTGCAAGCTCTTCATCTGCATTGTGTATTTTTTTCCTTGCTTCTGACAGCCGGGCAGCTAAAGATGAGTCTTCATCCAGCTTTTTGTTAAGCTCCAAAGTTGAGCTTTTAAATTCATTCCTTTTGTTTTTTACCTCTTCCAGCTGCTTTTTATTTTCTTTTTCTACTTCTAATACCTTGCTTATCTGGGCATCTATAGTGCTGATTTCATGCGCTATTCTGTCTTTTTCCCTTATCAGATTATGCTGCTGCTCCCTTGCTGTTTGAACTTCTTTCTGCAGCTCTTCTGATTTTTTGTCAATTTCCTCAACCTGCTTTTCTATCTCGCCAATATTATCAAGCTTGTTTCTCCCCCTGAAATCATGAATTCTTTTTATTATGATGTTTTTTTCTTTTTCTTTGGAAGAAATTTCCTTTTGCATATTTTCCTTGTCTGTTTCCAGATGTTTTATCTGGTTCTGCGTCTCTATAATACTATTCTTTAATTCATTCTTCCTGTTCTTTATCTTGCTCAGCTCATTTCTTATTGTGTCTATTCTTGAATTTTTTTTAGTGATTTCTATCTTCAGCCCTTCCACTTCTTTGTTGAGCTTCACCTGGCCTATGCTGCCTTTTTCTTCTATTTCCTTGGATATTTGCTCTATTTCGTTTCTTTTTTCCTGGTTTTGCTGCTTTAAATTTTCAATTTTTTCATTTATCTTGCATAACTCGCTATTTGTTTCTTCCAGCCTATTCCCTGATTCATTTTTTTCTTTTTCTTTCCCGTCAATTTGCAGCTTTAAGTAAGAAGCCTTGTTTTGGCTTATCCTGTCATTCATGTCCTTGTACTTTAACGCTTGATCCCGGTCTTTTTTAAGCTCCTTGAGGTAAGTATTCCTTTCTGCAAGCACTATCTCTGTTTCCTTAAGCCTTTCATCAACCTTTTCCAGCTCTAATAAAGCCTTGTGCTTTTTATCCTCATAGACAGTAATGCCAGCTATTTCTCCTATCAGCTCTCTTCTTTCATCCGGGTGCATCTCAACAAACTTTACTATATCCCCTTGCAGGATTATATTATACCCATCTGGATTTATCCTTGCAATTGACAATAAATCAATAATTTCCTGCCTTGTTCTTGATTGGTCATTTATCTTGTAAATTGACTGGCCGTTTTGCCTTACAATTCTCGTGATTTTAACTTCATTATCTTCTGTAGGAAACGTTTTTTTGCTGTTGTCAAAGAAAATTGAAACTTCTCCTTGCTTGGCAGGCTTTTTTAGCTTGCCTCCGTTATAGATTAAATTGGCTGACTTTTCTGCCCTTAATGATTTTGACGAGCTTTTTCCCAAGACAAAGCACAAGGCATCTAAAATATTGCTTTTTCCAGCGCCATTTGGGCCTAAAATACAATTGTACTTATTATTAAACAGAACCTCAGTATGCTTGGCAAAGCTCTTAAAGCCATTCATTACAATCTTGTTTATCTTCGTTCCTTTTTCCTTCTGCACTGCAATCTGCTCTTGTCCAACCATAGCAATAAAACCATAAATTAATTATTTATAAAGGTTTTTAATTTTTGTATGGTAATTTAGAGATTTGGAAATGGCATTTTGTTGAATTAATTAAGCTGCCAAAACCCTAATACACATTTATACACATAAATACACACTTAAAATGAAGTTTACATTAACTAAAAAGGATATTATAGCTTTAAATCAGCAATTTGACAAAGGCTCGCTCCATAATGAATCAAGCTTGGATTTTGCATTAAGCTACGCCAAAAAAACTGAAAACTGGACAAAAGCACTGGCATTTTTAGCAGGGGCTATATTAATTGATCATGTATTTGAAGAGGGCAATAAGAGAACAGCAGCATTATTAATATGTCAGAAATATACCATCAGTCTGTGACCGATGGACGAAGTCCTATAATCCGCGGTAATATGGTATATTTCTGAGCATGCTCAAAAACCACTGTGAAGTGTTGCGTTAAGCAAATGCTATTAGTCTTTGACTAGTGGTTTTTGACAAAATCATATGCGGAATATGAAGGCCAGCATACTTATGATGATAAAGTGGCAAAGCTATAGGAAATAACACTAATGTTTGGATAAACAAAAATAGTGTAATGTTATTTCCTAATAAGCAAATCACTTTTTGCCAGTCACTTCGTTCCGATTATTAAAGTGATTTGCTATAATCAAAGAAATGCTATTAAAAAATATATCAAACATAATAAAAATTGAGGATATGATAAAAGATGCCATCAAATAACTTTTTGAAAATTGCCGGGAATATTGCGGAAAGGGACAAAGCCTTATTTGACACTCTAATAGAATTTGAAAAAACAAAGAGAATAAGAACGAAAACAAGGCTTAATTTTACAATAGATAAAGCTATTGCTTCCAGATTCAAGAAATTCTGCAGGGACAAAGGGTTTAATATGAGCGCTAAGATAGAGCAGGCAATAGGAAATTTAGTTGAAAAAGATAAATAAATGGCTTAATATAACACTGATTATGCTCAATTTTTTAATTTGCCGGAAATACAGAACTCACTTAACAAACTCAACATTATCTTTATTCTCAAATTTTTCATCTCCTGTCAAAAATTTAATTCCCAGTTCAAAAGCAAGGGCATAACCTATACAATCAACATAACTAACTCTCTCATTCTTATATTTTAATTTAAATTCCATGCCACTTCTTATACAGCTATGGGTAATAGGCACAACAAACTTAGAATATAAATTCAGGTACTTATCAGCTGTCTCTTTATCGTAATCATGAAGAAAATGATAATATAGCTCTATAAGATTGAATTTAGTTGTTATTAAGATATGATTTAAGTAAGGCTTATAATTTGGATTACCGCCCAACAATTCAATTAAAGCATAAGTATCTGCCAAAAATATCTTTACTTCAGTCATAGCCGTAATCAATATCATCCATCGCTTTTTGGGTAGATTTTTTTAGTTTCAATGAACCAAAAGCTCTTTTTAATTGATCCATTTCTGAACCAATAGCTATAAATTTAGTTTTCTTTTTTGTAGATATGTTTTCTTTTTCTATTATATTTCTGGGTATAGTTATACCTACCGAATTGCCCCATTTCTTTGGAATTGCATCGAATATTTGCATTTTACATCACCTAGTGATATGTATAATCTAATTATATATAAACTTTTGCTTTTATAGGTTGTCCAAAGGGCTTTTCACCTTCAGGGCATCGCCTACTTTCACAGAAAGGTATCTTTGCAGCGTCTCTCTTCTCGCATGACCCATAAGCCTCTGGATATACTCTTCCTTAACATTTTCCTCAAACAAATGTGTTGCAAATGACGCTCTCATCATATGGCAATGAACCCTTTTCATGATTCCTGCTTTTTTTGCAGCATTTTTAATTATTTTTTCAGCAGTCCTTGTTGTAATATGCCCATTAGCGTAGTCATTAAAAACATATGCATCATAATTATTTCCATTATTTCTTTTTGCAATATAGCCATTAAAATCTTCTAAAAACTTGCCAGACAACAAAAACAGCCTGTCTTTTCTTCCTTTTCCCTGATTTACAATTCCCACTTTTCTCCCAACATCAATGTCCCCAATTTTCAGCTTCACGCATTCAGAGACTCTTAACCCAGAAGAATACATAAGCTCAATCAGCAGCTTATGCTTTGGATTTGTTGTTGCATCAATCATCTTCAAAATCTCATCTTTGCTTAAGACCCTGGGCAATAATTTCTCCTCTTTGCTCCTTTTTATTCTTGAGAATAGCTTTTTATTTGAAAATTGCTGGTAATAAAACTTCAAAGCGCTGATAGCAAGGTTAATAGTCCTTGGCTTTGCTTTTCTTGCTTCAACAAGATAATGCAGGTACTGCTTTATATCATCCCCATTAACATCCCTTGGGCTTTTCCCGGCAAACTTCAAAAACTTATAATTGTGAAACAAATAGCTTTCAATAGTGCCTTGGGTAAAGCCTCTTACCTTCATTTCCTTCTCAAATTCTTTAAAATCCATATTAATCACCTCTTTTTTATTAAAAATAACAAAATTTAAATTAAACAAATACATATTGATTTGTATGAACATACTGTTTATCTGCAATCAAAATGAAAACCGCAGCAAGACTGCTGAAAAAATCTTTAAAGACAGATTTAAGACCAAATCTGCAGGACTTTATAACACCAATCCAGTCACTCAAAAACAGCTTCAATGGGCTGATGTAATCATGGTTATGGAAGAGCATCAAAGAAACGAAATAGCCATGAGGTTTCCTGGCGTTTATATGCAAAAGCGCATCCTTTCTTTGGATATTCCTGATGTTTACCATTATAACCAGCCTGAGCTTATTGATGTCTTAAAATCAAAAGTTGATGAATTATTCTAGCCAGTCATCAAACTGCTTCTTTGCCTTTTTCTTGCTGCGAAAAACTTTGGTTTCTGCCACTGATAAATTAGGCAATCTTCGCGTAACCTTAAACTTCCTGCCCAAATGGTTTTGAAGCTCTATAAAGCTTATTTCCCACTTCTTTGTAAAGTGCTTTTTAGTTTTTGACATTTAAGTTTCCCAAACCCTTTGTGCCTAAAAATCAAAGATTTTTCGCACCAATCGGGTTTTCAACCCTCTTGGAATCAAATTTAATATATAAATCTCACGCGCAAATGTCCAGTGGCAAAAAACACTGCCAGAAAACGCCAAAACCCCAGAATTCCAGCCAATCAGAGCCTATAACCCACTGGACATCCACTGGACACATAACATCAATTCCACAAAACAAGTTCGTAGAATAGGTGTTCAACAAAATTTTTTCGACGAGAAAAGACAAATTTTAGAATTAAAATTTACGCGACTCCGTCGCATTTATTGGTAAGGCACTTCGTGCTTACTGTATGTCTTTTAATCGAAAAAACTCTGCGGAAATGCTTTGCATTTCCTTGCCACGTTGCACTCTCGCCTCATAATGTCGCAATGCTCCTTATTCGGCTCGGGTCGTTGAACAGGCACTAATCGGCTCGCTCGTTGCACTTCGCTCGACCTACATTCAATTTTCCATCTCTGAAATTCTCAGGGTTGCCGAGAACTTCGAGGAAAAATTGAACGTCGCTTAGTGCCCGGTGTTAAACTCAATAAATTTGAAGTCCTATTGATGAGAAAGGGCAGTTTTCCTTATTTTTTAGAGGGGGCGTTTTCAAAAATCAAATGGCAATATTTAAATAAAAGCTTATTTAAAAGTATAATATGCCTCAAAGTTATAAATTAAAACCAAATAGAACAGCATTTGTAAATTATAGATTTGCCGTAAGATTCATTTATTCCCTAATATTCTTCTTAATCTTATATTTTGTTATAAATCGATTTTTCCCTGTATCAGCTTTATACTTTGTAATTGTTTTTATCTTATTGAAACTTTTTAGTTATTATTCTCTTTCAGTCCAATATAAAAAAGAGAAATATGTTTTTCTTCCAAATAAGATAATTCGTAACGGAGGAGGAATATTTTCGGATTATGAAGTTGAATTAATTGTTAGGAATATCACCCATATAACAATGCAATTGCCTTTTATAGAGAATAAATTGTTCCAAACAGGAAATATTAGTATTGAATCAGCAGGAACTGGTGCGGCAGAAGTCTTCTTAAGAAATCTAGATAATCCCAAACAGATTTACGATTATATTGAAAAAGTAATGAAGTATAATGGATTTAAACTTACAAAAGTAAATTTGATTCAACAAGAACAGCCAAGTAGTGTGGGAGTTTTCTTTGAGGTCTTTAAAAACTTTGTAAGTGCTATCTTTTTTATTGTGATTATTGGTTTTTGGATTATTGAAGAATTTGAACTAAATTTTATGAGTATTTTTAATTCAAATGCTAAGATTTTCTTCTTAATTGGAGCTTTAGTTCTCATTGGATTATTTTTCAGATCAATTTTTAATTTCTTAGATTTAAAGAACAGAGTCTATGATCTATATGCTGATACAATCACTTATAGTGAGGGATTCTTATCTAAAAATTACGCATTCATTCCAATGGAAAACCTTTCAGATTCAACATTGACTCAAACCCTTGTTGACAAAATTTTTGGCTTGTATGATGTAAAAATTAGTTGTCAGGGTTCTCAGCAAGAAATTCATTTCAAAAATATGGTAAACGGTCCCAAATTGGAAGAAAATATAGATAAATTAATACCTCAATCTAAATCCCTTGTTGGGACAGAAAAGCAACAAAAAGTATCACAAGCCAAAGTTCAAACACAAGCAGCTTACAAAACAAAAACTCTTAATGTTGATACAAGATTTACAGCAGAATACCGAATGGATGGCAAGAGAACAATTGTGCCACTTTTGATTATCTTACCTATTTGCCTTATTTTATTTCCTTTAATGATTTTTTGGATTATCTTTTTAGTTAATCAGATTATTAGAATGAGTGCTACCAGATATTTAGTGAAAAGCAATAGTATGGAACAAAGATATAACTTCATCTCTCAAAAGAATGCTGAATTTAGCAATGAAAAAATCATGGCAGTTGTATTTAAAGAAAGTTTTATTGACAAATGGTTCAATACTTGCAGTATCCATTTTTGGTCAATCGGTTCTGCTGAAAATATTAAGTTTACAAATATTAAGAAAACTCCTGGCTTATATGAATCCATTTTAGCAAAATCTGGGATAAGAAATCAAGATGTTCTCTATCAGATGAATTCTAACTTCAAGATTTCTGAGATGTTTAAATCAACATTGTTTATTACAATATTGTCAATATTTATTTTGATAGGTTCGCTGTTTGGAACAATTATCTACAATCCATTATTTTTAATTCCATTGGGAGTAATTATAATTTTATATATAATAATAGCTATTTACAAATCAATTTATTATGATAGATCAAAATTAACTTTTTACAAAGATTTTATTTATTTTACAAGAGGAATATTCTTTGTAGAATTTTATTACGCACTGTATGATAATGTTAAAGACATAACTACAGTAAAATATCCTTTCTCAAAATTAGGCTCAATAAAATTTAATGTGGCTGGGGAGCATATTGTTCAAGGAGGAGAAAATAAATCAATGGTGTCAAATCATTTCAAGATTAATTATATAGATGATATCGATATTAAAGACGAATTAATTGATATGATATTTTACCAAAGACCAAATACTCAGCAAATAATACAGATTGAACAGAATATCCAAAACTACTTCCTTAAACCTATCTTATCTTCAAAGCCAGATTTAGCAAATTCATTAACTGGATTAATAATTGCCAGTGTAATAATCTTTCCTTTAATTGCCTTGTTACCATTAACACTTCCTTTAACAATTTGGGGGGTTAAAGTCAAATCATTTTCAATACAACCCTATAGAGTCATTGCTAAATCTGGAATATTGTATAAAAAACAGATTTCTATAGTATTCAATAAAATAGACCACATTAATTACAGTCAGGGTATGATTAATAAGATGTTCAATAATGGAAATATCTCAGTAAACACTACAGGAAGCAGTACTCCTGAATTAGTAATTAGTAATATTCATAACTTTAGAGAATTCTATGATGTATTGAAAAAGTATTACTGAAAACGCCCCCTTTATTCTTTTACTATAAGAGCCTTCGGCTTTGAACGGAAAACTGCCCTTTACTTCTTGTTCTTGACGTATCGCTACGCTCAGATTATAGAAACGAGGACTTCAAATTTACTTTTCGGAACGAAATTTCACCCCACGTTGCAGGGTGAAAGAGTTTAACAAGAATTTTACGGAAAAATCGGTCGCTAAAGCTAAATTGCCGAGCAATTTCCCGTTTTTTCCCAAATTTTTTCTCATCTCTCAAAATCCTCGCAACTCTGAAAAATGTAGGGTTGCCTCATTTTTCGAGGCTTGGATTTTGGAGGAGAAAAAACTTCGTAAAATTCTATAAGTTATGCTCAATTCGGGCTGGTGCTAAAAACTAAATAGGGCAAAAACAAAAACCGAAACATTTAAATACTACTCAATAGTTACTACAATTATGGCATACGAAATACACTATGTAAATGGTCTGAAAGTGCACACTGGAGATTTACCAACAACTCCACAACATTTAGATTCATTAAGAAGAGTAACTTCTGTAGTTACTGATGCATATTTCTGTAAAAGAACTCCTGATGGAATTGAAGAAAAAGTTCTTTATGATCCAAAAGCAATAAAATCTAATAAAGCAGGACTTGGATTGACAATCAAATCTCCAGACGGAGAACAAGCAACATTACATGTTGGTGGATTAGATAATATTATGTCTGCACTTTCAGAATTAGAAATAAGACCCGAATCTCTTGCTCTAGCAGTTGGAAGAGAAGTTAATGCTTACAAAGATTCTGTCGCATTATATGGAATATGGATTCCACAATTCGCAAGAGAAAGACGAGTTGCATAATTTTTTGTTTTTGCCCTTACTTCTTTAACATAATTCTCAACTATTGATACACATCAGCCCGAACTCAAAATTTTTGCCTTCGGCATCGTTGCACTAAAATTTCGTCTTCCTTTCAGTCAGAGAGCATAACAGGGCTTAACCGACTCCGAAACCTTGCAAGTTTCTCCGTCCAAATTTTGCCCCATCTCTGAAAATTTCTCCATCTCTGTTCGGATTTTCCAGCTCTGAACTGCGGTTCGAGGGAAAATTCTCACGAGGTCGAAATTTTCGAGGGGTCAAAACTTCGGTTAAGCCCGATGTTATGCGAAATTGAGAATAAGTCCTATAGATGAGAAAGGGGCAAAAACAAAATTATTGTTCATCTTTATGATAGATATCCAAGAATACTATCCTATTTTCTGAAGGATTATAAGAATATGCTAACCTGTATGGTGCAACATATACTTCTCTTGTTCCTTTTCTTCCATACATCATAGGTTTACCTATCTCTGGATTTTCTAATATTTTTTCAACCTGTTTCTTTATCTTTTCTTTATCAGCTTGATTCTTTATTTTACTAATTATCTTCAAGAAGCCTTTCTTGTATTCAATGTTTAACATGCTCTTAACTCTTTCAAGAAATCATCCTTTGATTTTTTTACGAACTTACCTTTATCATAGTCTTGCCATGCTTTCTCTACCCTTTTGGCAAATACAAGATCTTCTTTAAGGTCTTTAGCCATGTCTTTGACGTTTTTTAGTATTATCCTTTTTTCATCTTTTACAATTAAAAATTCGTCTCCTGTTTGGATTTCTCTCCTTAATGAATTAGGTATGACTATCTGACCTTTTGTACTAACTTTAGCAATTGCATATTCCATATTCATCACCTTAAGTAAGGTATAACTTACTAATATATTAATCTTTTGTTTTTGCCCCTTAATTGTTTTAACTAATGTATCGTTTCACTTGATAAATACGGACTTATTCCCAACTCTTCTTACAGAAGGTCGACCCCACGTTGTAGGGTCGACTCGCATAACAGGTGAAGCCGTCCCACAATCATTTTTTAAACCTAAAAAATAAAAATAGATTAGCAGCCTTTGGCTGCTGCCATCTTCCATATTTTCTGCAAATTATGGGCTATGCACGCCAGATTAAGCTCAATCTTCG
>Ga0209211_10002702_pt1 | contig 30112 bp, 22 predicted proteins | sample RifGroA2_FD_183992 | JGI IMG/M metagenome (GOLD analysis project Ga0209211, IMG submission 183992) | Groundwater microbial communities from Rifle, Colorado, USA - Groundwater A2 (SPAdes) (version 2) | ecosystem: Environmental > Aquatic > Deep subsurface > Groundwater | place: Rifle, Colorado...
CGGCGGGCGACGGCCCGCCGTGCTCATGCAGAACTCCGGGCTCGGCACGAGCCTGAACGCGCTCGCGTCCTTCTCGCTGATGTACGGCCTGCCCGCGCTGCTGCTCGTGACGTGGCGCGGCCTCGGCGGCAAGGACGCGCCCGAGCACGTCCTGACGGGCGCGATCACGCCGGGCCTGCTCGACCTCCTCGGCATCCCCCACCGGACGCTGGCCCGCGAGTCCGTCGACGAGCAGCTCGCCTGGGCCGCGCGGGAGATGGCCGCGAGGCTGTCGCCCGTCGCGCTCCTGCTCCCTCCCGGCGTGCTGGAGACTGTTGTAGCGGGTGCCGCGAGGCCGGCTTCGACCGTGAGTGGCCTGAGAGAGACACGAGTGGCGCCGCACGCCCGAATCTCGCCCGACGTCCTGTCCCCGCTGATCTCGCGGCGGGAGGCCATCGCGGCCGCGGTCAAGCAGCTCGGCGACGAGCCCGTGATCCACGCCAACGGCTACATCTGCCGCGAGTCCTTCTCGGTCGCCGACCGGCCGGAGAACTTCTACATGCTCGGCTCGATGGGCCTGGCCTCCGCGATCGGTGTGGGCCTCGCCCTCGCGAGACCGGCGCGCCGCACCGTCGTCTTCGACGGCGACGGCAACCTCCTGATGAACCTCGGGATCGTGTCCACGGTCGCGAGCCTCCGCCCGGCGAACCTCGTCCACGTCGTCTTCGACAACGAGGTCTACGGCTCGACGGGCAACCAGGCCTCGCCGTCGCGCGACGTCCGGCTCGACGCAATCGCGCGTGCGGCGGGCTACCGCACGGTGGCCGCGGTGACGGGCGCCGACGAGGTCGCCGGGGCCGTGCGCGCCGCCCTCGAGGACGCGGGCCCGCACTTCGTCCTCGTGAAGGTGACGACCGAGGAGGCGGACGTCGCGCGCATCCCGCACACGCCCCACGCGCTCCGCGACCGCTTCAGGAAGGCGATGGCGCGGCCGTGAAGGCCATCGTCCTCTGCGCCGGCGTCGCGCGCCGACTCGCGCCGCTCACCGACCGCACCCACAAGGTGCTCCTGCCCGTGGGCGGCCGCCCGATCCTCGCGCGCATGCTCGAGGCGCTCGCGGCCGTGGGCGTCAGCGAGTCCGTGCTGGTCGTCGGCCACTGCGCGGATCAGGTCCGCCGGCTCGCGGGGGCCCGGGTCGGACGGATGGCGGTGAGCTATGTGGACAACCCCGCGTACGCCAAGGGCTCGATCCTCTCCCTCTACGCGGCGCGGGCCCACCTCGCCGAGCCGGCCCTCGTGATGGACGCCGACGTGCTGTTCCCGCGCGAGCTCCTGCGCCGGCTGCTCGCCACGCCCGCGCCGAGCGCGCTCCTCCTCGACCGCGGCTTTCAGGACACGGGCGAGGAGGTCAAGCTCTACACGCGGGGCGACCGCGTGATCGCGCTCGGCAAGAAGGTCGTGCCCGAGACCTGGGACGCGGTGGGCGAGGGCGTCGGCTTCTTCAAGTGCGGCGCCGAGGCCGGGCCGGAGTTCGTGCGCCTGCTGCGGAAGAGCATCGAAGAGGGTGACGGCCTCAACGAGTACGAGGACGCCCTCCACATGCTGCTCGCGACCCGCCACGTCGCCTGGGTGGACGTCACCGGGCTGCCGTGGACCGAGATCGACTTCGCCGAGGACCTGCGCCGCGCCGAGGCGGACGTGCTCCCGCACGTCGCCCGGCTGGACGGCGCGTGATCCGGCAGGCCGCCCTCTACCTCGCCTCCCCCGACGACGCCCGCGCGGCCGAGCTGCCGGTCGCGGGCCGCCCCCTCGCCTTCCGCGCCGTGCTCGCCGCCGTGCGCGCGGGCGCCGTGCGGGTCGGCGTGCCCGGCGCGCTCCGCGGGACCGCGGTCGAGCGCGCGATCGCGGCGAGCCCGCGCGCCCGGGCCGTGGTGGTCTGGCTGCCGGACGGGGGGCTCGACGACGCGCCCGCGCTGCTGCTGCCCGCGGCCGCGCTGGCGCCGGCCCCCGCGCTCGCGCGGCTGCTCGTCGCCGGGACCCCGGCGGTGCTCGCCGAGTCACGCGCGAGCGGCGCGCCCGTGGTCGCAGCCGACGCGGCGCTCGTCCGGGCGCTCGCGCCCCGGCTCGCCGCGGGCGCACCCGTGGGCGACGCGCTCGCGGCGGCGCTCGCGCGCGGCGCCGGCGTGCTCCACGGCGACGCGTGGTTCGTCCGCGCCCGGGACCTGGCCGACGCGCGACAGGCCGAGGCGCACCTCTACGCGGGGCTCGGCAGCCCGCTCGACACGCGGCTCGACCGGGCCGTGCACCGCCGCCTCTCGCGCCCGGTGAGCCGCCTCGCCGTCCGCTGGGGCGTCGGCCCGAACCCGATCACGCTCCTGAGCCTCCTGGCCGGCGCAGGCGCCGCCTGGTGCCTCTGGGGCGCCACGCCCGCGAGCGCCCTCGCGGGGCTCCTGCTCTACCTCGTCGCCGTCGTCCTCGACCACTCCGACGGCGAGGTCGCGCGGCTCGGCCTCACCGAGTCGGAGCTCGGCGAGTGGCTCGACATCACCGCCGACACCGTCGTGCACGCGTGGCTCGTGCTCGCGATGGGGGTCACCAGCGCCCGCGTCGCGGACGGCGGCGGCGTCGTCACGGGCGCGGTCGCCGCGGCGGGCGTCGTGGCGAGCGCGGTCGTCGCGAAGGTCTCGCCGACGCTCGTGGTGGGGGACGGCGGCACGCGAGTCGGCCGGCTGCTCGCGGGGCTCGGCACGCGTGACGGGTACTACGCGATGCTCGTCCTATTCATCCTCCTGCTGGCCGCGCTCCCGGCCGCGCTCCCCTGGCTCATGGCGCTGGTGGCGGCGGGCTCCCACGCCTACTGGCTCGGCCGCGCCGCCTACGCGCTCCGCCGCCGCTGACCGCGCCGAGCCCGCACCTCGCGTCGGGAACCTCCCCCGGACGCCGGGCCCGCGCGGCGGAGGCAAACGGACCGCGTCACCGCGCCCCCGGGTCCGCGGCCCTGCGCCGCAGGGGTCGAGCCGACCCGTTCCCGCCACGCGGGAGCGGACCTCGTGCGCCGGGATGGAGCCCAGCCGCAGCGGGGCAGCGGACGCGGGCCGCGTGGTCGCGCGACTCCTGCGGCGCAGGGCCGCGGACCCGGGGGCGTGCGTCGGCGGGCTAGCGGGGCAGCGCCGCGGGCCGGCGCGCCCGCTCGCCGAAGACGGAGCGGAAGCCGAAGTAGGCGATCGAGTCCTTCATGTTCGACACGAACCGCTTGAGCGGCGTCATGCGCGGGTCCGTGACGAACTCGAGCGTGAGGCTCACGCGCTCCTCACCCGCGCCGAGCGGCGTGATCGCGTGCCAGAGCCTGTCGCCGTTGAACAGGATGAAGGTGCCGGGGTCCGTCCTGAGGCTCACCTCGACCGGCGTGCGGCCGGGCAGGCCCCGGTGGAGCTGGCACACGAGCCGACTCGAGGAGCGCTCGACCAGGCCGACGAGGACGGTGTACCGCGCCGAGCGGTAGTAGGAGGTGTCGTAGTGGAAGCCGATGTGGTCGCCCGGCTCGGTGTAGAAGTAGAGCGCGCACGCGTGCGGGTCCGTGGCGGGGCAGCGCTGCAGGCGCGCGCCCGTGAGGCGCGCCAGGAACTCGAGGAACGCGGGCGAGCGGTATAGCGCCACGATCGCCGGCGCCTGCGCGACGAGCGTGTAGGCGCTCACGCTCCCGCCCTTCTTGTGCCGCGGGATGTAGTTACGGTGGATCGCCGGCCGCACGCGGTCCACGTCGGCGACGAGCCGCGCGACGAGCGCCGGCGGCAGCCATCGCTCGATGTAGACGAACTCGTCCTGCTCCACGTAGGTCCGGCGCAGGGCCTCGACGTCCACGCGCTCGATCGCCCGCGCCACCTCGTCCACGATCGGGTCCATCGCGCCCCCTCCCGGCGAGCCACTATGCTACACTGACGCGGGAAACCACCCCCAGCGAATCACGCCGCTGCATTCGCGTCGGCAGGGAGGCGCCCGTGGGATCCGTTCGAGTCGCCATCATCGGCGTCGGCAATTGCGCGTCGGCCCTCGTCCAGGGTGTCCACCACTACCGCGACGCCCCCGAGGGGGAGTTCATCCCGGGCCTGATGCACGCGCGCCTCGGCGAGTACCACGTCGGCGACATCGAGTTCTCGGCGGCCTTCGACATCGACGAGCGCAAGGTCGGGCGTGACCTGGCCGAGGCGATCGGCGCGCCGCCGAACAACACGGTCCGCTTCGCCGAGGTCCCGCCGCTCGGCGTCCCGGTCCAGCGCGGGATGACCCACGACGGGCTGGGCCAGTACCTGGCGCAGGTGATCCGCAAGGCGCCCGGCTCGACGGCCGACATCGCCTGGATCCTCCGCGAGACCGGCACCCACGTCGTCGTGAACTTCCTCCCGGTCGGGAGCGAGATGGCGACCAAGTGGTACGTCGAGCAGGTGCTCGACGCGGGCTGCGCGCTCGTCAACTGCATCCCCGTGTTCATCGCGCGCGAGGCGTACTGGCGCCGCCGCTTCGAGGAGCGGGGCCTGCCCGTCGTCGGCGACGACGTGAAGTCGCAGGTCGGCGCCACGATCGTCCACCGCGCGCTCACGCGCCTGTTCATGGACCGCGGCGTGCGCGTCGAGCGGACCAGCCAGCTCAACGTCGGCGGCAACATGGACTTCTACAACATGCTGGAGCGCGAGCGGCTGACGTCGAAGAAGGTCTCGAAGACCGACGCGGTCCGCTCGCAGCTCGCGCACGAGCTTCCGGCCGACGCCGTCCACATCGGCCCCAGCGACTACGTGCCCTGGCTCGCGGACCGCAAGTGGGCCCACATCCGTCTCGAGGGGCGCGGCTTCGGCGACCAGCCCATCACCGTCGAGCTCAAGCTCGAGGTGTGGGACTCGCCGAACTCGGCGGGCGTCGTCATCGACGCGATCCGCGCGTGCAAGATCGCGCTCGACCGGGGCCTCAAGGGGGCGCTGCGCGCCCCGTCAGCCTACCTGATGAAGTCGCCACCGGAGCAGTGGGCCGACGACGTGGCCCGCCAGCGCCTCGAGCGGTTCATCGCCGGCGAAGAGTAGGTGGCGCTCGCACCTCGCCTCGGACGTCCGCTGCGCCGGCTGGTGCGCCTCGCCTGCGCGCGGCCCGCCCTGACGGTGGGACTGGCCGTCGTCCTCGCCGCGGGCTCCGTCGCATACGCGCTCACGACCCTCCGGTTCCAGACCTCCACGCTCCGGCTCCTGCCGCCCGGGCAGCCGTACGTCGAGAAGTACCGCCAGTACGACCGCGAGTTCGGCCAGCTCGACGACCTGGTGATCGTCGTGCGCGCGCCGTCGCTCGCCGAGGCCACGTACTACGCGAGCCGCCTCGCGCGCGAGCTCCGGGACGCCCGGGTGCCGCTCACGCGCGTCGCCTACCGGATCGACCCCAAGCAGTTCGAGGGCCGCGCGCTCCTGTACCTCTCCCGGGCGCGGCTCGAGGAGATCCGCGACAGGATCTTCGACTACCAGGACTTCATGGAGGCGTTCGCCGGCCGGCCGACGCTCGACCAGCTCGTCGAGGGCGTCTCGACCCAGGTCGCGGCGGCGTTCCTCACGAGCTTCATCGACCTCGGTCTCGCCGACAGCAAGGCCTCCGTGGACGTCCGCTTCGTCGACGATCTGGTCCGGCAGATCTCCGAGCGGCTCGACCGCCCGACGCCCTACCGCTCCCCCTGGGGCGGCCTCTTCGCCCTCGGGCAGGAGTCGCCGAGCGCCGGGTACTTCCTCTCCGGCGACGAGAAGCTGCTGTTCATCCTGGCGGAGCCCGAGGTCGAGCGCGCGAGCTTCACCGCCGAGCGGGCCGCGATCGAGGGCGCGCGCCGCGTGATCGCCTCGCTCAGGGACGAGTTCCCGGACGTCGAGGTGGGGGTGACCGGCAAGCCGGCGCTGGCGAACGACGAGATGACCGCCGCCTTCCGCGACAGCGAGCGCGCCACCGTCCTCGCGTTCGCGCTCACGCTCGCGCTGCTGCTCCTCGCGTTCCTCCGCCTCGGCCGGCCGCTCATCATGCTCGTCGTGCTCGCGCTCTCGCAGGCCTGGGCCATCGGCGTCGCGACGCTCGTCATCGGCCACCTCTCGCTGTTCTCGGTGATGTTCATCTCGATCGTCGTCGGCATCGGCATCGACTACGGCATCTACTACCTGTTCCGCTACGAGGAGGAGCTGTTCCTCGGGCGCAACCTGCACGAGGCGATCGAGATCACCGCGGCGCGCACCGGGCCGGGCATGCTGCTCGGCGCGGTCACCGCGGCCGGCACCTTCTACGTCCTCGGGCTCACCGAGTTCCGCGGCGTCCAGGAGCTCGGCGTCATCGCGGGCACGGCGATCCTCCTGTCGTGGCTCGCGATGATGACCGTGTTCCCCGCCACGCTCGTCCTGCTCGACCGGCGGCACGCCGTCCGCGCGGCGGGCGTCATCCCGCGCGCGCTCGCGCTCGAGCGCGTGCACGTGCCCGTCGTCGAGCGGCTCGTCGCGTACCCGAAGTCCGTGCTGCTCTTCGCGGCGGGGTTGACCGCGCTGTCCGTCCTGGGCCTCCGGGCGGCGCAGTTCGACTACAACCTGCTGAACCTCCAGGCCCGCGGGACGGAGTCCGTCGTCTGGGAGCGGCGGATCCTCACGACCGCGGGGCGCTCGGGCTTCAGCGCGCTCGCGAGCGCGGACTCGCTCGAGGAGCTCAGGCGCAAGAGCGAGGCGTTCAGCCGCCTGCCGACGGTCTCCGAAGTGGACTCGGCCCTCCTGCTGATCCCGGAGGACCAGGCGACCAAGCGGAAGATCATCGGGGACTTCGCCCCGCTCGTCGCGCCGGTGCGCGTCGGCCGGCCGCGGCGCGCCGACGTCGATCGTCTCGTCGGGGCGCTCGAGACCTTGAAGCGCCGCTTCGCCATCGCGGCGAACGAAGCGCCCGCGGGCGACGTCAAGACCCGGCTCGCCCGGGTGCGCGACCGGATCGAGCGGCTCGTCATCAAGCTGCGCCAGACCGACCGCGAGGTGAGCGAGGCCGCGCTCAGCCACCTCCAGGGGCAGGTCTACCGCGACTTCCTCCGCAACTTCCAGCGCCTGCAGGCGAACCTCGCGCCGCCGCTGGTCGGGCCCGACGACGTCCCGGCCGAGATCCGGAGGAAGTTCATCAGCCCGGCGGGCCGGTTTCTCCTCCAGATCCAGCCCGCCGTGGACATCTGGGACCGCGAGGGCGCGCTCCGCTTCGTGACCGAGCTGCGCGCGGTCGACCCCGCCGTGACCGGGACCCCCGTCATCACGTTCGAGGCGATCGGCTTCATGGAGCGCTCCTACCGGTACGGCACCGTGTACGCGGTGCTCCTCGTCTCCCTCGCCGCCGCGCTGACGCTGCGCCGGGTCCGCGAGACCCTGCTCGCGCTGCTGCCGCTCGGGCTCGGGATGCTGTGGACGTTCGGCCTGATGGCCCTCTTCGACCTCCGCTTCACGATGGGCAACGTGTTCGCCCTGCCGCTGATCCTGGGCGCGGCGGCCGAGTACGGGTTCAACATCGTGATCCGCTTCATGGAGGGGCGCGAGCACGGCGGCCCGCTCGTCGCCCGCAGCACGCTGATGGCGGTCCTCGTGAACGGCCTGACGACGATCGTCGGGTTCGGTAGCCTGATGATCGCGGACCACCGGGGCATCTTCGGCCTCGGGCTCCTGCTGACGCTCGGCACGGTCGCGAGCCTCCTCGCGGCGCTCGTCGTGCTCCCCGTGCTCCTGCGCCTGCTCTACCGGCCGCCCGACGCGCTCCCGCGGCCGCCCGTCGCGACGGCGCCCGCCGCGGCCGAGCGGCGCTGAGGCACGGCCGCGGGGGCGGCGCGGCGCCTCCTACGGCGCGCGCCGCGCCAGGAAGCGCACGAACTCGGCGCCCTCGCGGAGCCGGCGGGTGAGGACGCGCCGGTCGCGCAGCATCTCGCCCGCGAGGGCGAAGATCTTGCGCGGCCGGAAGTAGAAGCGCCGGTAGAAGGTCTCCACCGAGTCGAAGATCTCGGTGTGCGCCAGGTTGGGGTAGCTCAGCGCGCTCTGCTGGAGCCCCCGGCCGTCGACGAGGGCGCGCTCGCCGAGCCAGCCGTTCTCCAGCGCCTCGCGGTGCATCGCCGTCCCGGGGTACGGCGCGGCGATCGAGACCTGGAGCGTGTCGGGGTCGAGCTCGCACGCGTAGCGGACCGTCTCCTCGATCGTCTCGCGGGACTCGCCCGGCAGGCCCAGGATGAACGTGCCGTGGATCGTGATGCCGAGCGCCTTCGCGTCCCGGGTGAAGCGCCGGGCGACGTCGAGGCGCAGGCCCTTCTTGATGTTGTTGAGGATCCGCTGGTTCCCCGACTCGTAGCCCACGAGCAGGAGCCGCAGGCCGTTGTCCTTCAGGACCCTGAGCGTCTCGTACGGCACGTTCGCCTTCGCGTTGCAGGACCACGTGACGCCCAGGCGGCCGAGCTCACGCGCGATCGCCTCGGCGCGCGGCAGGTCGTCGGTGAACGTGTCGTCGTCGAAGAAGACCTCGCGGACCTGGGGGAAGTGGCGCCGGGCCTGCACGATCTCGCCCACGACGTGCGCGACCGAGCGCGTCCGGTAGCGCCCGCCGCCGACCGTTTGCGGCCAGAGGCAGAAGGTGCACCGCGAGCGGCAGCCGCGGCCCGTGTAGAGCGACACGTAGGGGTGCTGCAGGTAGCCGATCGCGTAGTGCTCGACGGTGAGGTCCCGCTTGTACACGTCCACCACCCACGGCAGCGCGTCCATGTCCTCGAGGACCGGCCGCGCCGGCGTGGAGTGGATCCGGCCGTCCTCGCGGTAGCTGAGGCCGAGCACCTCCGCGAGCGGGCGGCCCTCGGCGACCTCGCGGACCGTGAAGTCGAACTCGCCGCGCGCGACGAAGTCGATCGCCTCGGACCCGCCGAGGCTCTCCTCCGGGTGGACGGCGACGTGCGCGCCCACGAAGCCGATGCGGAGCCGCGGGTTCTCCCGCCGGAGCGCCTCGGCCACCCGCACGTCGTGGGGGAAGGACGGCGTGCTCGTGTGCAGGACCGCGAGGTCGTACAGGCGCGCGAGCGGCAGCACGTCCGCGAGACCGAGGCCGTCCGGCGGCGCGTCCACCAGGCGCGAGCCGGGCACGAGCGCGGCCGGCTGCGCGAGCCACGTCGGGTACCAGAACGAGCGGACCTCCCGCCGCGCCTGGTAGCGCGAGCCGGCGCCCCCGTCGAAGCCCTCCCACGAGGGCGGGTGGAGGAAGAGCGTGCGGAGCATCAGGCCGGCGAGACCTCCACGAGGTTCGAGTGGAACGCCGGGCCCCCGCCGAGGTCGGCCTCGCGATCGCTCGTCAGCGTGTTGACGCCGCGGCCGCCGGGGTGGAAGCGGTGCCACCAGATCCCCTCGATCACCGCGACGCCCGGACGCGTGGCGTCGGTGACCCGCGCGGTCAGGCGCACGGCGCCGCGCGGGCTCTCGACGCGCACGGCGTCGCCCTCGCGGATCCCCCGCGCGGCGGCGTCCGCGGGCGCCAGCAGCACCGTGGGTGGGCCCTGGCGCGCGCGGAGGCGCTCGGACTGGCCGAACGACGAGTTCAGGAAGAACCGGTTCGGCGGCACCAGGCACTGGAGCGGGTAGCGCGCGGCGAGGGCCGCGTCCGCCGGGCCCTCCACGAGCGGCGTCCACGTGGGCAGCGCCGGGAGCCCCTGCGCCCGCAGGCGCTCGGAGTAGAACTCGACCCGGCCCGATGGCGTCGGCGCGCCGTGGGCGAACGGCAGGTAGGGCCGCGGCAGGTCCAGCCGGACCCAGCCCCGCTCGCGGAGCCGCTCCAGGGTGATCGCGCGCACGCTCGCGTCGCCCGCGGCGAGGAACGCGCGGATCAGCTCCTCGGGGGTCCGCGCGTAGTGCGCCTCGGCCACGCCGAGCGCCCGCGCCAGGAGCCCGCACACCTCCCAGTTCGACTTCGCCTCGCCCTGCGGCGGCAGCACGGGCTCCGCGAGCTGGAGCGTGAACTGGCCGTAGGAGCGGTAGAGGTCCAGGTGCTCCATCGACGTCGTCGCCGGCAGGACGAGGTCGGCGTAGCGCGCGGTGTCCGTGAGCACCTGCTCGTGGACCACCGTGAAGAGGTCCTCGCGCGCGAGGCCGGCGAGGACGCGCGTCTGGTCCGGGCACACCGCGGCGGGGTTCGAGCTGTAGACGTAGAGGGCCCGGATCGGCGGGCGCAGGGTCCGGTCGCAGAGTGCCCGGCCGAGCCGAATCATGTTGACGATCCGCGGCCTGCGCGCGGGCAGCAGGTCGGGGCGCTCGAGCACCGCGTAGTCGAAGCCGCCGGCGCCGCCGGAGGAGAGCAGGGCGCCGCCGTGCGGGTCGGCCCAGGCGCCGGTGAGCGCGGGCAGGCACGCGAGCGTGCGGCAGGTCATGCCGCCGTTGTCGTGGCGGGAGAGCCCGATGCCGATGCGGAGGAACGTGCGCCGGGACGCGCCGTAGCGCCGGGCGAAGGCGACGATCGCGCCGGCGTCGAGCCCGGTGATCGGCGCGACCACCTCGGGCGCCCACGCCTTGACGTGCTCGGCCAGGCGGTCGAAGCCGAGCGTCGCGCGCTCGATGTAGGCGTGGTCGAGCCGCCCCTCGGCGATCAGCACGTGCATGACGCCGAGGGCCAGCGCCGCGTCCGTGCCCGGGCGGACCATCAGGTGCTCGTCGGCCTGCTGGGCGGTCGGCGTGCGGTAGGGGTCGATCGTCACCACGCGGGCCCCGCGCTGCCGCGCCTGCTTGACGAGCGTCATCACGTTGACGGACGAGTAGGCGGCGTTGATCCCCCAGAGCACGACCAGGTCGGCGCCGACCATCTGCTCCGAGTCGTTGCCGGTGACGGCGCCGAGCGTCGCCGTCCAGCCCGCGTACGCGGTGCTGATGCAGATCGAGCGGTGCAGCCGGCTCGCGCCGAGCGCGTGGAAGAGCGGATGCCCCGCGTAGTACTGCACCTGGCCCATGGAGCCCGCGTACGAGAACGGCAGGATCGCCTCGGCGCCCTCGGCGGCGATGAGCGCCCGCCAGCGCGCCGCGATCGTGGCGATCGCCTCGTCCCAGGAGACGGGCGCGAACTCGCCCGCGCCCTTGGGCCCGACCCGCCGGAGCGGCGTCAGCACGCGCAGCGGCGAGTGCACGCGCTCGGCGTACGCGCGCACCTTGCCGCAGATCACCCCCCGGGTGAAGGGGTGGTCGGGGTCGCCGGTGACCTCGGCGAGGCGTCCGTCCTCGACCGTCACGAGGAGGCCGCACGCCGAGGGGCAGTCGTGAGGACACACGGACCGCATGCTCGCCAACAAAGGTATCATGGCGCCCGGCATGCTCGGCGTCGTCGGGCGGCTGAACCCCTTCAAGACAGCCGAGGCGCAGCGCCTCGCGCTCCTCTTCGGCGTCGTCTACTTCGCCCAGGGCATGTGGTCGCTGCCGGCCCAGAGCATCACGATCGTCCTGAAGGACCGCGGGCTCGGCCCAGCGCAGATCGCCGACTTCTTCCTGCTCAGCACGATCCCGTGGCTGATCAAGCCCGCCTACGGGCTCCTGTCCGACTTCGTCCCGCTCTTCGGCCGCCGGCGCAAGAGCTACTTCATGCTCACGTGCGGGCTCGCGGCCGCGTCCGCCGGGGTCCTCGCCTCGGGCCTCCTGATCTCCCACGGCCCCATCCGCACCTACGCGTGGACGCTCCGCGGGTTCGGCTTCGAGTACCCCCTCGCCTTCATGCTCGTCGCCGGCGTGGGCCTCTTCACGCTGATGGCGCTCGGCCTCGCCTTCACCGACGTGCTCACCGACGCCATGATGGTCGAGCACGGCCGGCCGCGCGGCCTCACCGGCGCCTTCCAGTCGGTCCAGTGGGCGTGCATCACCATCGCCCTGGTCCTGGTCGGCGTGGCGGGCGGCTGGCTCGCCGAGCGGCGCGCGCTCTCGCTCGGGTTCGGGCTGGCGGCGGGCTTTCCACTCGTGTCGCTCGGCATGGCGGCCGGCTTCGTGCGCGAGCCCCGCGCGCGGGTCGACCGCGCCGCCTTCCGCGCCACGTGGACGGCGATCCGCGCGGCGCTCGCCGCCCGGGAGGTGTGGCTCGTGGCGGGCTTCATCTTCTTCTGGACGTTCAGCCCGAGCTTCGGCCCGGCCTTCCTCTTCTACCAGACCGATACCCTCGGCTTCAGCCAGCAGTTCATCGGCCTGCTCGGCTCGCTCGGCGCGGCGGCCGGCGTCGCCGGCGCCGCCGTCTACGCCCCGATTTCGCGGCGGCTCCCGCTCCGGCGCCTCATCAACTGGTGCATCGGCGCGGCGGTCGTCGGCACCCTCGCCTATCTCGTCTATCGCGATCAGGTCTCGGCGATCGTGATCGACACCGTCTTCGGCGCCATCGGCATGCTCACCCAGCTCGCGCTGCTCGACCTGGCGGCCAAGGCCTGCCCGCGGCGGGTGGAGGCGACGTTCTTCGCGCTCCTGATGTCGGTCTACAACGGCGGCGCGCAGCTCTCGCAGAACGTCGGCGCGCGCCTCTACGAGACGGTCGGCTTCACGTGGCTCGTGCTGATCTCGACGGCGATGACCGCCCTGGTGTGGGCGCTGGTGCCGCTGGTGAAGATCGACCGCATCGAGGCCCGCGCCCGCGCGCAGGCGGACCCGCCGGCCGGGGTCTGACGCTCACGGGGGGCGGGAGCCGGGAACCTGGCGATACCGCCGCCACCGAGCGCGACCAGGTGCACGCCCGGCGCGTGGAGGTTCCAGGGCTCATAGCCGGACGAGTCGGTGAGCACCTCCAGCCGTTTGCCATGCTCGAACTCCAGCACGAGGTCCGCGGAGCGCTCGTCGAGTCGCGCCTCGCCCACTCGGGATCCTTGCAAGTGTGAGGCGGCCGCAGCGCGAGCATCAATCGGAGCCGGCAACCCGAACTGCTGACCTTGGTCGCGCGACGTCAGGGCGACCTTGCCGTCGGCGATGACGCGCCAGAGGCAGTCGACAGCAAGGGTGGCCCCACCGAACTCGAAGGTGGAGTTCCCAGGGGAGTGCTCGTACACGCGGCTGCACGCCTTTCCCTTCAGCCACTCGACGCCCATGCGACCCTCGTTGTAGTGTGCGGGCAACGCCCGGCATCAGGTGCGGCGCGTAGCGCCGTCAGCTGGATGCCGTGGTTAGGCGGTCTCATTGTTAACGCAGCCCACCGGTTGCCCACCTTCAACCCACCGCAGTTGCTCATGACTGTGTCCTATCGGGCACAGAACTTCGCTCCGGAACAAGGAAGGGCTCCTTGGGCGGCCAAGGCTGGCCGGATGCAAGATCGGGGTGACGCGGTTCACCCGTCGGCCTGGCATGCTCCAGACGCCATTCCTCGATTTGACCGAGAAGCATGAAGGCGGACTTCCGTCGCTTCTTGTCCTCTGTCGCCATTCTGAAAAGTCGGACGCGCAGTTCGTTTGACGCGCGCGCGTGTTCCGTGAAGACGCTGGCGTTTTGCCCGTAGGGTCGTCGCTCGACGAAAGCGCCTTTGAATTGGTCCCAGATGCCTTGGGGCACCGGCGAGGGCCTGGCGTCATCGATCAGGTTCAGATTGGCGGCCAGGACTTCGGGCGTTCCGAGCCAGTCCATGACTTTCGAGAGGACGTGCCGATTGAGTTCCGGCAGGTCGCGTTCGCACAATTCCTGCAGCCGCGCGGCCGCCTCCGGCCTGCGCTGAGCGAGTTCCGTGAGCCGCGCCATGAGCACGTCCTCACGGTGCGGACGCCGCGTCAGCGCGATGCCGCGAATGTCCGGATCGACAAAACCCAGGAGCAGTTCGCGTGCACGCGGTGTGTCGAGTGCAGCGAAGGCGTTGATGAAATTGTCCTCGCATTGCTCGAACGTCTGCGCATCGGACGCAAGCTCGTACAAGAGATCGACGGCGGCATCCGAGCGGCTCTCGCCGAGAGCGGTGACGAGCCCGCACAGTTCGTATCCCCGGAGCCGCCGCTTGCGGAGCACGTCGCGAATCCTGGCGATCCCTGCCGCAGGGTCGTCGACGAAGGGGCACAGCGCTAGGATGCGGCGCAGAAGGTACTTGTCTGATTCCTGCATCCACCTCTCTGTTCGCTCGAGGATGGAATCGACGAGGGCGAACGTAGTGGTCGCGGGCAAGACGACACCCGCCATCAACAAGCGCTTGGCGGCATCGAGACGGATGTGCTGGTCCCATTGGCCGGGCATGGCAATTACGTCGAGCACCGCTGCCGCGGAGCCGCGGGCGTCAACGCCGGCAAGCGCCTTTGCGAGCTCCTTGAGGCCGGCGGCCGGCTTTCCGTCTTGCAGTTGCTCCCGGAGGCGCCTGATTTCGGCATTGAGTGCGGCGGCGAACCGTGCGCGGCGCTGGTCGTCGGCGGGCGGCGGGGTGCGACCTTCGCGCGCGGCCCACATCACGTGGTAGCGAAACGTACGATCAAAGGAGCGCTCCAGCTTCGGCACGAAGTCGCGCGCCATCGCCGCTGCGGCGTCCGAGAGGTATTCCGGCTCGGGAAGCAGGTCAATGAGCCCCTGCTCGGCACCGGCCGCGTCGAGGTGCATGACGGCGGCGATGTGCCAACCGGCGTAGCTCATGCTGCCGCCATTACCGAGAGGGCCGCGGTCGCCGGCCGCGCGCGCGGCCCGTCCGCGGCGTACCCTCTCGATGTCGGCGCGGATGAGCGTCACCAGGTCCGCCATGTCTTCAGGTTTTCCAACCTGTGCAATCGACGAGGCCAGGTTGGCCTTCTCCTCGCCGTTGAAGTCGTCCTGGCGCAGGACGACCTCGACACTGCTTTTAAGGTAGGCGCGAAGGCGTGCCTTCAGGTCGTCGTCCGCGATGCGCAGCGGTTCCACGTCCGACCTGGCGACCCGACTCAGAAGGTCGGCGGCGACTGTGATGTCGAGCGGATCGCCGCTGGTGACGGACGAGAGGACGCCGGCCGCGGCGACGTTGTCGGGAAGACGGCGAAACACGGCCTCCAGCTGGTTCATCACCTGCCACTCGAATTCGTGCCGTTGGCCGGGTTCCGCATCCACCTTGCGCCGCAGCTTGCGCAGCTTCGCAAATACGCGTGCCGCAAGCTTTGCATCCGCGCGCGCGGCGATCACCGCAATCATGCCCTCACAGTGCGCGTTCTTGAAGTCCTTGGTCTCGAGGCGCTGCAGGTATTTCTCGACGAGGCCGTCGGGAATGGCGGTCGCGAACGGCAACCAGTACTCGTGCCCGTAGAGGACGCCTTCGGCAACCTGGGTAGCCACCCACTCGCTCGCCCAGGCAGGATCGATTCTGCGCAGATACTCGAGCGCCGGCTGGATATAGTGCGAACTCAGGTTGCGCATGTCGCCGCCAGGCAGCGCCGCCATCGCATCTTTGACGACGCCGTCCAGGCCTGGCTCGCCCAGCTCGATCAGATCAAGCGCGGTTCGCAGGCGGGCGGGATGGTCGGTCGTGCTCTCGATGAATTTCCGCATCGCCGCGATGGTCTTGGGCCTGAGGGCCGCGGGCATGCGGTCGGTGTTCTTGCGCGCGACCTCCTCGAATGTCTGCGCATCCATCGACTCGAGGATGCGGGCGAGCGCGTCGTCAGACCCGGTCCACATGAGGCCGGAGACCGCCGCGTTCTTCACCGTGACGCTCTTGTCCTCGGCAGCGAAGGCCGCGATCTCGCCATCGACGCGGTGATGAAGCAGTTCGGAGACGAAATCCGCGCGCGCCTCGTCGCTCCAGCCGCGCACCTGGTCGCGCCAGTTCGCTCCCAGCGACGAGACCTGCATGTCGGGCCAGAGCCGGTACGTGCGAAGCCGCGTTTGCTGGTCTTGTCCCGACAGAAGCGGCACGATGATGTCGCTGAAGTCGTCCGCGCCGGTGGCGAGCATGGCGGCGAGGGCATACTGCCGATAGTGGCCGTCACGGATCGCGTAGACGGCGCGGAAGCGCTCGCTGACCGCCGCGCGCACCTCCCACCAGACGGCCGTCCCGCAAAGCTGCGCGAGCTCGCCGGCGAACACGGGGTCAACGGCGAGCGCCATTTGCACTAGCTCGCGGCCGGCGCGCGTATTTCGTTTATCTCCCTCGCCATCGCCGGTCTGTTCGGCAAAAGTCTCTGCGATCATGCGCAGCGGTTCGGCCCAGGCCGGATCATTCACATGGTCGGCGGTGAAGCGCCCGGTCGCCTGCGGATCGTCGTCGCGCAGGTCGAGAAGCCGCGCGCGGACATCGAGCGCGGCGTAGTATTCCTGCAGCTGCTGATGCTCGAATTGAAACGCCGTGTGCGGGTAGTCAACGCGCTCGAGAACGTGGTGCGCCGTGAGCGTCGCGAGGAGCGCCGGTGCTCCCACCGGCTCGATCTGCCCACGGTCCGCAAGCTCTCGTGCGACGGCGGCAATCACAGCGCGGGCATCAGCCTCGGGCAATGCTACCGCACCGCGTCGAGTCATCTCAGTTGCGAGGGCCTTCAGGTAGTCCGTTTGCCGGCCGAAGATCGGTGCTGCTTGCAGCGCGTTTCTGTGTTCGTCTCGTTGTTCTTGCAGACGGAGAACTTGGGCGAGTACGCCGATTGTCGTAGAGGGAATCTCGGCACCCGCTTCAAACAGCGAAGCGACTTCCGACAGGTTGAACGGCGTGCGAGTGATCTCGTCGAGCGATGGGTCGCCATCGATGCGAACGCGGAGCTCGGCGCCTTTCGCGCCAAGGCGGGCTGCAAGGTAAGCTGCCCGCTGTGCTCGCCGAAGGCGCATCAACCGCAGCCGCAATGCACCGGGCAGCGGCGGCGTCAAGTGGTGTGTGCGGGTTGCGACGATGATGCCCGCACTCGGAAAATCCCGTTCGAGCTCTCGGAGTGCGTTGTTAGCCTGTGCAGAATTCGACTCCGCGATTTCATTCCAGCCGTTCAACAACAACAGGAAAGGTTCCGTCTGCTGCACGCGCGCGAGGTCGGCGGCCGTGAGACCTTCGGCTTGGAACGCAGGCATGCCGGCAATGTATTCGAGAATTCCGCGGCGCGATGAGGTCCACGCCGGAAGTTCGACCATGAACGGTGTGCCGGCGGTGCGCGCACGTTGCGCGACCTGTATCAGCGTCGTGGTTTTTCCACGGCCGACGGGCCCTTCGAGAACGATGCGGCGGCTTTGCGACAGTGCCTGGTCAATCTGCTGAAGCGACATCACGTCGGCAGACTCCGCGCCATTCGGGTCAAGCCGCACCGCTGTGAGATCGATGAGCGGGTGTCCTTTTGTCTTGCCAGCCCAGGTCAGCGTGACCGCGTTGGCAGCGCGCCTTGTTCTGTCAATGAGGTCTGCGACCTGCGGTTCGGCATCGATATCGAGGTGGAGGAAGCTGGCACGGAGCGAGGCGTTCTCCGGCATCATCATCACCGTGATGATTTCCTCGCGCTCGATGATGTGAAGTTCGAGGCCGTGGTGTTTCTGAACTGCCTCTTCCCACTGCTTTCGGTCGGCGTTGCCGACTTTGGCGGACGTCACGAAGAGGAGCATCTTTAGGTCAGGAAAGTTCTCCTTGGCGGTCTTCGCGTCGGCGGAAATCTTCTTCAGCGTTGGCGTGATCGAGGCGGCGAGTCCCTTGCCGATCCTCTCCGGCGTCAGGCTTGAGGGCGCGTAGGCATCGAGGCCGAGATCCTTCTTGCGCTGGCGGACGATGAGTTCGGGCCAGCGCTTCTTGCCGAGTACTACCGCCAGCCCCTGAAAACGCATCCCCTCCTCTTGGGAGGCAAGCTCATCGAGTGCCCTTTCGATGTCGGTTCTCAGGACAGCCATTCGTACCTTGCGATCCCTCTCGAAAGATTGTGAGGGAGTATTCTACCGCTGGCTCGGCCGTTCCACGCCCATGTAACGGAGGCTACAGGGGCCAGACGCGCGAAATACCTAGATAGTGTCGATTCGTGAAGAATCCGAAGTGCACGCGCGGTTCTCCTGTGCCGAGACGGCTGCGCTGGCGGTGTAAGACCCCGCCACGGTGTAGCAGCAGGTGCGCACTCGGGTGCGCAAAATACCTCGCGGCGTCGAATGCCGCATAGAATTCGGCTGGTCTGTGTAGCACGGCCAATGCTGCGAGCGGGACAGCCTAACACCATCGCGTTGCAAGCGCCTGGGGCCGGAATTGTCCTTGCTCGTGCAGCCCTGGCGGGCGCAGTCGAGCGAACGCTGCGTTGCTATGCAGACCGGCCTCTCCACCCGCGGCGGCGCAAGCCGCGGAACCGGTCGGGTGGGCCACGCGGGGCGCGTCGTGCTCACGGTCCTCTAAAGGTAGCTGATCGGCTCAGGGCGGGCAAGGTTCGACAGCCCGGCGAGCCGAGTCGCGGGCCTCGGCCGAAAAGATGCCGCGGGTCATGAGGGCGGCGGCGCCGTCGGCGCGCGCCTGGTAGATCGCCGCGCGGGCGGCGTGAACGGCGGCGGTGGCGGGCGCGGCTGCCGCGGCCCAGTCGATCAGGTGGCTCGCCAGCTCGAGGCGGCCCGCGGCGGCCAGCGTGCGCGCGCGCTCCACGAGGGCGTCCACGCCGCCCGCGAGGGCCGCCACCTCGGCGCCCAGCTCGGCCTCGGGCGCGGGCTTCAGGTGCGCGGCGACGCCGTCCCACCAGCCGCCGTAGAGGCGCCAGATGTTGCGCACGACGAAGTCGGGCTCGTCGTAGACGGCCTGGAGGTACGGGCGCGTGGCCAGCCGCGCCGGCGGCCGCACCTCGCGCAGGACCGTCTCGAGGGGCGCGCCGGCGTTCATGCGCGCCACGGTCTCGGCGACGAGGTGCTCGAGCCACTCGGCGGTCTCGCCGAGCGCCTGCTGGATGCGCGCGCGGCCGACGATCGGCACGCCGTGGCCCGGAATCAGCAGCTCGGGGTCGCAGGCGGCCATGGCGCGGAGCGAGGCCGCCCACTCGGCGGCGTAGCGCTGGACCTTCTGGGGGTTGCCGGCGTTGGGGGCGACCCAGATGAACTGGTCGCCGGTCCAGAGGATCCGGCGCGCGGGCCACCAGAGCCAGGTGTGGTCGTCGGTCTCGCCGCGGGCGTGGCTCAGCTCGAGCGTTACCTCTCCCACCGTGAGGCGCAGCGTGTCCTCGTAGACCGTGTCCGGGTAGTCGTAGTCGTCAGGCCAGGAGGGCGGGATCGAGAACTGCCGCGCGTTGATGAGGGCGTTGTGCTGGCGCGTGAGGCGGTAGCGGTCGAAGCGGGCGGCGACGTTCCGGTGGCCGACGATCCGCGGGCGGGGCCAGCCGCGCTCGCGGGCCTCGGCGAGGAACGGCGGCAGGCCGAGGGCGTGGTCGGCGTGGCCGTGGGTGTAGACGGCCGTGTGCACGGGCGCCGGATCGATCGCGCGCACCGCCGCGAAGGTCTTCTCGCGCGCGACGTAGTTCGAGGTGTCCACCAGCACGAGGCCCGCGCCCGTGCGCAGGACGGTCACGTTGGCGAAGGCGTGGAGGAAGACGACACCCGGCGCCAGCTCCTCGGTCCGGCCGGTGGGTGCCCAGAACTGCGCCGGCGGCACCGCGCCGGACCAGAACCCCTCGGCCAGGTCGAGGAGCGCGCCCACTAGTCGGTGGACGACAGGTAGAACTCGACCTCGGGCGGCCCCGCGACCAGCGGGTCGCGGCGCTCGCGGAAGGCCGCGAGGTGCGGCCCCTTCCGGTGCGCGTCGAAGGCCGCGTCCGAGCGGTACTGCTCGTAGAACAGGAACAGGTCGGGGTTCTTCTTCGAGCGGTGGAGCCGGTACACGAGACAGTCGGGCTCGGCCTTCACCACCGCCGCCACTTGCTCGGCCAGGATCGCCGCCAGCTCGTCGCCACGGCCCGGCTTCGCCGAGAGCTTCGCCACCACGGTCAGCACGTTCGCCATCACGCCTCCCTGTCCTCGTTGGTGTGGGCGCTGCGCGTCGCCGCCGCGTGGGCGCGCCGGAGCCAGCGCAACGCACGCGCGACGTCGGACGGCTCGATCACGTCCGTCTCGACCCAGCCCCGCCGCGCGAAGCGCCGGTGCGGGCGCATCCCCGCCTCCCGGAGCGCGCGGGCTTGATCGGCCGGTCCCAGCCGGATCCAGAGGTCGCGCTCCTTCTCGCGGAGCGGAAAGCACGCGAAGAGCGTCTCGCCGGCGAAGTAGCCCCAGCGGCCGAACATCGGCGTGATGCGGACGCCCTCCCACGCGCGCAGCGCTTCGTTGAGCCGGTGCGCGGGGCCGGTGCCGCCGCGCGCCAGCGTGCGCCGGACCTTGCGCCCCTTGCCCATGCCGCGGAAGCGGCGCGGGGCTATGGCCAGACCTGGGTGTAGGCGAAGCGCGCGCGCTCGCTGGCCCCGCCGAAGCGGGCGTCGTACTCGGCCCGGAGCGTCTTCATGTGGTCCGACGCCATGAGCCGCCGGTAGTTCGCCTCGTCCCGGACCTCGTACACCGCCATGTACTGGTAGCGGTCCTCGCCCTCCAGCGCCTTGTAACGCCGGGCGCTCACGGCGCCGGGCCACTGGAGGAATTGGGGCACGTGCTCCTCGTTGTACCAGCGGTTGAACGCCTCCTCCTGGTCGGGACGGATGGTCGCCTTCACGACGAACAGCACGGTCGCCATCGGAGTCTCCTCGCGTCAAGTGGAATCGAGCGCCGCCCATTCTGCCATTGACAGCCTCTCCGCCGCCATGCGAAAAGAGTCGTCATTATGGCCACCGACCCGAGCGCTCGTGTGACGTTCGCGCCCGTCGAGGGCGCGGCCCGGCTCTTCACGCCCGCGTTCTGCGCGTACCTGACGCGGCTCCACGACGGGCTCGACGCGCGCGCCCGGGCGCTCCGCGCCGCGCGGCGGGCGACGCTCGAGCGCGCGCTCCGGCAGCACGTCCTGCCCGGCCACCCGCCGCCCTCCGAGGCCACGACGGGGCGCTGGCAGGTGCCGCCCGTTCCGGAGGAGCTGCGCCGGCCGGGCATCGAGATCTCCGGCCCCTGCTCGATCACCTCGATGTTCATCAACGCGCTGAACCCCGGGCCCGAGGGCGAGCGCGCCGAGGGCGACCTGGACGACGACGAGGACTCGGGCGGGCACCGCCTGGTCGACACGGTGCGCGCCGCGCACAACCGGCTCGCCGCGGTCAACCGCGAGCTCGGCTTCGAGGACACGGAGCGCGGCAAGAGCTACCGGATCGCGCCGGGCGAGCTGCCGTTCTTCATGCACCGCGAGCGGGGCATGCACCTCGACGAACCCGACGTCACGGTGGACGGCGCGCCCGTCAACGCCGCGGTCCTCGGCACCGCGCTCACGCTCTTCTACGCCGGCCGTGCCCAGGCCGACCGCGGCCAGGGCATCTACTTCTACCTGCCGAAGCTCGAGCACGCGGCCGAGGCGCGCTGGTACCGCGAGCTGTTCGACCTCTCGGCCGAGCACCTCCCGTACCTCCGCGGCGCGACGGTCCGCGCGGTCGTGCTGGTCGAGTCGCTGCCCTGCGTCTACGAGATGGAGGAGATGCTCCACGCGCTCGGCCCCTACGCGGCCGGCCTGAACGCCGCGCGCTGGGACCTCAAGGCCTCGATCTTCGAGTACGTGATGGCCGATCCCAAGCAGGTCTGGCCCGACCGCTTCGGCGTCGACATCAAGACGACGCCGTTCCTCGCGAACATCTTCCGGCGGCTGGTCGCGATCTGCCTCCGGCGCGGCGCCGTGCCGATCGGCGGCATGGCGACGGCGCTGCCGTCCAGCGATCCCGAGGTCAACCGCGTCGCGGGCGAGGCGATCCGCAAGGACAAGGAATGGGAGGCCGCGCAGGGCTTCCTCCGCGGCTGGGTCGCGCACATCTTCCACATGAAGACCGCGGCCACCCCGTTCAGGGAGCTGCTCGCCACGGGCTGGCGGCCGACGGCCGCGATGGCGGATCCCGAGAACTACCCCGTGCGCCTCGAGGTGCCGGCGGGCCCGATCACGCTCGGGGGCACCCGGCGCAACGCGCGGATGCTGATCGAGTACGTGGAGGGCTGGCTCAACGGCCGCGGCGCCAAGGGCATCGACAGCCTCGAGGGCAAGCCCGGCGTCCACCCGGCGCTCATGGAGGACCTCGCCACCGGCCGCATGTCGGTCGCGCAGATCGCCCAGCGGATCATCCACGGCGCCAAGGACTCCGAGGCCGGGACCGTGCACGACGCCGCGCTGGTCACGCGCCTGCTCCAGGAGGAGCTCGCCGACATCCTGACCCGGCGGCAGGGCGCCGAGACCCACGAGCGCTACCGGAAGGCCGTGAAGATCGCGATGCGCTGGATCCGGAACTACACCGAGCTCGACTTCCGGAGCCTGGGCTCCTACACCCGCGCCGAGCTCGAGCGGATCGCCGCCGCCCCCGACGCCCTCTGATCAGCGTTCCGTCGCGGCGCGGCCCGCGACCGCGCGCACCGTGCGCGGCGCGGCGAGCCAGATCGTGCCGGCGGAGAGCGCGCTCGAGCCCATGGCGACCCCGAACGCCAGGACGTAGCCGCCGGTCGCGTCGTACATCGCGCCGGTCGCCCACGGCCCGGCGGCGCCGCCGACGATGGCCGCCAGCATCAGCGAGCCGAAGATCGCGCCGTAGTGCGCGCCCTGGAAGACGTCGGCGGGAATGGCGCCGATCACGGCGACGAGGCCATAGCCGAGCAGACCCTGCGCGACGACCATCAGCTCGACCAGCCTCGGGGTCGGCGCGTGCCGGAGCAGGATCAGGGCCAGGGAGCAGAGGGCGAACCCGAAGTTCCCCACCGTCCACACCCATTCGCGCCCGATCCGGTCGACGAGGTACCTCGTCTGGTGGACCTGCACGGCGTACCACGCGTAGAGGCCCGACAGGTAGCTCACGGCGATCCACCAGAAGCGCGCGGTGCCCAGGGCGCGGCCGAGCGTCCAGTCGGCGGCGACCCAGGCGGCGTCCACCACGTTCGTCGTCCGGACGCCGGCGGCGGGGCCGCCCGGGGCACGGTCGCCGTCGGGCGCGAGCCCGAGGTCTTCGGGCCGCCGCCTCAGCAGGAGGTTGAGCGGCGCGAGGACCACGAGCACCACGGCGCCCAGCCACCGGCAGGCCGCGCGCCATCCCGCGCGCTCGATGAGCGTCTGGAGCCACGGCAGCAGGACGACGGAGCCCACGCCGACGCCCGAGAAGGCGAGGCTCATGGCCAGCCCTCGCCGGCGGACGAACCAGTTCGGCAGGTAGAGCGACTGGCCGGTGTACGAGAGACAGACGCTGCCGCCCCCCACGAGGACGCCCAGCGTCGCGTAGAGGTGCCACGGCTCACGGATCCCGCTCGCCAGGAGCAAGCCGCCCGCCACGAGGCCCACGCCCAGCTCGATCACGACGCGCGGTCCCCGTCGATCCATCAGGCGGCCGAGCACGGGGCTGGCGACCGCGGTGACGAGAAAGCCGAACGAGAACGCTCCCGCCGTCACCCCCCGCTCCCAGCCAAACTCGTCGAGGATCGGCGGAAAGAGCAGCGAGAAGGCGGTGCGGGCGTTCACGCCCACGCCCATCGTGACGAAGGCGACGGCCACGATGACCCAGCCGTAGAAGAATGGTAACCGCGCCTCCACCCTCCGCTCCGCCGGCCCGGTCACCGAGGGAGCCCGGGCCTACGCCGGAGGCGCGACGAGATTGAGCGGCGGCTCGCCCCGGGCGGTCCGCCGGATGTTCTCCGCGATCAACCGCGCCCGCGCCCCGAGCATCCCGTCGGTCCAGCCGGACACGTGCGGCGTCATCAGGATGTTCGGCAGCTCGTGGAACGGTCGCCCGGCGGGGAGGGTCGCGCCGGCGACGGTCGGATAGCGATACCAGACGTCGACCGCGGCGCCGGCGATCCTCCGCTCGGCCAGCGCCGTGTAAAGGGCGTCCTCGTCCACGATCTCCGCCCGCGCCACGTTGACGACGATCGCGGTCGGCTTCATCGCGCGGAGTCGCGTCTCGCCCAGGAGGCCGCGGGTCTCGGGCGTCAAGGGCAACGTGATCGCGAGATAGTCCGAGCGCGCGAGCACCTCGTCGAGGGCGCCCGGCCCGCGCACGGCGAGCGCGCCCGGGCCCCGCACGGCCGCGATGCCAGACGGGTCCGGCAGCGCGGCGTCGCGACGGATCGCCAGCACCTCCATGTCGAACGCGCGGGCGCGCCGGGCCACGGCCTGCCCGATCCGCCCGTACCCGAGCACGCCGAGCGTCCTGCCCGCCAGCTCGGGCCACCCCGGTGGAGGCGGCACGCCGACGGCCCACTGGCTCTCCCAGCGCCCGCGGCGGAGCGCGGCGTCGAGCCGCCCGAACTCGCGCGTGAGCGCCAGCATGGCTCCGAGCACGTACTCGGCGATGCCGGTCTCGTGCCCGTACGCGTTCGCGAGCCGCACGCCCGCGGGGAGCGCGGAGCGGTCGATCCGGTCGAGGCCCGCGCCGGGAACCTGGACGAGCTTGAGCCGCCCGGCCGCCGCCCCCATCGCGCGGCCGAACGCGAGCGTGACGAGGACGTCGACGTCGCGAAGCCGCGGGACGATGCCCGCCTCGTCGGCGACGACGACGTCGCACGGCAGGTCGAGGTGCCGCCGCACGGGCTCCTCGAGGCGAGCCGCGAAGGTCCCGGCGAACGCGATCCGGAGCGTGGACGACCTCCCTTCCGATCCCGGTCCCAGCATGCCGCGCGCGGTCCCAGCATGCCGCGCGCGGAGCGCCGATGGCCGACAAGATCCGGACGATTCCTGCCAAGGGTCCCGGTCGCGCTTGCGCGAACGGGTGGCGGAAGGCAAGATGCTCAGCCGTGACGCGCAAGCGCATCGTCCTGCTCGTGGTCCCCCCGGTCGACGAGCTGGACCTCGTCGGGCCGGTGGAGGTGTTCGGCACCGCGAATCGCCTGCTGGGCGGCGGTCGCACGCCGTACGCGGTCGAGGTCGTCACCACGGCGCGGGATCGAAGGATCGACGGCGAGTGCGGGCTCTCGCTCCTCGCGCATCGACACTATCAGGACGTGGACGGCCGCCCCGATTCCGTGCTCGTCATCTGCGGGGTCGGCGCCCGCACGCTGCGCGATCGCGCCCTGCTCGGCTGGCTCCGGGGGATCGCCGCCACCCCTCGTCGCCTCGGCTCGGTCTGCGTCGGGGGATTCCTCCTGGCCGAAGCCGGCCTCCTGGACGGCCGGCGGGCGACCGTCCACTGGAGGTACGCGAGGGAGTTCGCCGAGCGCTACCCGCGGGTCGCCGTCGATCCACGACCGACCTGGGTGAAGGACGGGACCTTCTACACGTCGGCGGGGATCTCCGCGGGCATCGACCTCGCCCTGGCCTGGGTCGAGGAGGACTTCGGCGCCGCCGCGGCGTTGAAGGTGGCGCGCGAGCTCGTGCTGTTCCTCCGGCGTCCGGGCGGGCAGGACCAGGTCAGCGTGTCGCTCGCGACGCAGGCGTCGCACACGAGGTCGATGCACGAGCTCCAGGTCTGGATGGCGGACCACCTCGACCAGCCGCTGTCCGTCGACCTGCTCGCCGAGCGCGCGGCGATGAGCGCCCGGAACTTCGCGCGGGTGTTCGGACAGGAGCTCGGCACCACGCCGGGCCGCTACCTCCTGCAATTGCGGGTCGAGGCCGCCCGGAGGCTCCTGGAGCAGACCGACAAGAGCCTCCCGCACGTCGCGAGCGCCAGCGGGTTCCGGAGCGTCGACGTCATGCGCCGGGCGTTCCTCAGAGCCCTGGGGACGACGCCGCTCCGATATCGGCGCCACTTCCGGACCCCGGCCGCGAGATCGCCCATGCCGGCGGCGCCGCACCGCGGACCGCTGGCCGCGGCCCGGCGAGACATCGCGAGGGCCGTGCGCGTCACGGCGACCTCACCCCGCCGTCGGCGCCGGGAGCCGAGAGCGGGAGCCGCTACCGCGCGCGGCCGGTGAGCCGCGCCAGCGCCTCGCGCGCGCCCGCGTGGGCGCTCTGCTCGCGGCCCACGATCAGCCGCGTGTGCGGCGCCCCCGGCCGCGCTCAGCGGGCGGCCGGCCCGGGCGTCAGGAGCCCGCCGCGGCCCAGCGGCACCCTAGTCGTACCGGCTGATGTGGAGGTGCACGCCGTGGCTCGACTCGGGCTCGACCGTCACCTCGCCGGTGCCCTTGAGGCACTTCGCGCCGGCCCGCGCGAACGACGCGTTGAGCCCCGGGAAGTCCTCCGCGACGAGCGAGAGCGCGACCATCCCCTCCGTGCCGCCCACCTCCGCCGCCGGCACCACGAGGAGCGCGCCGCGGCCGACCGCGAGCATCATGCGCGGCCCGCTGTTCATCGCGACCTGGGGGAGGCCGAAGAGCGCCTGGAACGTCTCGGCCGTGTGCTGGACGTCGCGCGCGCCGACCACGAGGCGCTTGAGTCGCACCGGCGCGGCGAGCGCGCGCGCGTGCGCCGTCGCCTCGGGCGAGGGCGTGGCCAGCTCGACCAGCACACCGCAGCACGCCCGCGGGTGCAGGAAGGCGATCTGCCCGGCGAGCCCGGCCCGCGGCACCGTGTCGAGCAGCTCGACCTGCCGCTCCTTCAGCGCCGCGAGCGCGCCCGTGACGTCCGGCGTGTCCAGGCACAGGTGGTGCAGCCCCTCGCCGCGCCTGGCCAGGAAGCGCCCGACGCCCGTGCCGGGGTCGAGCGGCTCGAGCAGCTCGATCTCGGTGTCGCCCGCGCCGAGGAGCGCGGCGCGGACGCCCTGGTCGGGCAGGACCGCCTCCGTCAGGAGCGGGAGCCCGAGCGCGTCGCGATAGAAGCCGAAGGCGTCGGCCAGACGCCTCACCACGATCCCGACGTGATGGATCCCCCGAATCACCTGCGTGCCCTCCTCAGCGGACGAATGGGGCGACCCTGCGCGCGCAGGCGTCGCGGATGCGAATCCGGTGGTTGGCCAGGAGGCCGCGCGGCAGCCGGCCCGGCGGGAAGAACTCGAGCGCGAGCGTCTCGTCGCACGTCTGGAGCCCGCCGCCGCGCACCACGCACTCGAAGCAGGCGTTCACGTAGTGCCACACGTTGCCGTTCGGATAGCGGACGACCTGGAGCCGCGGCCGGGAGTAGACGCCGACGAGGCGCCGGACCGCCACGCGGAGCCCGGTCTCCTCGAGAACCTCGCGCCGGATGGCGTCGTGGAGCGACTCGCCGATCTCCATCGAGCCGCCGGGGAGGCCCCACTGCCCGCCGTCCGCGCGCCGCTGCAGCAGCAGGCGCCCGACGCGGTCGAAGATCACCGCGGACACGCTCGGCCGGATGCCGAGCGCCCGCTCGTAGTCACGCTCGAGCGTGATCACCGCCTCACCCTACCCGACGCCGCCGCGGCGCGCAATCGGGCGCCCGGAGCCCCGATTGAAACGCATCGCAAGTCGAGCCGCGCCCCGGGTTCCCCGGGGCGTGTGCGAGCGTTTGGGGGGTATGGGGGACGCCCGGAGCCCCCCATGAAATCAGGGGTCCGCGGCGCTGAAGAGCCGCTGGAACTCGCCCCAGGCCACCGGCGGGCGGCGCGCGACGGCCGCGTTCTCCTCCACGTGCGCCACCGACTTCATCCCGACGAGCGCCGTGCCGATGCCGGGCGTCGAGCGCACGAACTGGAGCGCCCGCTGCGCGTCCGTGTCGAGGCCGGCGAGGACCTCGCCCACCAGCGGCGGCAGGCCCCGGCTGAGCTGGCCCTGGTACATGGACGCCGACGCCATCACGTAGACGCCCAGGCGGCGCGCCGCCTCGAGCGTCGAGACCACCTCCTCCCCGACGCGCTGGGTGGGGCGCGTGAGCGCCTCGGGCATCGCGAGGTTGTACGGGAGCTGGATCACCCGGAAGTGGTGGTCGTCGCCGCCCGCGACGTCGCGCGCCGCGGCCACGAGCTCCGCGAGCGAGAGGTGGTCGGGCGCGCCCGGATCCCGGCGGTAGCCGTTCCAGGTCGCGGTGCCGTAGACGCCGATCCGGCCGTCCCGCACCGCCCCCTCCAGCGCCTCGAAGGCGGCGCGCAGGCGCGCCAGGAACTCCGGGCGGGCGACCTCGCCGAGCTGGGTCTCCGGGTTGTGGACGTAGTAGACGTCGAGCGTCTCGAGCCCGAGGTTGGCGCGGCTCCGCTCGATCTGGTCGGCGAGGTAGCGGGGCGTCATGCAGTGGATGCCCGCCGCCACGTCGCCCGGCGCGACGATCCCGGGCTCGAGGTACGTGGCGGTGAACCAGGCGCGCGCGTCGCGCGGCACCGCGCCGTCGAACGGGATGAACCCGCCCTTCGTCGCCACGACGAGCTCCTCCCGCCGGACGAGCCCGCGCGCCGCGGCCGCCGCGAGGGCGGCGCGGATCGCCCGCTCGCTGCGCTGGTGGCGGTAGTTGACGGCGGTGTCCACGACGTTGACGCCGAGCTCGAGCGCGCGCGTCACCGCATCCTGGTAGAGGACGTCGGTCGCGCCGTCCTCGGGGCCGAGGTAGGTGCCGATCCCCAGCGTCGAGAGCGCCAGGCCCCCCGCGAGCTCGCGGAAGTGGCCGGGCGCCGTGCGCGCGGCGAGCCGCTCCGCATACCGCCGCGTCCCCTCGGCCGTGGCGCGCCCCGGCAGCCGCGGCGCCACCGCCTCAGGCCTCCCGGTAGAGGAGGAGCAGCAGGCCCACCGCGATGAAGCAGGCGGTCCACGTCCAGCCGGCGGCGCGCGCGGCGCCCGGCAGCCGGAGCTCGAGCCAGCGGCCCCAGCCGGCGAAGGCGCCCAGGACGCCGAGCGGAGTGTGGGTCACCTCGGTGAGGAACTCCTCCTTCAGGCTGAACAACGCGTGGGAGTGCGTGAGCAGGAGCCCGCCGCCCACGGCGCAGAACAGCGGGAACACGAGCGCCCACGGGCGCGCCGCGAGCCGCCCGGTCCGCACCATCCACTCGAACACGGCGAAGCCGACGATGAGCGCGACGAACAGGCGGTGCTGCAGGACATCGGCCAGCAGCATGCTCTCCCAGAACCCGGCGGGGCCGAGGGGCCAGGCGCGCGGGTCGTTGCGCAGGAACAGGAACGTCGCGAGCCCGAGGAGGACGAGCGGCCAGTGCCGCGCGGGCCGGGCGCCGAGGCGCTCGAGCGCGGCGAGGAGCCCCATCAGCAGGACGAACACGCCGGCCCAGTGGTGGTTGTACTCCGACCACGCGACCTCGATCGGCTCGCGCCGCGTGACCGGCGCCATCAGCGGCTCGGCCTGGCGGATCAGCTCGGCGACGGGCGGGCTCTCGAGGCGCGGCGCCGCGGGCACGAAGCGCGCGGCGACCTCGGCGACCGTCGCGCGGTCCGCGACGACGTCCACCGCGGGCGGCAGCGACGTGAGCGAGGCGGCCGCGAAGAGCACGGTGACGCCGAGGCCCAGCTCCGCCTCGACGTAGCGCGTGAGGCGGAGGCCTCGCGCGGCCGGCGTCCCGCGCCGGACGGCGGCGAAGTTCACCCACGCGAGCGCGAGCGCCGCGGCGAACACCACGACCTTGGTGAGGAGCATCACGCCGTAGCCGGTGCCCACGAGCCCCGCGGGCGCGTCCACGTAGCGGAGCGTCATCAGGCCGCCCGCGACGGCGAGGGTCGCCACCGACCCGAGCGCGAGGCGCGAGAACCGCCGCGCCACCACGACCGGCTCGCGCCCGTCCTCGTCGCTCCGAGCGCGGTAGAGGGCCAGGTGCGCGAGGCCGCCCACCCACACCGCGGCCGCGAGCTGGTGCGCGCCGTCGAGCCCGAGCAGGAGCGCGCGGCCGTCCACGCGCGCGACGGCGTGGCTCAGCGCCGCGGACGAGCCGGTGAGCCCGAGCGCCAAGCCCGCGAGCGCGAGCCACCCGCCGCGTCCCGCCGGGCGCGCCGCCAGGCGGAGGGCGACGAGCGCGAGGGCGACGCCGAGGACCACGCGCACGCTCGCCGCCCGCGCGAACAGCGTCTGCGCGAAGAGCCCGACCGGCCAGCCCTCGCCCACCCGGGCCAGCTCGGCGAGCGCCACGAGCCCGACGGCCGCCTGCGCGAGCGCGGCGCCCGCGCCGCCGAGCGCGATCGCGCGGAGGGCGCGCCGCGTCGCCGCGTCCGGCTTGGCGTGCGGCTCGGCGCGCAGCACGAGGAGCGTGAAGGCCACGCCCCCGAGCGCCAGGCTCGCGAGGACGAGCGTGAGGCCGCGGAGCAGGACGTCGAAGAACCCGGCCATCGCCTAGGGCGCGACGCCGAAGGAGAAGCGGCCGGTGACGATGTGGCCGTCCGTCGAGAGC
>Ga0209211_10002703_pt1 | contig 30111 bp, 32 predicted proteins | sample RifGroA2_FD_183992 | JGI IMG/M metagenome (GOLD analysis project Ga0209211, IMG submission 183992) | Groundwater microbial communities from Rifle, Colorado, USA - Groundwater A2 (SPAdes) (version 2) | ecosystem: Environmental > Aquatic > Deep subsurface > Groundwater | place: Rifle, Colorado...
CTGTGGTGGAGAGATACGTCAAAAACCAAGGGAAACGCGATGTGGAAACTCTCAAGCTATGGTAAACTCTCACTATTACTACTTAGGCATGAGACCGAGCATACCCTGCGGTCTCTGCCGCAGGGTTTTTGATTAAATACAAAAGATTATCGTCAAAATGTGTCTTAAAAATTATGAAAATTAGATGTTCGGTATTAATACTTGGAGCATTGTTACTCCTCGGATACCATGCGAGTGCTTTAGCGACGGCCCGTCAGGAAAAACTTCCGTATAACACCATAGAAGAAGCCGTACGAGCTTCTGGCGGTACCTATGGAGTCATAGACACCAACAATCCGGATTCAGCAAATAATTTTGTTGAAACTATATACGAGCAAGGTCTTACAAATAGTGACGGAAGGGGAGAATGTACCTCAATGAACATACGTCCGGGGATTAAAATCTCCTGCGCTTTAAGTGCGAATAGGGACGCCTATTATTACTATGAAGGAAAGAAGGGGGAGAAAATAACTTTTACTGTTTCAGCGAGTAGTTTTATATCGAACATTACAATTGTAGACGCCAATAATGATGTAGAACATTATGGCAATGAACAAAAAAGTAATTCTTTTAAAATTGTTAAATCTTTACCCTATACAGGGCAGTATGGATTTCAAGTATGGGGAGGAGATAATAGCAGGCAAGGAGAACCATTTACTGTTAATTTAACTTCTGATACATCACAAGTCCAACCAGATATTAGAAAAGATACTTTAGTAGCGGGTCAGAAATACTCTGTCTATGAACTGCTTAACTTTAGTCAGGCAACATCAAGCAGGAAGTTTATTGTTGAGGCGTATGTGAGCTATATCTACAAAGGATCTCAGTGTTCACCAGAGGGACATTGTCCGATATCTCTGTCACCGAATATAACCATTAGTGACTTTCGTCCTGCTAAGTCAGAATCTGAAGCGACAAGCTATGTTACTTTATGGCTTGGAGATGAAAAACAGTACCTCTTTGAAGTCGGAAAGAAATACGAATTTGAAGTCAGTGTTCAAAATACCAGTAATACAAATACCTCTCAAAATACATTTAAGTTGATTTCTGTTGAGGGAGACGGTGTTATTGTGGAAAATGCGAAAGAAGTGGTCGTGAATAACCGAGAAGGACAAAAGAACATCTTTAGAAGAGTCTGGTCATGGTTTATTGGTTTGTTTTAGGAATCGAGGAAACAGAAAGAAGGAATATTTCTTTTGAGTGCCCACCTATTTAGTAGTAACCAAGTCTTTTTTCCAGCACGATATAACTTACTTTCCACATACAATTTTAAGTTGATTGTGATACAATTTTGTCATGTCCTCACAATTTTTTAGCGATTCGATTTTCTGGATTGAAGTCGAAAAAATTTATCCGAACCCGTACCAACCGCGGCGTGAATTTGACGAGGCCAAACTTCGCGAACTGGCCGATTCAATTAAGATGTACGGCATTCTCCAGCCGCTTGTCGTCACTCGTCACGAAAAAATGAAAGAAGAGGGCGGACTTTCCGTGGAGTACGAGCTCATTTCCGGTGAGCGGCGCCTGCGCGCTTCCAAGCTCGCGGGGCTTGACCAAGTGCCGGTTATTATTCGGGCGAGTGACCAAAGTGACCAAGAGAAGCTTGAGCTCGCGATTATCGAGAATCTTCAGCGCGAAGATCTTAATTCCGTTGACCGCGCCCGCGCGTTCGAACGTCTGGTCAAGGAGTTTAAATTTACGCATGGCGAAGTTGGGGCCAAGGTGGGGAAGAGTCGCGTTTATGTTTCAAACACTCTCCGTATTTTGTTGCTTCCGGAAGAGATACTCACCGCGCTTTCCGAAGGGAAAATCACCGAGGGTCATACTCGTCCTCTCTTGATGCTTTTTGACCGTCCGGAGGAGCAGCTGACGCTTTATAAAGAAATTGTTTTCAAGAAAATCACGGTTCGTGAGGCCGAGCAAATCGCTCGTAAAATCGCCGTCGACCGTGTTCGGAAGCACGATGCCAACGTTGATCCCGAGCTTTTGGCCATTGAAGCAAAACTTAAAGAGTCGCTCGGTACTCGAGTTCGGATTGAACGCAAGGAAGTGGGGGGCAAGATTACCATCGATTTCTTTTCCAACGACGACCTTAAGACTCTAGTGGACATCATGAACACGCGTGGGTGCGCCGAGGTATTTTCGTCGCAATCCCGGGCTACATCGGCCGCTGCCGGTGTTTCTTCTACCGGTGACGCGCTGGCGGGTTCTTCGGTTTCCACTGAACCGGAAGCTCCAGTCGACGACCGGAGCAGGGAGGAGATAAAAGCGGAAGAGAATGACGAGGAGTTGTACTCTCTCAAAAATTTTTCAATCTAATATCAAAACCCCCCGATTAGGGTCTCTTTCAGTGAGTTTTTTGAGGCGCCTGTTTTCCTTGTCCTTCAAGTGCCGTACGGATATGTTTTTTAGCGAGGCTGGTTCTGGCCATGTCAATCCACTTGGTGCTCGGACGTGCGCTTGCTTTTATGATAATTTCCACAATGTCCCCGCTCTGAAGTTCCGTGTCCAAAGCTACCAATTTGCCATTTACCTTTACTCCCCCCATGGTATTACCAATGGCCGAGTGAATGGCATAAGCAAAATCAATCGGAGTAGCGTCGGCGGGTAAGTCAATTACGTCGCCCTTCGGAGTGAACACGAACACACGGTCACTAAAAAAGTCGGTCTTCAGATTTTCAACAAACGCGTTGCTGTCTTTCGTATCTTCATTGTATTCCACGAGTGTTTGCATCCATGAAGGCACTCCCACTTTATCTTTTTCGCTCGTCTCCTTGATTTCCTTGTTGCCGGTAATAAATGAAGGAAAAAATTTCTTAACCCACGCGATGCGCGAAAAGCTAGAACGCGGGTTTCTGGTGGTCTCTCGGTATTCAAAATGCATGCCGTATTCGGTCTTTCGGTGCATTTCTTCGGTTCTAATTTGCACTTCCACGATGCCTCCGTCTCCGGTAAAAATAGTTGTGTGGATACCGCGATAGTTGTTCGGTTTTGGGAGCGCAATATAGTCTTTAATTCTTCCCGGCAATGGCCGCCATACGCCATGAATCGAACCCAACACCTTATAGCAGTCGGAAACGCTTGAAACAATGATACGCAGGGCGGCGATGTCGTACACCTTCTCGATGTCCCAGTCCTTTCTCTTGAGTTTTCTATACAAACTATATAAGCCCTTGATTCGGTAGCCAGTTTGGATTTTGGTGATGCCGTCCGCCGCCAAGTTGCGCTTTACCGCTCTGTGAAATTTTTCCAAATGCTTGACGCTTTCGCGGTGCTTTTGTTTCAAAAGTTTTTTGACTCTTTCGTGCTCTTCCGGAAATACAAAGGGGAAGGTGAGGTCTTCCAAGTCTCGGTTGATTTTTCTTATACCCAGTCGGTAGGCCAGTGGCGCGTAAATTTCCAATGTTTCAAGAGCGATGCGGTCACGTTTTTCTTTCGGCAGGTTCTCAAGTGTTTGCATGTTGTGCAGACGGTCGGCAAGTTTGATGATGAGCACCCGCACGTCCTTGGACACCGCCACCAGAAGTTTTCGGAGGCTCTCGGTGTATCGCTCCGCGCCGCTGTAATGAAGCTTTCCAAGTTTCGTTACTCCCTCAACCAGAAATCGCACGTCGGGTCCAAATTCCTTCTCAATCAATTCGGGCTTTACGTCAACGTCTTCGACCGAGTCGTGAAGCAGCCCCGCGGAAACGGTAATTGCTCCCATGCCAAGTTCCGCCAGTGTTTTGGCGGTTTCAAAGAGGTGCTCAAAATATGGTTCGCCGGAAGAGCGTTTCTGGTTTTTGTGGGCTTCCTCGGCGAAGCTGTAAGCTTTTGAAATAAGAGAAATGTCTGTCACGGAAGGGGACCTTATCAAGTCAATCAGCTCATGGATATTTGCCATCGTTTTATGCTACTCCAATCATCCCCGTGGTGCAAATGATGGTACCCGCCTTCTATTTTTCAAGTTGCATGTATCGTGTATGAGTGTTTCAGCTACCATTGCGAGGTTTTTTATTGTGACTGCGGAGAATACCCCGTCAGCTTGCGGCGGGGATGAATCCGCAACGAGAAACGTGGGTCGGCGGAGCCGACTCGTATACAACAAAGTTTGCCCCGATGCCTCGCCTAATACCCCGCCGAGTCTTCGAGGGAACGGCTTGCCGCGGGGATAGGACGAGGCCAAACTTTATTAACCGTTTGGAATTATTAGGTTAACACACAATAATATGGGATTTTTCACGCCAAGCGATAGGGTTTCGCGTAAAGAATTTAAAAAAGCGCTGTACAAGTTGCGGACGCACGGTTTTTCTCACGGCGAAATCGATGAGATAGAAAATGTGTTTCGCGGTGATTTGCATGAAAGCGGTTCGAGCCAAGGCATAAGCAAGGAGGAAATAAAGAAAGGCGTCAGTTGGCTTCATGACCATTCCGGAAATCACCACCTTTCAAGCGAACAGTTGGACAAAGTGGAAAGTGCGCTTCGCCACTATCTTTAAGATTCACCCCCACACCTACTTTTTGTAAAAAGTAGGTGTGGGGGTATAATTTTGGAATGGGCGATATAATCAAAGTGGATTTTAGTGGCGGGGCGGATAAGAAAAAACCAATACCGGAAAATGAGCCTGACGGAACCGGCCTTTCGGCTGAAATTTTACCTTTTACACCTAAGCCCGCGGGGGAAAAAGGGGGTATGGCTTCTTTCGAGCAGGTAAGGGACCAACTTAAGGCCTTGAATGAATTTTTACGGCATGCGCGGGCTCCCAGATCGGAAACTGCCGCCCTCCGACAGGATATGGTTTCGAAAATGACATTTTTGGAAATTTGCGATGTCATCGCGCATTCTTCCGAACAAGAGTGGCAAAAACGCCCGGCGTATTTCCGAGCGGTGGCCGACGCGTTTTGGGTGAAGTTTGCTTCCAAGGGTGCCGTGTTCGGTCCAAAAATTTCCCCCGATGTTTTGACTGAACCCGAAAAGCCCGAGGGCAAATAGTTTTACTTTTTTTCTAAACTTTTTCTATGATTCGTAAAATCACCCTCGTTGCATTTATCGTAGTGGTAGTCGCGGTCGGCGGTTACGCCGCTTTTCGTGAGTACGGTTTTCGCGCGCTTTCACGCGTGTTCGACGAACGTTTGAAGTCGGGCGATTACCTCGCGGCCATCGGGGCGGCGGGAAAACTTAAGGAAGGCGGTGTGGCTTCACCGGAACTTGACGATAAAGTTTCGTCCGCCGCCAGAATGCTCCTTGCCGACGAGGCCTTTAAAAAAGCCAAACAAGCTTCGGGTGAAAAACGTTTTTCGGACGCCGGAGCGATTCTTCGGGCGAGCGACGCTATTACCGAGCCTGCTTTTAAATATTACGAAGAAGCGAAGAAACTGTATGATGAAGTGGAAGCGCTTGCCGCCGGCGCGGCCCACAAGACGGCGGTGACGATTAATTCCTTGGAAAATCAAGCGGCAGCCGAGAAAACCAAGCGGGCGGTAGCGGAGAAGCAAACGCAAAAGTTGGAAGGTTCGCTAAAGGAGCGGGAAGCGACTCTTTCGGAAACAACCAAAAAGCTGGAGGCCTCAAAACAAGAAACGGAGGTTAAGCAATCGGCCCTAGTTGCCGAGCAAAATCGCGCCAAGGCGCTTTTGGAACAAATAGAAAAAGAGGTTAAACAGAAGTTTTTTACCGAACTTAAAACTTACCGTGATTTGGCGCAAAAAGGCAAAGAGCAGGTAGAGAACGCGCTTACGGAAATTATCGCTAAGCGTGACGTGACGGCGCTTGTCTATCTAAGTCAGGGCAAGATTCTGTTTGAGGAGACAAAAAACAAAACTACGGACCTAAAAAATAACCGGACCGTTGCTTCGTATCGAGCAGCCGTTGAGGATTTGACAAACGCGCTCTCGCAACTGCTTGAATCTAGCAAGCAACTCAGGAACGCTATTGTCTATATCGAAGAGCAGGGTGGGGCGGATTTTGTTAACGCCATTAATAAAGGCAAAGCGGCACTGGCAAGCGGCGCGGGGTTTTTAAGTTCGGTTTCGAATGTTATCGCGGCTAATCCTTAGTGGTTTTACCAAGTGATTTTCCTAATGAAAAAAGGCCGCCTCGATTGCTCGGGCGGCTTGTTTAGTAGAGTCTGAACAGGATGAAACCGATAAGGATCATGTACAGCACGCTTGGAAGGCCGGTCCAGCAACAGAAAATTCTTACCCTAAATGGTCCTCCAATTTTGTTAACCAGTTCGGTAGCGTACCAGTATAAATCCGAATCGTTGAAGTGTTGCTTTTCCACAACGTCGCAACACATTAACAGGAATAGTAGGTTGGCGAGTCCTATGAAGCCAAGGACTAACACCAGAAGGCCTAGAGAGTGCATACTGTCTGCTACTATACGACAACTTTGAGTCAGCGCAAGAAAACAGTTTTAAGCGGAAAGGCTAATGCGCTATCGCGACGCAGAGGATTTTTCGGACGCCGGCTCGTTTAAGCGTCCGGCGCGCCTCCTCGAAGGTCGCCCCCGTGGTAGTAACATCGTCGATAAGAATGACATTTCGACCGGTGATTTGTTCCGGTTCCGGGACTGAAAAGCACTCTTTTAAATTTTCGAGCCGTTTCGCGCGGTTCTTTTTGGTCTGGCTTTCGGTTTCCCGTATCTTAATGAGCAGGTCGCGCCGTAATTCGAAAAAATTTCTTCCGTCAAGCGTTTCGAGGGCGTTCACCAATAGTTCACACTGATTAAACCCCCGTTCCAGCAGACGTTTTTTAGACAGGGGAATGGGGATAAGAAAGGGTTTCTCGAAATTTTCAAAGCTTTTTCGCTCGGTAAGTTCTTCCACCAGTTCTTCATGAATACATTCGGCCAGAAGCCTTGTTATTTTTTTGTTGCCGCGGTATTTGAGTTCCCAAACGGCCTGTCGGACAAGGGGATGTTTGTAGTCAAAGACGGCGAGTGCGTTTTTAGGAGCGGGGTCAGAGCCGGAGCTTCCGGCTACGGCCGCCCGAAACTTTTCCGGAGTCATGTCCTCCAGTATCCGAACATTTTTCGAACGGGGTAATATAAAGTCGAGAACGTACTCCAGAAATTTTTTCATCCCGTTAGAAGCAGGTCGCGGTCTATTACTCATAATAGTTGTATTAATTGCGCTATTTTTTATAAGCGGTTTTGTACAAATATAATAACATCGGTTCGCGACCGCGGCTTCTAACGGGATTCATTTTCATGTTATACTATTATAGTCTGGAAAAGCACGCCAAGAAAACGCGGAGTTTATCGAGGCGCATTCTATAATTTATGGAAAATCCTTTTAAAGCCATAGCAGACCTTTTTAAAAAGTCCGGTGACAGTATTCTCGGAATTGATATTGGATCGTCTTCAATAAAAATTATCCAACTTCGAAAGAAGGCCGGTCAGGCGATTCTTGAAACCTACGGCGAGTTGGCTTTAGGTCCGTATTCAGGGCTTGAAATCGGGCGAGCCACGCACCTGCCCGCCGAGAAACTTTCCGAGGCTCTAAACGATGTTTTGCGGGAGTCCAACACCACGACCAAGAAGTGCGGAATAGCCATTCCGCTTCCTTCAAGTATGGTGTCGCTTATTGAGATGCCAGCTGTGCCGCCTTCCCAGCTTGCCACCATGATTCCTCTCGAAGCCCGCAAATATATTCCCGTTCCCATTACCGAAATCACTCTTGACTGGTGGGTTATTCCTCAGGACGATTCGAAAGTCGGAGCTATTGGGGCAAATCAGTCATTTGGTCCCGGAGGTGCCGTCGCGGAAACATCATCTATGATGCCGATAGCGTCTAAGGTGGACGTGTTGGTGGTGGCGATTCACAACGAAGCGATAAACAAGTATCAGGAAATTGTTAGGAAAACCGCGCTGGATTCGAGCTTTTTCGAAATTGAAATTTTCAGTACCATGCGCGCGGTGCTCGCCGAGGAAAACGCCACAGTCATGATTTTTGATTTGGGCGCCGCTTCCACCAAGTTGTATATTGTCGACAGGGGAATTATCCGAGTTTCTCACACCATAAATCGCGGTTCTCAAGATATAACACTCGCGATGTCACGCTCGCTCAACGTGCCGATAGCCGAAGCCGAAAATATCAAGAGGAGTTTCGGTTTGGAATACAAGCATCAAAGCGTTGACGTTTCTCAGGTAATGTCCGCGACGCTCAATTTTATTTTTTCCGAAGCGAACCGAGTGCTTTTAAATTTCGAACGCCGTTACAACAAGCCAATCTCGAATGTGATTTTAACCGGCGGCGGGATTAACCTCAAAGGTTTTTCTAAAATGGCCGAAACCGGTTTTCAGGCCCCAATTGTTATCGCGGACCCGTTTTCCAAGCTTCAAGCCCCCGCTTTTCTTGACCCCGTACTTAAGGGCGCGGGACCGGAGTTCGCCGTAGCCATAGGTATAGCGCTTCGGAAGTTGCAGGAACTCGAGTAGTACACACAGGACTTTGGAGGTTTTGTGTAGTATAATTAAGAAAAATAGCGAGTGATAGCGAGCATATTTTTCTTAACCCAGCACATATTTTACTGAGAGCGAGTTGTGACGTGCAGAAACACTACGACGCACAGCTTTAGTAAGAGGTTAACTTCAGTTCGGTGAAATATGTGCTGGGTGGTGATTTTGTAACGCTCAAAGTCATCGCTAACAAAATCAACCACATGGACACCAAATTTCAAACTTCGTTCATTCCCAAAAAAGCTCTTAACGAAACGACGGGCCACTCCCGTCCGGAGTCTGTCAGTGTGTTTTTGATTATCGGCGTAATCATATTTATCCTGGGTCTTGCCGCTTCGGGTGGGGTTTTTGCCTATAAAAAAATTCTTATCAAAAGCATTGCCGGTATGAACGGCCGCCTAGCTCAAGCCAAAAATTCCTTTGAGCCCGAGTCTATCGAAAAATGGAACCGGTTGAATAAGCGCATTGAAGCCTCGAAGAAACTCCTCACTTCTCATACCGTCGTTTCAACCGTTTTTGAGTTGCTTGAAAACGCCACTTTGGCAACGGTTAAGTTCAACAGTTTCAACTATGACCTTCGCGACGGCGGGGTAAGTTCCATTAGTTTGGCGGGCGAAGCTAAGAATTTCAGCTCCGTCGCTTTGCAGTCCGATATTTTTGGCCAAGAAAAATACATTAAAAACCCCGTATTTTCGGATTTGAATCCCGACCAGAGCGGTAATATTGTTTTCAAATTCAACGCTTCACTTGACCCCAACCTTGTTTCATATAAGAAGAACTTGCCCGCGCAGACGGTTTCAGAAAATATCCAATGAGTAACATCACACCGATTATTTTAATATTGGCCACCGTAGGTATGTTTTTCGGTTATATTAATCCGACCTATACCGGCGTGACCGGAGCGGCAACCGCGGAAGACAAAAGCATCAAGGAACTCCAGATTGAGGAGGGTGATTACAAAGACGCTTTGAACAAAACGGCGGAGATTGAGCGTGTTCGCACCGGGTTGAGTGACCAGTACAAAAAAATAGACCCGAACAACCAAACAAAGATAGAAAAACTTTTGCCTGACCACATTGATTCCGTCCGTTTGATTATCGATATAAATAATATCGCGGCGAAATACGGAATGTCGCTTACTAACATCATTCTCACCGCTTCCGGTGTGTTGCCGCCGGCACCCAAGGCAAGCACGCCGGCTTCGGCTTCTTCACCGTCAAGCGCCCCCGCGGTTTCCACGTTTGTCGGTCCAGACGACCGCCAGTATGATTCGATAAAGCTTGGATTTACCGTTACGGGCAGTTATGAGAATTTCATTCAGTTTTTGAAAGAGATTGAGGAAAGTTTGCGCGTTGTCGACGTTACCTCCATCGCTTTTTCCGGAACCAAGACGGGATCGCCGGTTTCCGGCCAATCAGTGGCTACTTCTCCTACTTCCGTTCCGAATCTATATACCTACACCATGACTATTCGCACGTATTATTTGAAATAATATGGTCCCGTTAGAAGCTTACTGAACAACTAACCCACGCACATCATAATTTATGAAAAGCTACGCGCAATTAATCAATAATAAAGCATACGGGAGCGACCCGGTCGCCCCCTGCTTCTAACGGGATGGAAATTTTTCAAAAAAATAAAAAGATTTTTCTGTTCGTGGGTATTTTTGCCGCAGTAGTTTTACTGTACTGGCTGTTTTTCTCCGGTGACCCGTCTCCGACTCAAAATTCCGTTTATGACCCTACGGCCGGAGGATTGGTGTCTGAATTTTCCGTCGGCCCGTCCGACGCCATTATCGGATATGAATTGCTCGCCACACTCTCGCGTCTTCAGTCGATTTCTCTTGACCCCGGTTTATTTTCTGACCCGGTTTTCGTGAGTCTTAGGGATAAGAGCAAACCTATCGGTTCCCAGCCTTTAGGCAAATCTCTCGGCAGGCGTAACCCATTTTCCGATTTCGGTAAGGGTGTCGCGACCACTTCAGTGTCCGGCTCGACGGGAACTTTGTCGCCGGCCGCTTTTGGTGCTCCCAAGACTCAATAAAACAACCTTAAAAAGTTAACCCTCATGAGTGTTCTAGACATACTTGCCGATAAAAATTTCATTACGCGGGACGACATATCCCGCATCAAGGAGGAGGTGGCTAAAAACGGCACTCCTCTTGAGGAAGTGTTGGAGAAGCGTGGCATAACTCCCGAAGACATTTTGAGAAGCAAGGCGGAGTTTCTTGGTATTCCATTCCGTATTTTGGAAAGTCAGGAAGAGGTGCCGTTTGAAACTTTGAAATACGTGCCGGAGGAGTCCGCTTCTTACTACAAATTTGTACCGATTGGCCTAAGTGACGGGGTGCTTGAGGTGGGTGTTGTAGACCCGGACAACATTGAGGCCCGCGACGCTCTTAACTTTATTTCAACCAAGATAGACCTTCCGTTCAAGCTATCTCTTATTTCGGAAAAGGATTTCAATAAGATTATCGAATCATACAAGGGCCTTTCGGGAGAAGTGACCAAGGCGCTTTCCGAGCTTGAGACCGAGCTTTCTTCGCCCGAAGATGAACCGATACAGTTTAGCAAGGAGAAGGGGGATGGCGGGGCGAGTGATATGCGAATCATTGAGGACGCGCCGGTTACTAAAATTGTCGCGACCATTCTTCATTACGCGACTGAGGGCGAGGCCTCCGATATCCACATTGAACACGTGGGTGACAAGGTTCGTGTCAGGTTTCGAGTTGACGGAATTTTGAACACCAGCCTTATTTTGCCCATCAAGGTTTATTCCGCTGTGGTGGCCCGCATTAAAATTCTATGCAATATGCGCTTGGACGAAAAACGCAAGCCACAGGACGGACGGTTTAGCGCGAAAATCGAAGGCAGGAAAATTGATTTTCGCGTGTCGACTTTTCCGGCTTACTTCGGTGAGAAAATTGAAATGAGAATTCTCGATTCGGAGAAGGGGGTTAACCCGCTGGATAAAATGGGGCTTTCCGAGCGCAATCTCAAGCTTATTCGTGACGCCATTAAACGCCCGTATGGACTTATTCTCATGTCCGGTCCGACCGGCTCCGGTAAATCCACGACGCTTTACTCAATGCTGAATGAAGTTGACAGGGAAAGTAAAAACGTTATTTCTCTGGAGGACCCGGTTGAATACAATATTCCCGGCATGAACCAGTCTCAGGTGCGCCCCGAGATAGGCTATACGTTTGCTAACGGTCTTCGTTCCACTTTGCGTCAAGACCCGGACATTATCATGGTGGGTGAAATTCGCGATAAGGAAACCGCTCAGCTCGCGGTGCAAGCCGCGCTTACCGGACACCTGGTGCTTTCCACTATCCACACCAACAATTCCGTTGGGGTTATTCCACGCCTTATTGATATGGGTGTGGATCCGTTTCTTATCGCGCCGACCTTGATTCTTGCCATGGCCCAACGTTTAGTGAAACGGCTTTGCCCCGGAACCGGCAAGGTTATTCCGGTGGAAGGGAGTTTAAAAGCTATGATTGATAAGGGTTTTTCGGATTTGCCGCCGGAGTTTCTCAAGGGGCTGCCAATTGCCAAGGAAGTATGTGAAATCGAACCAACTTCGGATTGTCCCAAGGGAACCCGCGGACGTACCGCGGTGTTTGAAATTATGCAAATGTCCAAAGAGCTGGAGGCCGTTATCTTGAAAAGCCCCACTGAAGCCGAATGCTATAAAGTCGCGAGGAATCAAGGAATGCTTACGCTAAAAGAAGACGCTTTGCTGAAGGCTTTCAATAAGGAGATTCCGATTGAGGAGGTTAACCGTCTGTAAGGCTATACGAAAAATACGAATTGGTACTGATATACGAAATAATACGAAAGGGGGCGTGTACCAGATGTAGTTTTCGTAAATTTTCGTATTTTCGTTAATTCGTATGTTCGTATGTTAATCTAATGGTATAATAATGTTATGACTACACCGATAAACAAAAAAGTACTCATTGTTGATGACGACCAGTTTCTTCTCAACATGTATTCGATAAAATTCAAAAAATTCGGTTTTAACGTGGACACGGCTTCAGGAGGTCAGGAGGTACTGAACAAACTGCGCGACGGAGCGAAGCCGGATGTGTTACTTCTGGATGTTGTGATGCCCGCCATGGACGGTTTGGAACTTCTGGAGCATATTCGTGAGGAAAAATTCGTGCCGAACGCGACCGTAATAATTTTAAGTAATCAAAATCAGCCTTCGGATATTGAAAGGGCCAAAAATCTCGGTATTGCCAGCTATATCGTGAAAGCAAGCAGTATCCCCTCGGAAGTTGTGGCCGAGGTGTTGAAGGTTATCGGCGCAAAGCCTTAATACGAAAATTACATACGAATTATACGAAATAATACGAAAAATTAACCGAATAAAATGCTAAACAATCTGAAAAAGTTTTCGTATCCCTTCGTATTTTCGTACAATTCGTATGTTCGTATATTAAATTTTTATGGCTACTGACTACAAAAAAGAGCTCGAGGAACTGATAGAGTATGTCATAAGCGAGGGCGGTTCGGACCTCCATCTTTCCGAAGGACGACAGCCTACCATCAGGGTGTCGGGTTTTTTGATACCGCTGGTTAAGAAGGCGAAACTGTTGGGAGCCGACACTCTCGGTTTTTTGAACGAGCTTCTGACGCCGGGGGACAAGAAGCTTTTCATGGAGCAACGAGAAATAGATTTTTCGTACAATTATAAGAACGCCGCGCGGTTTCGCTGCAACGGTTTTTTTCAGCAGGGGAGCGTATCCATAGCGATGCGTTTGATTCCGAAGAAAATCAAAAATTTCACCGAGCTGGCGTTGCCACCAATCTTGCAAACTTTCGCGGAGCGCCATCAGGGATTTTTCTTGGTAGTGGGACCGATTGGCCACGGCAAGACGACGACCTTGGCTGCCATGGTTGAGTATATAAACGAGACCCGTGCCGAGCATATTGTGACCATAGAAGACCCGATTGAGTATGTTTATGAACAGAAAATGTCGATTATCGACCAGCGGGAAATCCGAGTGGACACGAAGGATTTTCATACCGCGTTAGGCAGTGTTTTTCGTGAAGACGTCAATGTGCTTATGATTGGTGAAATGCGTGATATTGAGACTATATCCACTGCCGTGACCGCCGCGGAGACCGGACATTTGGTGCTTTCGACTCTTCACACCAACAGCGCCGCCCAAACTATCGACCGTATTATAGACACTTTTCCCGCCGGACAGCAGGACCAGATTCGAGTTCAGCTTGCCGGCTCGCTCGCCGCGATTTTTTCTCAGCGTTTAATCCCCAGAATTTCCGGAGGAATGATTCCCGCTTACGAACTGTTGATTAATAACAGCGCGGTCTCGAACCTGATTCGCGAGAAACGAACGCACGAAATCGATACCGTTATCGAGACGGGTCTTGAGCAGGGTATGATAGACATGAACCGCTCATTGGCTGATTTGGTTCGGAACGGGGAGATTACAACCGAAAACGCTTTGCTGTACTCGTTTAATCCGAAGGGTCTTGAGCGGCTCATCTGAATGAGTCTTTATACGAACATACGAAAATGGGTACGAATATACGAACATATACGAAAACTTTTGTGGTGTCACTGCGGTGTTCGTATCATTTCGTATATTCGTTAATTCGTATTTTCGTATAATCCGTATCATGCTTTTTAACTACCAAGCTCTCGACAATCAAGGTCAAAATTTAAACGGTTCGATTGACGCGATTTCAATCGATGTCGCCATCAGCTCCCTTCAGAGGCGAGGCTTTGTCATTTCTTCGATTACACCCGTGTCCAGCGGTTCGGTTTTTAACCGAAAGATGAATTTTCTGAATGGCATCAAGTCCAAGGACATCGTGCTGTTGTCACGCCAGATGTCCACGCTTTTTCAGGCGCAAGTGTCGGCCCTTAGAATTTTCCGGCTTCTTTCCGCCGAGGCGGACAAGCCTATGCTTCGGGAGAAACTGCTTGAAATAGCGGATGACTTGCAGGGAGGTAGTTCGATTTCCAAAGCTCTTTCAAAGCACCCAGAGGCCTTTTCCGATTTTTACGTCAATATGGTGCGGGCCGGAGAGGAGTCCGGAAAGCTTGACGAGACCTTCGGATATCTGGCGGATTATCTCGAGCGTTCATATGAAATTGTTTCCAAGGCCAGAAACGCCCTAATTTATCCGGCTTTCGTGCTTTTCGCATTCGTGGTGGTGATGGTGCTTATGATGGTTATCGTGATTCCGAACTTGAGCGCAATTCTCCTTGAGTCAGGTCAGGAGATGCCCATATACACAAAAGTCGTAATCGCTACCAGCGACTTTTTTGTTCATTACGGTATCTTTTTGGCCGTTGCGCTTATTGTCGGAGGGTTTTTCGCGATTCGTTGGGCGAGAACTCCGCGCGGCCGTTTTATCGTTGACCGTTTTAAGTTAACGGCGCCCTTTTTTGGAAAGTTGTATACCAAACTTTACCTTTCTCGTATCGCGGATAACATGAATACCTTACTCATGTCGGCTATCCCCATAGTGAAAACTCTTGAGATAACCGCGGCTGTTGTCGAGAACGCGGTGTATCAGGCGATTTTAAATGACGCTATCGAATCGATAAAGTCGGGAAGTTCCGTTTCCGAGGCTCTTGGGAGGCATACCGAAGTACCCGGCATTATGATTCAAATGATGCGAGTGGGAGAGGAGACCGGAGAACTTGGGGACATTTTAAAGACTCTGGCCCATTTTTACGCTCGTGAAGTCAATAACGCCGTGGACACCTTGGTTAGTTTGATTGAACCTGCCATGGTGATACTGCTCGGTCTCGGTGTCGCTTTCCTATTGGCATCGATTCTTATACCGATTTACAACATTTCCGCTAATCAGTGATTATACGAACATACGAAAGGACACGAATATACGAACACATACGAAAAAGTAAGATGGGAGGTGTGTATTTTCGTATTATTTCGTATATTTCTCCGACTCCATTTTCGTATAGACTTATCCACACCTCCATTTACCCCAAATGCTAGACGGAGTATAATATCGAGGTAGAAAATAACGGCTACTTCTTTACCCCCACACCTTGTGTGTAATGTTCTATGATGTTCTACGCTTGTGCGCAGAGTTAGGGTTCTTTACCACAGGGTTTATCCCACAGTCAAGGTGTGGGGGTTTAAAGGGAGAGCGGTCGAGCGAGAAAATTAGAAGTTAAAATTATAATTTTATAATAATGAAAAAAACACAAGGTTTTACGCTTATTGAACTTTTGGTGGTTATCGCTATTATTGGTATTTTGTCGTCAATCGTATTGACTAACCTAAGTAGTGCCCGAAGCAAAGCGACCAGAACCGCCTTCTTTGGTGAGGTGAACGGCTCTATTCCCGGTCTCGTTAATAGCTGTGATGATGGTGCCTTGACTGGTCTCCCTCCTAGCACATCTAATACCACTTGGTCTTTGGAAGGTACGGATAGTTGTGGCACAAATGGTACAGGGGCTTGGAAAAGAAAGGCCGTAAATGTTAAGGCTTGGGCAGGAACAGCAGCCGCCGGCTGCACGGTATACGCTTCTCAAGCGGGTGTATATACTGACGCCGCTCTTACTACACCGGTTGCCGCTACTACCTGCCCTTAATCCGAATTGTATGATTGACAAGGAGTTTCCTTGTAAACAAAAAGTCGAGGGCTATCCTCGATTTTTTGTTTGTGGTACTTTCCTTGCGCTACTATATGCGGTAGAATTGTTCCATGACAATCAAAAAAGGTTTTACACTAATCGAGCTTTTAGTGGTTATCTCTATTATCAGTCTGCTTTCTTCTATCGTGTTTTCCAATTTCACTAATCAACGAGCCAAAGCGCGTGATGCTCGTCGAGTCACCGAACTTATTCAAATCAGAAAAGCACTTGATTTATACTATGACGCTAATCTTGGCAAATATCCGGCTTTCCCGTCTTCAACTTGCGGAGTATGGAATCGCTCGGATGCCGGCGTGCCAGGGTCTGGCGTGCCAGCCACGTGTTGGAGCGAGTTTAGTAGCTTTTTGTCAGCGTGGCTATCGAATTTCCCGGTTGACCCTGTAAATTCAGTGGTCGGTACTACCCCTCACGTTTATGCTTATCAGCAGAGAAATGGCGGCGACGGTTATCGCCTTGTCGCCGCGCTTGAGACCAGCAGTAACTTGGGGGATGGGTGCGCCATTCTTCTCGATGCTCCCGGCCCCGCGGGTCCCGGCGCGGCTGTTTACCCCGATTCTTTTTATTGCATCGGTGAAAAATGGCAGTAGAAAGAAGTTATTAGTAAATTAGTATTCAATGAAAATTCACTCTAGGGCCTTTACTTTAATCGAGCTTCTCGTGGTTATCGCCATTATCGGTATTTTGTCGTCAATTATTTTGACAAACCTCAATGGTTCACGCCAAAAGGCGCGAGACGTTAAGCGTGTATCAGATGTAAAGCAGTTACAGCTCGCTTTGGCTCTTTATTATGACGCCAATGACGGAAAATACCCTACGGTGCTTGCTACTCTTGCTACCACTTATATTCCCGCGGTGCCAACTCCTCCGGGCGGTGTTTCAGGTGCTTCGGCCAATTATGTTTACGTTCCGATTGCCGTGGGCGGTGCGTATTGCAACAGTTATCACTTGGGTACGGCGCTTGAGGTGGCCGGTAACAGTGTTTTGACCAGCGACTCAGACGTGGCCGCCGGTATCGTTGCTGCGGCGGACAAATGCGGTGGGACCGGTTCGGTTCCGGCCGCCGACTTCACGGGTTTAAGCGTGCTTTGTGACGCAACCGCCGGTTCGGACCAGTGTTTCGATGTGACGCCCTAAGTAGTTCAAAGTGTAAAGTTGAAAGTGTAAAGTAAACCCCGCCCTAATTTGGACATCCGATGTCCAAATTAGGGCGGGGTTTTGGGTTTTACGATATAATTAAGCAATGATAATTTATGGCGCAATCGGTTTTTTTATTTTTGGAGCGCTTATCGGCAGTTTCCTTAATGTGGTTATTCTCCGTTTTAACACCGGTGTGAGTTTGGGCGGCCGTTCCGGCTGTTTTTCTTGCGGTAAAAAAATCAAGTGGTTCGACTTGTTTCCGGTAGTAAGTTTTCTCGCGCTTAGCGGTCGCTGCCGTTCATGCAAGAGCAGGCTGTCGCTGCAATATCCGATTGTCGAACTCATTACGGGTCTTTTGTTTTTGGGGGTTTTCTGGAAGAACTTACAACTTGTAACTTACAACGTACAACCCGATTTTTCTTTTCTCTGGTTGTCGGTTGTCGGTTGTGAGTTGTTGGTCATGTGCGTTTTGGTTGTTATAGCCGTCTACGACTTAAAACACAAAATTATTCCCGATTCCTTGGTTTTACTTTTTGGTATATTGTCGTTTGCTCGATTGCTTTTCGGTGTTGAAATATCCTCGCTTTTTTACTTTCCGTATTTGCTCGATTTACTCTCCGGCCCTATTTTGGCTCTACCTATCGCTATTTTGTGGTTGGTTTCAGGCGGTCGTTGGATTGGGCTGGGGGACGCCAAGCTCGCGCTTGGTATCGGCTGGTTTTTGGGGTTCTCACTAGGTGTTTCAGCCATGATTGTTGGTTTTTGGATAGGTGCCGTGGTCGGCATTTTTCTGGTATGTGTTTCCAAGCTTTCACATATTCCTGTGTCCCGTCAATTACTGTTGAGTATGGGAGCTAAACACCTTACAATGAAAAGCGAAATACCGCTTGCGCCGTTCCTTATTCTTGGGTTTATGTTGGTTTATTTTTTTAACATTGATGTTTTGGGGTTTAGTGCGTTGGTTGTCATGTAAAATAGCGATGCTAATATACGAATTCATGCGAATGACGCGAATACAACTGATGCGAAAAATGCGAACAATCATGCGAATGCCGTTAATTAAGAACTTGCCTTATCTTTTTTCGCATCATTCGCATGCATTCGCAATTTCGCATCGGTCAAAAGGTTTTTCCTTGATTGAGCTAGTGGTGGCGATGGCCATTTTTGTGACAATTAGCAGCGTGCTGGTGGTGAGTCAGCGTCGTTTTGGGGGTAACACGTTGATTACCAATCTTGCCTATGACGTGGCGCTTACAATGCGGCAGGCACAGGTGTATGGCATCAGCGTCCGAAGGGTGAAAGCCGTTTCCGACCCCGAGGGCATTGCTCAATTCGAAAGAAGTTACGGCATTCATATTGGAACAGCCGGTTACTACATTCTTTTTGCCGATGCCGATAATGACAAAAAATATAACACCGCTTCGAATAGCGCCACGGGGTGTCTCAGTTCGCCATCGTCGGGACTACCCGAGTGCGTCAGTTTTTTTAAGATTGAGCACGGTAATTACATAAAGCAATTTTGCGGTGGAGCCGATTGCTATTATGGTCCGCTTGCGAGTAACGCCATTGACAGGCTTGAAGTTCTTTTTCATCGACCGGAACCCGAGCCGACGGTTAAGGGATATAAGTCGGGGGCTTTAGTCAGTGGTGATTACGGTAGCGCTTCGGTTATGGTTTCCTCTCCGCAAATGGCAACCAAGTCTATTTGCATATCGGCTACCGGCCAGATGTCGATTAAAGCCACATGCCTATGAGAAATGAATTACGAATTATGAATTACGAATTACGAACAAAAATCGGAATAGTTCAGAAGAAGACCCCTTCTCGTTATTCGACGCAAAGTGGGTTCACTTTAATCGAGATGATTGTTTCAATCGCCCTTTTTAGTTTTGTAATGCTCGCGACCACGACGGTGCTTCTTTCCGTAGTTGATGCCAATCATAAAGCTCAGGGGCTTAAAACCACCATAAACAATTTGAGTCTAACGCTTGAAAGTATCGCGCGTAATCTACGCACGGGGTCATCTTACGTGATTGGTCCGAGCCAAGGCGCGTGCCCGTTGTCCGGTAGGACAAGTATCAGTTATACCGACCAGTATGGGTTGAATGTTATCTACCAGCAAAGCGGGGGGAGCATCGAAATTTCAAAAGGGGGAACTTCTTTCGCCGTTATGACCGCGCCGGAAATAACCATCGAGCGCTTTTGTTTTTATGTTAACGGTCAGGACCCTCTGGATCCGCTACAACCGAAAATCCTGATCACCGCCGGTGGGATTGTGAATATAGCGAGCGCGGCCGGTGCTAGGACAAAGACGACGTCGCGTTTTGATTTGCAGACACTGGTATCTCAGAGGTTGCCGGATGTACCGAGGTAGATAGAATTATGAATTATGAATTAAGAATTATGAATAAGGGGAAAAGAAAGGAGAAAAAAAAGTTTTCTCATAATTCATGCTTCATAATTCACGCTTCATGTCCGCGTGGCTTCTCTCTCGTCGAAACTATCGTGGCTATTGCCATTCTAACCTTAGCCATGGTGGCGCCACTTTCGTTGGCGCAGCGCGGCTTGAACGCTTCAATATACGCCCGCGACCAAATAACCGCTTTTTATCTGGCTCAGGAAGCGGTTGAGTACGCGAGGAATGTCCGCGATAGCAACAACCTTAACGGAACTCCGGCGACAACCGGTGCCAATTGGCTTTCGGGTCTGGAAGAATGCATAAATCAGGCGTGCGGTATGGATGTGGGTCTCTCGGGTAGCGTGAGTGAGCAAACTATCACTTGCAGTTCTCCAACAGTCGACCCTCAGTGCCAGCTTGTTTTTAATCCCACAACCGGTATTTATGGCGATTTTGGATTACGTGTGTCGGGTGGCGCATTGCCCGCACCGTGGCGGACGACGGTGTTCAATCGTACACTCCAAATTACGCGGATTGCGGTTGGGACCGAGGCTAACGGGGAGGCTGGTTTGGTTGTTACTGTCTCGTGGAGGACGGGTTTAATCACGAAAAGTTTGACTCTTAACGAAAAGATTTTTAATTGGTATCCGGTCGCGCCTGCACCGTAGATTATCAGCGATGCTAACATACGAATTCATGCGAATGATGCGAAATAAATCGATGCGAAACTACAAATACATGCGAAGAATAGCGATACGAACCTACGAATTCATGCTAATGATGCGAAATTCGCAGCATTCGCATGTTTATTCGCATTTTTCGCATCGGTCAAAAGGTTTCGCCTTGTTGTTTGCCATTTTGGCATCCAGTGTTCTTATGTCAATTGGTGCCGCTATTTGGAATATCGCTTTTCGAGAAGTGCTTCTTTCCTCCTTCGGTCGGGAGTCTCAATCCGCTTTTTACGTTGCCGATACCGCTATTGAGTGCGCGTTTTATCACGATTTCGTCACGACTGAAGTGTTTGCCACTTCAAGTTCGCTTACCTTGGGCGTACCTTGCGCCATGAAGTCTTTCATGTGTTCAGGTGTGACACTGCAGCCGACGCTTTCAAGTTGTGACGCTCGCAATGCCACCAGCACCTTTACGATGGACGTTGGTTCAGGTAAGGCCATAGTGGTAGTCGGTAAAAGCGACCCCGATGGTGATGGAAGGAGCGCGACAAATATCGTGTCTCACGGACAAAGCAGTCGAAACCCGCTTGACCCGACTATTGTGGAGAGAGGCTTGCGGGCCAACTATTGAGGTAAACACATCAATACCAACATACGAATGTTACAAACCATACTAACAATACAAACTTTATACGAACGATACGAAAACCCCAGGAGCCATCTTTCGTAGATTTGTATGAGGTTCGTAGCTTTCGTGTGATTAGTATCGTTTGTATGTTGGTATATTAAATTTATAATGACCGATGGCAAATATACCAAAAGAAATTCAAAATCGATACGATAAACTAAAGGCGACAATTGAACGTCATCGCTATCTGTATCACGTGTTGGATAGGCCTGAAATTTCAGAGGCGGCACTAGACTCTTTGAAACACGAGCTAGTTTTTCTTGAGGAGGAGTACCCGGAGCTTATTACTCCAGACTCGCCCTCACAAAGGGTCGCGGGTCAGCCTTTGCCAGAATTTCAGAAAGTTGCTCACAAGGTTGCGCAATGGTCTTTCAACGACGCTTTTACGCCGGAGGAGATGGTGGAATTTGACAGCCGTGTTAAACGCTTTCTAGCTACAAGGTTTGATCCGCCGCGGCAGACCGAACCTTGTCCGACTTACACCTGCGAGCATAAAATTGACGGTTTAAAAATAGTTTGGGAATATAAAAAGGGACTGCTTTTTCAGGCGGCGACCCGAGGTAATGGCAAGATTGGCGAGGACGTGACGGAGAATGTCAAAACCATAGAATCTGTACCGCTTCGGTTGAATGAGCCGGTGGATATTATTGTCGAGGGAGAGGTGTGGATGGCGAAAAGTCAGCTCAAGAGGTTGAACACGGAACGGAAAAAGCGCGGAGAGGAACCGTTCGCAAATCCGAGAAATCTTGCCGCGGGGAGTATCCGTCAGCTTGACCCGAAAATAGTGGCGGAGCGTAAACTTCAAACCTTTATTTACGATATAGCGCTTTTTGAAAAAACGCCGGTACGTCAGTTTGAGGAGTTGGAATTTTTGAAAAAACTCGGGTTTAAAGTGAACCCTCACAACAAACATTGTCGTGACATCGGAGAGGTGATTTCTTATTGGAAGGAGTGGCAAAAAAAAATGGACAAAGAAGATTATCTTGCCGATGGTGTTGTGGTGAAAGTGGATGAGCGAGAATATCAGGATATTTTGGGATATACCGGTAAAGCTCCTCGCTGGGGCATCGCTTTTAAGTTTGCCGCTGAACAAGTGACGACTATTGTCGAGGATATCGCGCTTCAAGTCGGCCGTACGGGGGTCCTCACTCCGGTGGCGCATCTTCGGCCCGTCAGTGTTGCGGGTTCGACTGTGTCACGTGCCACGCTTCATAATGAAGATGAAATTAATCGGCTAGATGTGCGCGTGGGGGATACGGTAATTCTCCAAAAAGCCGGTGATGTCATTCCCGATATCGTGTCCGTGGTTAAAGAATTGCGAACGGGAAAAGAGAAAAAATTTGTTTGGCCTAAGACCGTCGCCGCCTGCGGCGGCGACGGTCGGATTGAGCGAATTGCCGGACAGGCCGCGTGGCGTTGCGTTTCAAATGATTCCTTCGCCCAAGTTAAACGCCGGTTTTACCATTTCGTTTCCAAAAAATGTTTTGACATGGACGGGTTAGGGCCGAAAATAGTCGACGTGCTTTTGGAAAAAAATCTCATTTCTTCATTTGACGATATTTTTACGCTCAAGCGTGAAGACTTACTGGCTCTACCCCGTTTTGCGGAAAAATCCGTGGATAATTTGCTCGCTTCGGTAAAAAAGGCCCAGCAGGTGACCTTGCCCCGTTTTTTGGCCGCGCTTTCCATTCCGCAAGTGGGAGAGGAAACGGCCAACGACCTAGCCAATCATTTTGAAACCTTGGAGAAAGTAGCCCGCGCCTCATTTGAAAAGCTTGAGGCGATAAATGGAGTGGGCCCTGTGGTAGCAAAGTCGCTTACTGACTGGTTTGCCGACTCTAATAATCAAAAGCTTGTCGACAGACTTGTAAAGTACGTTGACATCGCGGCGACGCAAAAAGTCGACGTTTCAAAACTTCCTCTCGCCGGGAAATCTTTCGTGCTTACCGGTACGCTGTCTTCTATGAGCCGTATCGAAGCTGCCGAAAAAATTCGCGCTCGCGGTGGAGATATTGTCGGGTCGGTTTCCAAAAACACCGGCTTTGTGGTGGCGGGGGAGAATGCCGGTTCTAAACTCGGAAAGGCGGAGCAGCTTGGCGTTAAAATTCTGCGCGAGAATGAATTTTTGAGAATGCTCGGTTAAAGAAAAAGGTGTGCATATCCCTTAAAAACATAATTGCGTTGCTAGATGGGCACCATCCCGCAAATAACTTGCGGGATGGTGCCCATCATGTCATAAAAGGATAGTTGCCAAAATTTTAAATACTGCTATAGTATTGTGGAAGGCTATGATGAAGCTGACACTTCGGAGCCGTGGGAAGAAAGATTATACCCTCGATTAGAACCCACCGGATTGTTTCCGTCATAAAACAAAGGTTTGTCTTGGGGACAGACCCAAAGCCCGGCTATATGGTCGGGGAATACAAGGTGGCACCGCGAGAAACTTCGCCCTTGTCTATACTACGTTTCCGTAGGTAGGGGTGAGGTTTTTTTGTGCCAAAATTATGTTTTCAAAAAGAATCACTAATTTAAAGTCCTCGCCAATATTGGATTTGAACGCGGAAGTAGTAAGACTTCAGGCGGCGGGTGTTTCCGTGATTAATTTGACCATGGGAGAGCCGGATTTTGGAACGCCGAAACACATTGGTGAGGCGGCCAAGAAGGCCATTAATAAAGGCTATACTCATTACACACCCGCCGCGGGGATTCTCCCGCTACGGGAAGCCATAGCGAAAAAACTTTTAAAAGATAACGGTCTTGTTTATTCGCCTTCGGAGATTTCAGTCGGAGTCGGTACCAAGCAGATTTTGCACAACATTTTTCAGGTTCTTTGCGAAAAGGGCGACGAGGTAGTCATTCCGACTCCGACATGGGCCACTTACGTTGAACAGGTTAAATTGGCGGACGCGACGCCAAAGACTTTTCCGCTTCAGTCGCCTTTTAAGTTGACGGCGGCAGAACTGGAAAAGCATCTTTCACTGAAAACAAAAGCCCTAATACTTAACGGCCCGTCAAACCCGACTGGAGCGGTTATAGAAAAAGAGGAACTTGAAAAAATCGCGCGATTGGCGGTGCAGAAGGGCATTTTTGTAATCTCGGACGAAATTTATGAAAAAATTCTATACGGGGGGCAACACTGTTCAATCGCATCTTTGGGCGAAGACATAAAGAATCTTACCCTGACCGTGAACGGTTTTTCAAAAGCCTACGCCATGACAGGCTGGCGGGTGGGTTATGTCGCCGGCCCCAAGGAAATTATTAGCCGCTTAAACGCCTTGTCTGGTCAGACCACCTCCGGTACCAGTTCCGTGAGCCAGTGGGCCGCTCTCGCGGCTGCGTCAGGAAGTGAGGACTGCGTTCGAAAAATGACGGCGGAATTTAGGAAGAGAAAAGATTTTATTTTCGAAGCTTTTTCTGGAATGAAGGGGATTTCCTTGTCGTCACCCGAGGGCGCGTTCTATCTTTTTTCCGATATTCAAAAATTGCTTGGGGGAAAATACAAAACTTCCGCCGAGTGGGCACATGCTCTTCTTCAAAGGGCTGGCGTCGCGGTGATTCCCGGTGAGGCGTTTCTCTGTTCCGGACACGTTCGGGTGAGTTACGCGGCCTCAATGAAAGATTTGAAAGAGGCGGTCGGTAGAATCGAAAAATTTTTAAAGAGTGAGCGTTAAAATCATGAGCGTAAAACGAAAAATACCGGCAGTCATGTCTTCCCAGCACCCGGATAACGCCGGAGCGCCATATTGGCATTCGAACCCTTATATAAAAACGGAGGACGAACTCAAGGAATGTTTTCTGATGTACAAAGACCTTGGCGTGGAAGAGGTGATGTGGGATTGGGAGGGAAAATTTGTAGATGAAGCGGTCATTGAACGTCTTTATGGTAGTCACTTAGCTTTTTTCAGGAAAAGACCTTTGGGCAAGGACATCTTCCTTACGTTCCGTGTGCCAAATCCGAGGGTGGAATCCGGATATCGTTTGGGCCGGGCGTTTATGGTAATACTGTCCGCGGCTCATTTTGTGGAGGGTTTGGCTTTTAAAAACAGACCACTTTTTGAGGTGATTCTTCCCATGACGGAAAGCGCTTCTGAAATAATAAAGTTGCAAAAAGGTTATGAGCGCTTCTCAAAAGCGGCGGCTTTCTCTTTTGGAGGAAAAAGTTTTTCCACGGTGCCTCTGGAGGTTATACCGCTGTTTGAAACCGTCGGAACGATAATGAAATCAGGTGAAATTTTAAGAAAGTACGTTGCGTCGCACAAAAAGCAATTTGGTTCGTACCCCGTTTATTTGCGCCCTTTCTGTGCTCGGTCCGACCCGGCTCTCAATTCCGGCATAGTCGCGACGACATTGGCCATCAAGTGCGCTCTTTCCGATTACGAGAGCTTTGCGAAAACTTCAGGCATAAAGATGTATCCGATTATTGCTCCCGGCGCTCTGCCGTTTCGAGGCGGATTTTCACCGGAAACATTTAAGGAATTTTCGGAGGAATTTTCGGGTGTCAGAACCATCATGATTCAATCCGCCTTTCGGTACGACTACAAATTGTCGAAAGTAAAAAGGGCGATACGAATACTCCACAAGATACTGCCGCGTTTGCGTACCCGCGAAGTATCCGAAACGATGCGGAAAAAAGTCAAAAAAATCATTCCTTGGTTCGAGACGCCATATACGAAGACCGTGGAAAAACTCGCGCCGATTATAGGAAAAATTTCCACACACATTCCGAAACGTCGTGAGCGGTTACAGCATATCGGGCTTTTTGGATATTCACGAGGCGTTGGAAAAGTGAAGCTTCCTAGGGCCATCGGATTTTGCGCTTCGTGCTATTCGCTCGGTATTCCTCCGGAACTTTTCGGAGTGGGGGAGGGGTTGGAAAGAGCTATTAAGGAGGGGCAAATAAAAACGGTTGAAACGCTTTATAAAACGTTTCGGCTTGCCCTAAAAAGGTCGGGTAGATATCTTCGAAAAGAAAGCCTGAAGGAACTCGGACTTGGTGAGTTGGAGCGGGGAATAGTTATGATTGAAAAGTATCTTGGAGAGACGCTTGGTCCGGTGACGGAAGACGAGTTGCGTCACGCGGAATTGGTGGGCCGGATTATTTTTTTGTTAAAGGTGGGAGAGTCACCGACAAAAGAAATCGAAGAGGCCGCGAAGCTTCGCCAGTCACTTGGTTAGCCATTGTTCAATCTCATTCACTTACCATTTTTTCCCCACTCCCGTTCTGCATGTAGATGTAACCTACACGCATTATTTACTATAGCTTAGAATACATGTATGGAGGAGCGGGGAGAAAATTAGTCTAAGGTTAGGCTAAATTGTTTTCTGAGCCATGAGTCATTTTCAATGCTGTCGGCGATTATATACAAAACATCTTTGCCGATTTTGAAATCGGCTTTTAGCAGGGTGGTGAGGTTCTCGCAGTCGTAGGGGTACACCCACACGCTGTCTTGGAGTCGGATAAAACCGATAACAGTTAATGTGCGGCGGATTTTGTCTCTTGTAGCCCTCCGTTCCTCTCTGATATCAAAGGTAAGAACCCTCCATTTATTATCCCACCGTTTGGGTTTTTTGATTTTATATTCACGAAGTTTCAGCTGTCGAAGTTTCGTTTCGCCTTTCGGCGTGAGCCGGAGCAAACCTTTTTCATTGTACTCAAGAAGTCCGTGCGTAACGAGCTTTTTTCTTGAGTTACCGATTCTTTCTTTTTGACGCCCGCCTTTTCCAAAGCCTGATACTCCCAATGCCTGCAAGGCATTGGGAGCGACGAGAGCTACACTCAGAACTCCCGCCGCCGCGACCATCTTGAGAATTGTTTCTTGAATAGCGTGCTTGCGGGTTTTTCGCCTCGATTCTTTTTCCATTACACCCATACATGTATTATAAGCTATAGTGAATAATGCATGTGTATTGACATTGTGGGGTGTTGTGTGGTAGGCTGTTTATAGATTTCGGAACTTTTAAACAGCAGTGTTTGCCGGGGATTTTTGCGCCCCAACAGAGAGTTTTTCTGTTACAAGGTTCGACCTTGTAAAAGGGACACAAAAATCCCCGGCTTTAACAAAAAGCGGTTGCGCTTGCAACTCGCCGGGGGAAATGAAAAGGACAACTCACTATGAGTGGGACAACCTTAAATACAAAAGATAGCGGAAGTGCGGTGGATGCCGTATTTCAAAGGGAAGCGTGGCTTCTGGGAAATGAAATGATGCCGAATTTTGAAAAGGCGCTTTCTCCGGAGCGGGTAACTTATTACCGAAACAACAAGAGGGAATACGTTTCGGCATTACAACGTGGTTTTTCTCTTCCGTGGGAAATTAACGCTTCCGCGGTTCCAGTCCAAACGGCGGGCTATGCCATCGAGGAAACGGACTGCTTTCCGTGGCTCGGACACATGGAACGGTTCGCTAAGGAGTATTTCAAAACGGAAATTGTTCTTCGCGACAAGTTTCCCATTCCCGCGCGATTACCATTTAAGAACGTTCTGCCCATCTTTGACCCCGGTCTTTCAAATCGGGAAATGGTGGACAAAGCCCTGAAGGCCCAAGGCTTGCGGGTTGAGGGAACGGATGTGAGCAAATTCACCGGCGCGGACTCGGAAGGCCCGCGGTTGTGGCTCATCGAACGCTCACCCCAACCGATGGCCGCAAGGGGTTTGCCGCCAAAATTTGCCAAACAGTATTTTGAGGGTCGGCAGACGCGCCCGCTTAACCTTCGTGGTTACGGTATTGGGACGGGGCTACTCTACAAAGTGGAGAAGAGGTTTCTGGACCCCGATGCCGTAACCGCCTCGTGGTTTCCAGAAAACCTTTTACTCCCCGACGGTTTCGTCGCGTACGGCTACTACGATCCGACGTACGGCAAGGTTTGGTTCTACAGCCGCGATGCCGGTTACGAGTTCGGCACCATGGCTTTTCGTGAGGCAATCCTTTTGCTTCCAACTTAAACCTTGTTCCCTTCGGTTCCAGTCCCTCTTCAAAAATCCTCATCTTGGATTTGCGAAGAGGGATTTTCTTTTTATATAATACACACGCGATTGTTCAACTGGTCTTTTGATAACAGTTGGTCGTACTATAGAAATTGCGTGCTTTCTTTTATACTACGCCGGATATACATCGGGGGTGCATAACGCAGAGCGCTGTCGAAACGGCGCTCGGTGATACGGACGAAAGAAAGCATACACGAACTGCCCGACGGTAACGTCGCGTACGGCAACTACAATCCGACGAACGGCAAGGTTTGGTTCAACAACAACGATGCCGGTAACGAGAACGACAACATGGCTTTTCGTGAGGAAATTTCTCGCAACCAAAGGAGCTTCTATGCTCCTTTTTGCGTATAGTTAATCCAGCCATTTGTCATTTTGGAGATTTCAACCGATTGCTCACTGATGCGGAGATATGTTTTAGCATCTATGATTTCGAGTTCGTGTTCGGTGCGGATGAGGTGTTTGAGAACTTCAATTTTTACACGCAAAACTTCCAGTGTCGGCAATTTTTGCGATTTCGGCTTGAAAGCCGCAGACACCGCGAGGGCGAGGATTTCCACGCACTGTGTTTCTACCACAGCGTGAATGCCGAGCTTATCCCGCTTGGAAAGCTTGCCCGAGATGCAATAGAGGTCTTTATGCAGTATTCTAACGCAATGAATAATAACGGGCGTGTTGTCGGGGGGGGGGCATCATAAAGTTAATTTTTGTGATGTAATTTCGGTTGAAAATTTATTGGCGGCGTGGAAAGAGTTTCGGAGAGGGAAACGCAGAAAGCGGGATGTAGCGGAGTTTGAATTGAGGTTGGAAGAAAATTTGTTTGCGCTTCACCAAGAGCTTGTTTCCGGCGTTTGGCGACCCGACGCATACACAGCGTTTTATGTCCAAGACCCGAAGCTTCGTCTGATTCACAAGGCAAGCGTTCGCGACAGAATTTTGTACCAAGCCGTGTATCGTTCCTTGTACCTCTTGTTTGATGAAGGATTTATACACGATTCTTACTCGTCGCGCAACGGTAAGGGGACGCATCGAGGTGTAAAGCGTTTTGAAATGTTTGCGCGTAAAGTTACTGGAAATTATCGCACGGAAGGATTTACTCTCAAATGTGACATCAGAAAGTTTTTTGATTCCATTGACCACGAAATACTACTCTCGCTCATCGCTCAAAAAGTTTTCGACCCGAAACTTTTTGAGCTTATCAAGAAAATTATTGTTTCTTTTGAAACCGCGAAAGGAAAAGGACTACCCCTTGGTAACGTTACAAGCCAACTTTTTGCAAATGTGTATCTAAACGAGCTTGACCAATTTGCAAAACATGCGCTCAAGGCGAGATATTATGTTCGATACTGTGACGATTTTGTCATTCTCGATGGCTGTTACATTCGTCTCGAAGAATGCGTTGCGCGGCTTCAAGTGTTTCTCATGGAAAAACTTGCTCTAGAACTTCATCCGAGGAAAGTTGAAATTAGAAATTTACGGCACGGTGTTGATTTTTTGGGTTATGTTTCTTTGCCGCACTACCTTGTGTTGCGGACAAGAACGAAAAGGCGGATGCTCGCAAGAGTTAACCCAAAGTCTTTGGCGTCCTATCTCGGCGTGTTGTCGCATTGTAAAAACGCGCAGCTTAAAAATATGATTTTGAAAATATGTCCGCAAGGTGCTAGTATTAAGGAATGATTACTCTGCAAGAAATTGAAAAACTGGCTAATTTGAGCCGCATTGCGGTTACATCCGAGGAAAAGGAACAATTACGCAAAGACATGGAATCCATTTTGGGTTATGTCGAACAGGTAAATAAAATTTCGGCGGATTTGGTTTTGGAAAAAGAAGAGCTTTTGCTTTGTAACGTCATGCGTTCCGACGATAATCCGCATGAGAGCGGTATTAACACTGAAATTTTGCTCGCCGCCGCACCTTCGAGGGAAGGAAATTACGTGAAGGTGAAGAAAATTTTGTAAATGTAAAAATCTTTTCCCTGCGGTCTCTGCCGCAGGATCCTTGTAGGAAAGTCTGAAAACCCTCGGTTTTCAGGTATACTTGTCTCATGCCGCAGAAAGGTTACCACTGTGCGTATGATACGCACTACCA
>Ga0209211_10002705_pt1 | contig 30094 bp, 38 predicted proteins | sample RifGroA2_FD_183992 | JGI IMG/M metagenome (GOLD analysis project Ga0209211, IMG submission 183992) | Groundwater microbial communities from Rifle, Colorado, USA - Groundwater A2 (SPAdes) (version 2) | ecosystem: Environmental > Aquatic > Deep subsurface > Groundwater | place: Rifle, Colorado...
CTCTCGCTCAAGAAGCGAGATGTGGCAATGTGTCGCCATGATATTCCACCTCCTTTCTGTGTATTTAAGCTCAATTTGTTAATGGGCTATTTTACCGAAGGTGGTGCATTTCGTTTTAGAACTAAGGGCTATCCACAAGAGATATAATTAATGAATGGATGCAACTTCATCTGTACAAGCAACACTCTCGGCATTGCTCACGCCAGCGCCGACCATCTCACAAACTTTTGGAATGAATCCTTTTGAGTTCTGGGCAATGGTTATTGGAACTTTCTCAACAGTGTTTGGGGTAATAATTGCTGTTCTTGTTTTTGTTCTAGGTCTTCAAGTCTGGCAACAGTATAAGCTGAGAGAAAAAGCAGAAAAGGAAACAGAGGCAATTGTAAAAATTGCCAAAGAAATGACTGAGCTAAAAAGTAAGCAACAGGAACTTTTCCAAACAACCCTCGACAGTTTTCAAAAACAAGTGGTGGAGGTCGGAAAAACGGCAAAAGAAGTCAAAACCATTTCCGCCTCAACTCAAGGAGAAAGGGATAAAGTCGAAAGAATCTCCAAAGAAATTGAACAAAAGGCCAAAGACTTAAGAGGCTCTGCAATGAGTCTTGGAAATATTTCCTTAGGATCTATCTCAGCAAGTGCGGTGATCGAACCATATTCAAAAAATATTCGTTATGTATCTGCGTTAGATGAATACAATGTGGCACCACTTTCTACTCCCCAAAGTCTAGTGCTCAAGGGAACACCAATCACATTCGACAATATTTTGACAGTACAAAAGAAAAAAGTGGACGAAGAAAAATAGGATCTAGACGATAGCGTGGAAACCTATTAGCCCTGGGCAAATAGGCGGGTAAAAAAGAAAGTTGTCCTGGGCGAAAAAGTCCTTCTAACAAGCGTAAGCCTGTGATTCTTCTTTTCCTCGTGACCATACCTACATGAGCACCCTATAGAAGACGTTGTAGAGGCATTTACAGGCTCGGAGATGGACTTAGAATGAGTGAAGAGAATCTGTAGAATTTACCAGAAAAAATATTTTCATCTTTTTCTAAATAGAGATTTTGCTACGTGGGGGGGTGGGTATAGAAAAATAGGAAGTATTCGAAGAGTTAGCGTACTATAAGCCACCCTTAAGGTGGGTCTTTTCCACGGATGGTGAGTCACTTTCCAGAGCCCCCCATACGGGGAGAAGAGGAGAAAAGAGAGGCATTAGTGTCTAGCCATGGGCTAAACATTGTCGCAGGGGGGTTGTGTCCTATATGGATAAAGTTCTAAGTAGAGTGTGTATGTGAGGAATTGGGGAGGGGTGTGCGGAGGGTTGGGGAAATAGTAGATAAGAAGATGTCTTATGGACTATTTCCATAACGACCAACCGCACAGAACTATCGTCTCAGTATAACTTTGGCGTAGGCATTTCGATTCCTGCTTTGCTGGCTAAGCTACGACAGGACGCGCAATAGGGTTTCCAGCGTTTCAGCTTTGTTCTCCACCACATAGGTCGGCCACATGAGAAGCAGTCCACTATCCCCCAGTTATGTTTAATTATTGCCCAGGCAATAAAGGGATAGATTTCATCAGAATATGCTCGCCACCTATAACCGCGAAGCGTTAAAATTGCATCACGAATAGCTCTTTCTATTAGACTAGCTATGACTTTCTTGTGCCCGTGAAACGCCATGCTTTCTTTTTCTGTTCTTCTTCGCCCTTCTCTTTCCTCGCTAAACGAACGAGGCGACGAGCAATCTCGTCTGTGAAACGTAAAGACTCTAATAATTGCTCCTCAGGGACTGTTTCTGATAGTCTCTCGGTATTCTTCAAGAACTCTTCGACCTTCAATAAACCTTCCTCAATAGCGGGCAAAGAACCTAGTCGGCGAATTTCTGAGACTAGACCAGATACTAAATCAAATTGAATTTTAACTTGTTCTGTCATTAAAAACTTCATTAGTAACAATTTCACCAGCAAGCTCCACCAACTTCTTGCCAAGCTCTGGATATTTTCTCTCAACAAGGGAGGCCTCATTTATCTCGAGTCCATGAGCGTCAACAATCTTCAACGTATTGTTGAAATCATTACTCAGTTCGTCAGGTGAATCAAAAGACAGTTTTGCGATCAGACACGCTCGCACAAAGGCGGTAGTTGCCTCATAAAGGGACTGGATGGAATTAGTTTGGGTAGTGGTCATTTGGCTTCAAACTTCAAAATAATTTTGTCTAGTTGAATGGTGAGCTTGTCGGCCTCGAGGGATATTTTAGCCATGCCTCCAAGAAGTTTTTGGAGTTGTTTGATTTGAAAGCCTGTCAGGATTATTGGTTTAAGTTTTTCTGTCATTTGTTGGTTGGTTTGTTTCTTCCATAACGAACGGTGTTATCGTTGGCAATAGCTACTTTGTCGGCGTCGCTTAGGTTATGGACCTTGTGGCGGGCTTTCCATAAGACGATCCTTTGACGTCCTGGGGAGCAAGCAGGGCACAATAGGGTGTCTGATCTTATGTTCTTTTCAAGGAATGGTTCGGAGCACCATTCACATTTAGCAATAGAGCGACTAGTTTCTTGAGCTTTTCGATAAATGTCGTCGAACTTTTCAGAACTAAAGTCATTCATGCCCAGCTTAGAGCGAAGTCGGTCTTTTGGAGTCTGGGCTAACAGTTCTCTTTCGAGGAAGGCGTCAATCTTGTTCATCATAAATTTCTTTATATACAACAGCCAACTCTCGACCGAGGGCAATCAATTTGTCTGCTCTACAAATAAAATCCTTATCGAAGAGCCTTCTGGTCTCAGCATGGTTTTCGAGGAGTAGGCACAAGCCAGCAAGGAGCGTGCTTATTTCAATGTCGTCAAAAGTGCCGAATCTATTTTTTGTCATTTGGGTTTTGTTTTTAATTGCTAATCGATTATTTTGGTGTCTTCTAAGTATTGGAGCAAATTTTTTCCGATATACAAAAACTTGTTTCCAGCAAGGGAAGCTTTGATCGTACCGTCGTGAACATACTTTCGAAGCTTGGCCTCTCCGATTCTTAATAGTTTTCTAACTTCGGTGCCAATATAGACAGCGTTTGGGTTGATCTCGTTATTCATTGAGTAATACTAACTTATAGTTTATCCGTTTTCAACATATCAAGGGTGCCATTTTGCCACTTGACATTAGTAATTTGGTTTGTTTCACTTAACTCATAGTAATAATATAGGCACAAAAAAGGACTGGAGTTAACCAATCCTTTTAAAACCGACACATTATTAAAAATTACCAATCTACCACGAAAGATAACTCTATGGATAATCCTAGAACACAAAACAAAGGAACGCAAGTTTCCAAAAGTGCCAGACGCACTTTGAAGGTTATAAATTACCTCAAAAGAAAGAAGGAAACAGACAACAAATATGCTGCCTTGGCTTCCGAATTAGGAATGTCACGAAGAACGTTCTGCCGTGCAGTAGCCGAGATTAAAAAACAGGGCTTGGTCAAGATGGAGCGAGTTTGGAATGAAGACTGGTACGGCGGTACAGTAATAACTTGGAGAGGAGGACAAAATGCCTAAAGAAATCACCAAGGAACAGGCTAAGTCTTACTTCGACGCATGGCGTGAAGTCTACAAAGACAAGAGACTTCGGGGAGCTGACTTGCCAGTCTTACTTTTTATCCGAGACACAAACTGGGACATTTTCTACATTGCACAAAAAAAGTTTGCTCTCAGTATTGGGTACAGCAAAAAAACAGTAAACGAGTCACTAAAAAATTTAGTTGGATGTGGACACTTAATACTTACCTATTCTAAACCAGGAAGTAGAAAACCAAACCGCTACCAACTGAATAAAAACCTAGTTAGCCCTGTCAAGAACGGAATTCAACGATACACCGAAGGGTTACTCGTCGATACACCGAAGGGTTACTCGTCAAAAAATGAAGTCGTGCCTGACGATACACCGAAGGGTTACCCTAACGTTATTAACGAAAAAGATTTAACGAGGAGGGGAGACATTAAAAAATTCTCTACTTCTAAGACTCAAGACAAGGATACTCTTCATGAGGGACACGGAGTGCAAACTATCACCCTTCCTGCTAAGCGATTATTGAGCCTACAGGCACAAACACCCATCGAATACCTCGACTGGTCTCCAGACACGATTGACCTTGAAATTGTAAGAGGAGGTGACGAATGAACGAACTAGATAGACAATGGGTAGAAAAAGTTATCAAGGCAAACAAGTTTGTCTTTCCTGGCTCATTTGAACCAACAGAGTTTCAAAAGAGGAAGATTGTCGAATTTACTCAAGAGTACGGGTCGGAAAAAGTAAAAGAAATATTCAGAGACTTAACCGATTCGGTCAATGGAACAGGAAAGAAGAAAGGCTGGAAAGGAAACTTCTACGTGGTCATAAGCAACTTTGAGAGGTATTCTAATTGGAACAATTTTATTAACGACGGTCGCCTCGACAAAGAAAGATACCAAAATTATCTTAAGAAAAAGTTTGAAGCAGAACTGGAAACAGCTTGGTGGAAAAAACTCGAGGAGGAATCAACGAATCCATTTTTCTTCGGCTACGCTGGAGCTAAAAAAGATTACAAGGAATGGCTTAAGTATCGAAAAGGAGATCCATTTTATGAAGACTTCAAAGAACAGTGGAAAGATAAAGCGTGGGAAAAAAGTTGGAAAAACGGAGGAGAAGGAAAATTCTGGGATATAACAGAGTAAACATACAAAATTTGAATTTACAAAGCAACAAAAACACAACTCGTGAGCCTCTACAATGACCTGTAGTGTCATTCAGAAGGTCTTCACGATACATTAGTCATTAACAAAACAAAAAACACAGAATGAAAAATATAAAACAGAAAAAATATCGTTATGAAGTTGGTTTATACGGAGAGTACTTAGTTAGTAATTGGTTCCAAGGATCAACCATTGCGAGGAAGAGATCTTTTGATATAAGAGTTCCGACAAACGGATTCAACTTGGGAAGTCAAACAAAATTAGAAGTAAAAACAGCAAGACCAAGCAAGCAAGGCGGTTGGCAATTTGATTTTTCTACCAGACTTCAAAGAAAAGCAAATTTTCTTACCCTCCTTTGCCTTGATGAGGAATGGAAGACTCAAAGAATATATTGGATAGACAATACTTGGGCTATGAAAAAGCATATTTGGATAAATGAGGGAATGGAGGCTTACAGGCTGGTCTAGTCAAGGACTTGTCTTAGAGTATATCTACCTGTAAAATCTTTCTAAACTGATTGAAAAATCAGAATCGCACTTTTGCCTTAGGAGGTACTCATGTCAGACCCAAAAGACCGCACGCAAGATATTAAGGACCAGGAAGCGTTGAAAGAAGGCCAGAGCGATGAACGCAAAGCTGAAATCGACAACGTTATCGGCGGCTTGGAATACGCACAGCAAAGCGATATTGCCAACGACCTCGGCGAGGAAATGGACGACTAATCACCACTTTTGTGCAGGGCTGGGAAACCAGCCCATTTTTATGGTTGTATAATGGCATCATGAGTAAAGAAAGAATCGAAGATGTAAACTTTTTTGTGACTGATATGCGAATGATAGGAGAGATATTTGTAAATTGCTTAGGTTTTGAGGGAGAAATAAGTGACAGAAAAACATCAAGGTTCACCACGACCTTCGGAACAGAAATTGAAACCTACGGACCAAAAGATATTTATAGTAGGGGTGCAACGTATCTACGACTAATCGTGAATGACGAAAAAATAACCAAAGTCAAAGAGTATCTTGAGGCAAAAGGTCAAAAAAGTGTTGTTTACAGAGAACACTCAGAAGGACCTCACAAAAGAACTCTACTGTGGATGATGGAAGAAAACGGCTCTCAACTCAATCTTAATAGTGAGGTTTGAGGGGGTGGAGACCAATAAGCCCAGGGCGAATAGGTCAAACTAGGTCAGGTGTATGATTACTTCATGATTAAACCCGTTGAAGAAGATGCACTAAACATGTCGTCTAAGCTGTATTTAAAATGTCCCAAGTGCGGTTTCGAGGACACGTTAGTTAAGATTCCTCCAATAGACGTCAACAATCAGTCGGAAGTTGACGATCTAAAAGATTTTACCTGTCCTGAATGTAATGCCTTAGTTTGGGAAGAGAATTATCTGGCAACGCAGTCTAAAGAAACAATTAACAAAAGAGTTGACGAGTTACGTTGTATAGACTGCGAAAGAAACGGCTTTGACTCCATTCAAAAAAGGGATGACTTGCGAGGTTTGTTTATATGCCGAAAAAGGCCAACCCATACCACAAAGATCAAACCAGAACATAACTAGATTATTCCATTTTTAGGTAGTAAAATAAAATGGAACATGAAAGCAGTAATTTACCTAAGAAAGTCAACTGATGAATCTGATAGGCAAGTCTTGAGTCTGGACAGTCAAAAAGAAATTTGTGAAAACGTAGCTAAAAGATACAATCTCCAAGTAATTGAGACGTTGGTGGAAAGCGCTTCAGCAAAAGAAGCGTTCAAACGACCACAGTTCCAAAAACTAATAAATTTTATCCAAAAGAAAAAGGCCGAGGCAATTATTGCTTGGAAGCCGAACAGACTTGCCCGAAATGCGACTGAGGGTGGAATGTTAATTGATCTTCTCAACAGCAGGAAACTTGCCATATTTTGTGACTCTGGAGAATATACAAGAGGAGACTCGACACTGTTGCACATCGAGTTTGGCTTTAGTACAAAATACTCTCAAGATTTAAGCGATGATGTGAAGGTGGGTATGCTCTCCAAGGCTAATAAGGGCTGGCGTCCAGGAAAAGCGTGTCTTGGCTATAAAAATATTGGAGAGATAAAAGGGGAGAAGACAATTATTGTTGATCCAAAAATATCTCCATTCATAAAAAGAATGTTTGATCTTGCCGTGACAGGCAAGTCCGTTCACGACATTCAGAAAATTATTACCGACGAGGGGTTAAGAATTCCAGCAGCAAAATCAAGACCATCTCGACCAATAGGGAAAACCCAGTGCTATAGATTATTGACCAACGAATTCTATTACGGTTGGTTCTACTGGAAAGGAGAGTTCAAGAAAGGAGTGCATGAGCCAATCATCAGTCAAGAAACTTTCGACATGGCTCAAAGGGTTTTGAGTAGCAAATCAAAGAAACAAAAATTCAAAAACAATTATTGGTGGATGGGACTCCTGAAATGCTGGAAGTGTGGCGGAGCCATAACTGCGGAAGTAAAACAAAGAAAAAGAACTGACGGCTCATTTCGATTCCATGAGTACGCCCGATGTACAAAAAAGAAAGGTGTGTGTTCAGAAAAATATACCAAGGTAGAGGATTTAGAGAAACAACTGAAAAACTTTCTTTACCACTCCTACATCGACCCCACAAAAATAGAGAAGATCAAGGCGAAGATAAGAGAGAAAAACGAATCAGAGCTGACGGTGGCAAAAATAAGGCTCTCTGATAAGACCAAAAAACTTCAAAATCTTTTTGAGAGAAAGAAAACACTCTTTCAGATGAAAGGTGAAGGTTTGATTGATTCCACAAGATATCTCGAAGAGTTAAACAAGATAACCGTTGAAGAAAACGGAGTGAATACCTCAGACCTAAGTCTCGATAGTTGGGCGGAGGATTTAGATAAGGCGATAGACTTCGCCATGAACGCTAGCAACAAATTCAAAATAGGTGACAATGAAACAAAAAGAGAGATAGTCCGCATACTTGGCGAGGACTTAGTTATGGGTGACAAAAAAGTCTGGTGCAGGGCCAAACACACCTTTGAAGAGATGCAAGAATGGCACGATGAGGAGTTGGATGTAATACCGAGCCTGCTCGGACAAGTAGCTACGCATGAGCTAGGCATGCCGAATGGGGAACGACCAAAAATGAGCGGGTGAGGGGAGTCGGACCCCTTTCATCAGCTTGGAAAGCTGAGGTAATACCGGTATACGACACCCGCTAACAGAGAAATTTTATCATAACCACTGCCTAGGCAGAAGCACCGCCAGAGATCTGCTTGGGTTTAACTAAATCTTCAAAAAAACCTGTTTCCTCTAGGTTCCTAATATATTGCGTCAACTTTTCAAAAACTTCTTTTGTCTGAAGCTCAGGTCGCCAAAACATTCCAGCACTGGTCCTAGTCACGAGACCCAGGTCTTTCATGTCCTCATCAAACCGCCTGTCCTGACACAAAACAACATTTTTAGGACTTCCCAAGATACCCATAGATATTCGAACGCCTCTTTCATCCGTATATTTACTGTTTTGAATGTTAAATCTATATACATGTCCATTTTCAACGGCCTTACAATATTCTTGGACCGGATCTCCCTTCTCGTGTGGCATCTTCTTATAACCTAGAGACAAGGCAATTTCCTGAGGAGTCCACGTTGGCACCTTTTCCTTCCTTCTTCTTGGTTTTGGCTCCTCAATCTCGGTTTCTGATTGCGGAATACCACTTTCTGGTTGATTCATGTATATTTATACCTCTAATGTCGGGGTGGTGAGACTCGAACTCACGACCCCTGCGTCCCAAACGCAGTACTCTAGCCATCTGAGCTACACCCCGATAGGCTAATTTTACCATTCAAAGCTTGTTTTGAGGTAAAATAGACCAGATGCCTCTGTGCATTGAGCATGGTGGATGTAGCTTAGTTGGTTTAAAGCGCCTCCCTGTGGAGGAGGAGATCGCGGGTTCAAATCCCGTCCTCCACCCTATATAAATTCCCCCTCTATGGGGGATTTTATGTGGATAATCGTTACGGGACTCGAGTGACGGAGGCAAGCTCGTGACGATCTTGCCGAGTCGGGTTCGAAGAAATTGTCAGCAGACAATTATCTGAGAGAGTCCTTATCCCATAATCCACCCCAAAAGTAGTATTCCAAAACACAAGCAACCAAGGCTGGAGTGAGATCCTTCGACTTTACCCGGGATGACGAGGGAAATTATTCAACGGTCTCAGCCGCTAATAGTGGCGTAATATCGCGAGCAATGGTAAAATAACTATAGTTAAGGGGATAGAGTAAATATTATTACAAACCACTTCTATCACATAATACTATGACAGGCACAATCAAGAAAAAAACCGACAAAGGCTTTGGCTTCATTTCCAGAGAAGGAGAAGAAAAAGACCTTTTTTTCCATTCCAATGATTTACAGGGAATTACCTTTGATCAAATCCAAGAAGGCGCTAAAGTAGAATTCGATATCGAGCAGGGTCCAAAAGGACCAGCAGCCAAAAACGTCAAACTAGCTCAATAAGCCTAAGCAGACACAAAAGGGCCTTCGCCACAGCGGAGGTCTTTTTGTATATCTCAAACCTTTCTAACCCTTTCTTTACTTAGCGCTCTTGCCACTCTTACTCCGAAGGTTCTAATCATGACCACAGCAATTCCCAAAACCGGAATTGCGAAGACCGCACCAAAAGCCCCACCAAACTTAAGTCCGATTAATAAAGATAATAAAATAATGGCCGGGTGAAGACTAAAAGCCTTACCCAGTAACCGTGGACCAATCACGTTAAAAATAATTTGCTGGGCTATAAACAGAATTACACCAACCAACATCGCCTTTAAAGACCCAGCCAGTAAGGCAACCGCCACGGGCAAAATAATTGCCAGTAATGGACCAATCAAGGGAACGATGGCAAATAGACCAGCCAAGAAAGCCACCGACACCGCAAAACCGATTCCAAATAGATACATGACCAACCAAGTTACGGTTGCAATCAAAATGCCATAGAAAAACTGAACTCTGAAAAATGAAATAAATGTGTCACTAATCACTTTTTCGATAAATATCAATGTTTCGTGCCAAGTATCGGGTACTAAACTAAAGAACTCTCTGTTGATTTTATTTTGATCAATAATGAAGTAAAAAGACAAAGTGAGCACAATAAAGGCAGAAAAAAAGAACTGAGCAATGGACGGAATTAGAGTAATCGAGTTTTCAATCTGGGTCAGCAGTGGTCCGTCAAGATTATTTAATATAGTCGGTGCATTACTAAGATATCCAGGCACCAAACCAACCAAAGCCACAATCTGGGTGGTAATTAGTGGAATATAAACGAAACCTATTGCAACAATAAATATAGAAAGCAGTAAGTAGGTAATTATCGTTGAGACAATCTTCGAGAACTTAAAGTATTTTTGAATTCGATCGACTACCGGATCCAATAAAAAACTTAGAAGCCAAGAAACCAAAATAATCACAATCGTGTCCGTAAAACGGCTTAAAACCGACCCAACCATACCAAGCACATAGCTACCAACAGCAACAATCAAAAGATAAAGTAACACCTGGACCAAACTATCATATTTCTTTATTTCATCCAACATGGTCTTACTTTACCACAGGCTACCACAAGTTTAGGCGGTCTTTTTAACGACTTTCTTTGTCCTCTTTTTACCCACAGACGGTGTTTTTTCTAAATTAGTTTCAATCTCTTCTAGTATTTTGGCCGTTATCTCGGTAGACGCTTCTTTGGCTACAGGTGGCTGCAAAAGCTTTAATATCTTGTCCAGCTTGACATTGATCGCTTGTAACTCGACGCTATTCTCCTTAGCCATCGGTGCCGGTTTGGAGTAAGAATTATCGCTAGAACCAAACGACCTTCCGGAATCGGCTTTGGTCTCGGCAAAACAGTTGCTACAAAGGACTGGTTTACCATTAGTCGGCCGAAAGGGGACCTCGCAACTTTGACCACACTGATCGCAGGTGGCTCTGAACATCTGTCGATCTGCAAAGCCAGATCCGGTGCCACGTTTGTCATACATCTGTGGCCGTCTAGAATCCCCAAAACCAGTCTCTCTCGAACCACCACCATTATTTTCAAAACACTTACTGCAAAATACCTCTTTTCGACCATTGGGTTTAAAAGGAACTTTGCAAGCGGATCCACACTGGGCACAAACAGCATCGAACATCACTGGCCTATCTGAACTCCTATCGTTATAGTCTCGTCTAGCGTAATTTTGGCCTCCACTAAAGTTGTTGTTACCTCGATTGGAAAATGTCATATCCTATATTGTACCATACAACAAAACCCCCAAAATAGCTTCATTACTTTCCAAACCTTTTCTCGACTCGTTTCCAAAACAATCTAGCTCCGCCTGGACCTACTTCACCTGAAGACAAACATTTCTTAGAGAACTTTAAGCTCGGAGAGGTCATCTTCCGAAATAGACCGGAATTTACACCCCACTTAATAAATTTGGCTGCAATCTTTGGGTTTATTGAAATTCGAATTGCTCTTGGCGCTGCCACCGGATGCGAATTCGGCATCAGATGGTGCCTCTCTAGGAATCTTATATTTTCCTTTTCCTGCCTTCCCACCGAGGTAGTAAATAACAAAACACTTCCACCTACAGCCGTTGGATAAATAATCGCTTTAAAGGCTTGTTCACTTGGCTTGGTAATTTCCAAATGTATAAGATTTTTTCCGTACAAAAGTTCATAAAGCTCGATCATCTGGATATCATTTTTCCCTACCAGCACGTTAACATTTTTTATTTTAGACATCGAAGAGATAAACATCTCAGTAAAAGGCGACTTTTTAACCAAAATCCAAAACACAAATCGATCGGACAACTTTACCAGTTCCTGAACTAAATCCATAAAGTAGGATAGACCCACTGCCGCACCGGAGATGGGAATTGCCACATTTATTTTCCCGTTCTTTTCCGAAAATACTTTTTGCCTATCTCCCATACCTTTAGGCAGTTTTCTTGTGAGTAAACCAGAAAGCGGGTAGGGGATCACTTCAGAAACAAAATCGATCTTTTGCTTCACTGCATACTTTTCAAATTTTGTTTGGACGAATTTACTTGGTACAAACGTTAAGTCAGCCCCTTGAACACACCATATATGCTGATATGTGTCATCTGTTACCTGCACTATTAATTTTATTTTCTTACCGGTTTCTCTAATCAACCTCTCCTTGGTAGCCCCAATCTGATGTGCCATACCAAAATGAGTGGCTATAATCCAAACATCTTCGCATTCGGGGTTGTGCAACAGAATTTCCTTTAACTGCTTAAAGACGCCACCAGATGACATTATTAAAACAGTCCGATAAAAATTAGTAAAAATATCCTCAAATACTCCGTATTGTGATCTAAGAAATACATACTTACCAAAAGGGTTAATGCTGGTAAAACGGTGGATCCAGGTCACGAATCGGTCTATCGAACCTAATAGAACATATTGGGAATTATTAGGTCTGCTTTCAGCCAAAGCATCCGTCACCCGAAGATGCCCCAACCCCGCAGGCGCGTAGGTAAAGATCAATAGTTTCACTACCATCTAATATATACGAAAATATGTGCACCAGACAGGAATCGAACCTGTAACCACTTGTTCCGAAGACAAGGGCTCTATCCGTTGAGCTACTGGTGCAATAGTCCTATTTTACCTTGAAATAAGGTAAAATACTGATGTTCGGGTCAGTAGCTCAGTTGGTTAGAGCACCTGCCTCTTAAGTAGGGTGTCGCGGGTTCGAGTCCCGCCTGACCCACACCTTTCTTGACAGCATCACCTTTTTCTGCCACAGTAAATTAGCATATGGCGAAAAAGTTTTTGTATCTACTAGCTCTCTTTCTCATCACCTCACGCATCACTTTTGGCCTAAACACCTTACTTATCGAAAATGGAGGCTCACAAAACAAATATATTCTGGGAACGACAACCGAGAGTCAAACAATCGAAACCATTCCAAACCCAGAAGAGCCATTTATTTTTTCGGCTTTACCGTCCTTCGACGAACAGATAAAAACTTCAATTATCACCGCTGATGCCCGTCCCGAAATCGTTCGGCAATATTTGCACAAATTTAATTCACCATTAGAGCCGTTTTCCAATCTCATTGTTTCTCTATCAGACCAATATCAGTTTGACTACCGCTGGTTAGTAGCTATCGCCCAGCAGGAATCAAATCTTTGCAAAAGAATCCCAGAAAACTCATACAACTGCTGGGGGTGGGGGATTTATCCCGAGCCATCGAACCCCGAAGTATTAAAGGTGACCAGGTTTGATAATTATGAGGATGCATTGAGAAGGATTGCTCCTCAATTCACCAAGATTTTTCTTAAAGGTAAACACACCAAAGATCCTTGTGAAGTCATGGCCACCTACACACCACCATCTGAGGGTTCGTGGTGCGCCGGTGTCTCCCAATTTTTCGATCACTTGGAATAACTAATCTAGTTTGTATATTTGAGTTCGTGGCAAACTATCTAATTCCGGAGGCACTAATTCTAAATAAGTTGGGTCCTGTTCGTCTTTTTTCACTTTATATCCTAATTCTTCAAAAATTGTCACAATCTCATCAACTTTGTCGATCGGTAGTTTTCGCATCTCGAATCCAGTAGTACTAGAGCCAACACTACGCCTCGTAAACTCACCATTTCTTCTGCCGAGGAAATATCTAGGACTTTTTCACATAAACTTCTGCTGAAGTTTTGCTCAAGCCCGACTCGGCAAGATCGTTACGAGCTTGCCTCCGTCACTCAAGTCCTCCCCTCACTGGAGAAAACAAAAAATCTCGCTTCTAGAGCGAGATTCTTTGTTTTGTGCCGAGGAGAGGACTTGAACCTCCACGGGATTGCTCCCGCTAGCTCCTAAAGCTAGTGCGTCTACCATTTCGCCACCTCGGCAAGTCTAATCATTTTACCACCGCAAGCTCTTGATGAGTTAAAATAAGACGCATGAACATCAAACAAACCAAAATTGAAAAGGGGACTGCCTACCTGGAAACTATTGTCTCCCCTGAAGAAGTTGATCTTGAAAAAAATCATGTTGTCGACGAGATGATAAAAACCATCACCGTCAAAGGCTTTCGTCAGGGCAAAGCTCCTAAAGGCGTGGCTGAAAAATCTCTTGATCCTGATAAGCTCAGCGACCGTATCTTAAATCACATCATGAGCCATCTCCTCGAGCACGCCATTGAGGAAAACCATTACCGGCTTCTCGGACGCCCAGTTCTGGAAGAGTTAAAAGCCGAAAAAGATGGCAGTTGGAAGATCAAACTCCAACTTCCGCTTTACCCTGAAATCAAGCTCGGAGATTACGTCAAATATTTAAAATTAAAGAACAAAAAGGACCGGAAAGTTGAAGATATTTATCAAGCTCTCTTGGATCATGAAAAGGTCGACGTCTCCGAACTTGTGATCAACGAGGAAGTTAATTATAGTCTGGAGCGCCTGACCTCCCAATCAAAATCCCTGAATCTGCCCCTAGAAGACTATCTCAAAGCTCTCGGAAAGACTCTTGAGCAGGTGAAGAGGGAATACGCTGAAAGTGCTGAGAAGTCCGTCAAGCTCGACCTGCTGCTTCTGGAAATTGCCAAGAATCAAAAAATAGACACAGAAGACAAAGAACTGCTAGAATTAGCCAAGGTGTCTAATGTTCCATCAAAACAAATTGACCAGCTCCGATCTATCATGAATCGGCGCAAAACTATTGATTATTTAATGGCCATCTGATACTATAGGACCACGTTGTGAACAGTAATACGGGCAGCTCACCAAACCAAGGTCAGGGAAACACCAAAATCCAGAGTTTTTTGGAGGCTCTTCGCAATTCTCAGACCCACAGCTTTGAAAACGGTAATCAAGAGCAAAAAACAAACCCTTTCGCCGAGTTTCAACACAAAAAAGAGGCCGAAAAACGCAGAGCGGAACTATTTTTCCAAGCTCGACAACAAGAATGGAGCAAAGTCTTCTCCTCCAAAGAGAAACAGACTGAAAAACGTATCGACGAAATTAGAGATCAGCTAAAAAACCTGGCCAAACAAGTCAAGACTCTCGATACCAACCTTCTTAAGGCGGTAGAGTCCCCAATCGTCCAAGCTGGAATCTATCACGAAAGTTTTCTCGTCCACATCCAAAAGATGATCCAAATTTTTAGTCTCAAAGTCCAGGAAGCCAATAGTTGGCTTGAAATGTACAATGGCAGATCAGCCAAAAAGGGTGTCTATTGGAGCATGGCCAAATCCAAAGGCAACTCATACACTCAATCTAACGAACGTGCCGTAGCCACATCTGTTGGCTGATGATAAAATAAACCCTGTTGGGCTCGTAGCTCAGCTTCCTCCAAAGGCGGATCAGCCTATGGCTGAGGCTAGACGCGCTCATCAAATAATTAAATTTCGGGCTCGTAGCTCAGCTGGCTAGAGCGCTGCATTGACATTGCAGAGGTCACTGGTTCGAGTCCAGTCGGGCCCACAATATAAAAGGTCCTCCCTTGCGGAGGAGTTTTTATATTACATCACGCTAATGGACTCGAATGTCGGAGGCAGTTTCGAGAGAACGTAGCTACTCGAGGAAGGCCAACCCAACCAGGCACAAACACGGCCTATAACTTGACAAATCGAGCTCATTGTGGTAAAGTTACGTATCGGCTTCATTCACACAATAATCAACCTGGAGGATCAAAATGACCCCACTAATCTGGACAATTCTCACAATCGCGCTATGGATCTACATAATCGTCGGTATTCTGACGTTTGCGGTTCACTTCTACATGGCGAGATCTAACCCACTTGGCCCAAGAACCCTTTTCTCCTTTGTCATGGGGTTTTGGCCACCCGCCACTCTGTCCTTCATCTATGTATTGATTTACGAAATTTGGGGGTCAAAAGATCAACGCATCTGAATAATGTCAGACAAACGGCACCTTAAAGGGTGTCGTTTCTATTTGCAAACGACTTTGTGGCTGAAAATATAGTAAAATAACACTCATATCAATAAAAATACACAACCTTGGGTAAATACTACCGCATAAACCAAAATATCCGCTATCCCGAAGTCCGGGTTATTGACGAAGAGGGTAAGCAACTAGGCATCATGACCACCAGAGACGCCCTCGAAAGAGCAGTCGTGCTTGGTCTCGATTTGGTGGAAGTCACCGAAAAAGCCATTCCACCCATTGTCAAAATTATTGATTTTCAGAAGTTTAAATACCAAGAAGAAAAGAAGGACCACTCCGGAAGCTCCAAAGGGGGACAGGAGACCAAAGAAATCCGCCTGAAACCTTTCATGGCCGAAAATGATATGATGGTCAAGATACGCCAGGCCGAAAAATTTCTCAAGAGTGGCGATCGCGTCAAGTTGGTGGTAAAATTCCAGGGCAGGGAAATCACCAAGAAAGAATTTGGAGAGAAAATCATGGCCCAGGTTATCAGCCTGCTGTCCGAAGTCTCCACGCTTGTCGAAGCCCCGAAATTTTTGGGTAAACTCCTGATTGCCCAAGTTAAACCGAAAAAATAACCGCAATGACTAAACAAAAGCAAAAGACAAGAAAAATTGTCATGAAACGATTCAAAATTACCGGCACCGGTAAGGTACTTCGCCGCAGCCCATACATGCGCCATCTTCGTCGCAAAAAGAGCAAAAAGATGATCCGCAGATACCGACACTACCAAGAAGTTACCGGCAAGATCGCTACCAAAATTAAGGCTATGCTCCATTTATAAACCATAAAAACACATGCCTAGAGTTAAAACCGGTACAGTCCGCCGCAAAGGACACAAAAAAGTCTTCCAGCTCGCCAAGGGTTTTCGTATGACACGAAACCGTCTATACAAAACCGCCTCAGAAGCCGTACTTCACGCCGGCCAATATGCCTACAATGGCCGCAAGGAAAGAAAACAGCAAATGAGAATCACCTGGATTACCAGAATTAACTCCGCTCTTTCCTCCATTACCGACGCCCCTAAATACTCCAGATTCATAAAGGCTCTGTCGGACAAAAAGATCACCTTGAACCGCAAGGTTCTGGCTGCTTTAGCCACCAATCTACCCAACGCATTCAAAGACATTGTTATCTTTAGTGTCAAGAAATAACGGGGGGTTTAAAAGCATATTAAAAAAACTCCCCGTTCAGGGGAGTTTTTGTTATCATTAAAGTCGATGGGCATCAAAATACTCGAGATCGATCAAATTACAAAGGAATTCGAAAAGGATCTAAAGAATACTGCAACTTCTGCTGAGGTAGACTCTTTAAATATCAAATACTTGGGTAAACAGGGCAAGATCAATCACCTCTTCAAAATTCTTCCTGTCAAAACAGATCCTCAAATTGGTAAGGCTATCAATGATTTCAAGTCTATCGTCCAAGATAAATTATCTACCAAGCTAAGTGAAGTTCTCGACTCGGCTGAACAAGACACTTTCGATGTTACTGTCCCCGGTTTTGAGAAACCTCTAGGCAGTCTACATCTTGTTTCCCAAACTATCAAAGAAATTGAAACTATTTTTCAGAAGCTCGGATTTGTTCGACGACGCTACCCTGAAGTAGAGACCGACTGGTATTATGCAGAAGGACTCAATATCCCTAAGGATCACCCGGCGAGAGACGATCAAGAAACTTTTTACGTCGGAGACAACACTGTCCTTACTGCCCACACCAGCAACGGTCAGTTACGGGAAATGGAACTCAAAAAATCTCCTCCGATCAAAATGATCAACATAGGAAAAACCTACCGTCGTCAAATAGACGCCACCCATACACCTATGTTCCATCAATTTGAAGGTTTGGTCATAGATAAAGGAATTAATATTACCCATCTTCTGGGAGTCACCGAATATTTCGCCAAGTCCTATTTCGGCCAAGACCGTCGCACCCGATTACGGCCACATCATTTCCAATTCACCGAGCCGAGCTTTGAAATCGATATCACTTGTGGTGTCTGTCAAGGGACAGGTATGATGCACCAGATACCTTGCAAGGTCTGCAAATCAGGCTGGCTCGAGCTAGGTGGCGCAGGAATGGTTCATCCAAACGTTTTGCGAAACGGTGGTCTGAATCCAGACGAGTGTTCCGGTTTTGCTTTCGGCTGGGGAGTCGAGCGCATCTTGATGATGAAATCAGGTCTTCCCGATCTAAGGTTAATTTACAGTGATGATATTAGATTCTTGAAACAATTCTAAAATGGACATAATAATTTCCGATTCAGCTCTAAGAAAGTTCCTGGACACCCCAGCAACAGCAGAGATTCTCAGTCAAAATATTAGCCTTTGCGGTCCCACCTTTGATCGTACGAAAAAAATCGCTGGCAATTATATCTACGAAATCGAGGCCATCACCAACCGAGTTGATACAGCGAGCGCCATGGGTGTGGCACGGGAAGCCGCGGCGATTCTTACCCAGTTTAATATTCCCGCTAAGTTCGTGAACGATCCCTACCAGGAAAAATTCAATTTCCCCAAAAACCTTTCCAAGCAGTTCCATATAAACATAGACAAAAACCTTGTAGTCCGCTTTACGGCAATCGCCCTAGAAAACATTAGTGTTCATCCTTCCTCCAAAGAAACCATGACCTTATTGGAAAACTGCGGCCTAAGATCATTAAACAATTGTGTAGATATCACTAATGAGCTAACCTTACTCTATGGCCTCCCCAGTCATATTTTTGATCTGGATAAATTAGGTGCTCAAAGCCTTACGATTCGGGATAGTATAGAGGGAGAAAGCATCATAACACTCGATGGTCAAAATAATCAACTAGGTGAAGGAGACATTGTCATCGAAGACGGCACAGGCAGGTTGGTTGACCTTTGTGGAATCATGGGTGGTCAGATCGCGGAAGTTGACGAGCACACCAAAAATATTCTGCTTATCGTCCCCGTATATAATCACAAAAAGATCAGAGGAACTTCCCTCAGGCTCCAAAAAAGAACACTCGCCGCTCAGCTCTTTGAAAAGCAACCAGATCCGGAGCTATGTCTGCCCGTAATGGCAAAAGCAATTCAATTAATCAAACAGAGATCTGGTGGTGAGGCTTCCTCCTCACTTTTCGATTACTACCCCGTTCCGAGACCTACCAAATTCGTCACGCTCAAATTCAAATGGCTAAATGACTTTGTTGGAGTAATTATCAGCCAAGACACGGTCGTATCCATCCTCGCTAGTTTAGGATTTGGAGGCACCATCGAAGGGGATAGTCTGGTCTGCTTGGTCCCTAGTTGGCGATACCACGATATCAATATCAAAGAAGATCTTGCCGAAGAGGTCGCTAGAATTTACGGCTACTTCAAGTTGCCACACGCCTTGCCCTGTGTCAATTTACCGGCAGAACCACGGAACCTACTCCTTGAAACTGAAAAGGAATCCAAAAAATACCTCTCCGACATCGGATATAACGAAGTCTACAATAGTTCTCTCGTCTCTCTCTCGCTTATTGAAAAATCCGGACTCGATCCGTCTAGTTTCATAAGGCTTAGTAACGCTTTGTCCCAAGACTATGGCTATCTTAGGACCAGTCTGATTCCTTCGGCTCTGGAAAACCACAAACACAATCAGGGCAAGGTTGGCGGGCAACTAAAAACAGTCGAGATTGCCAACTGTTACCAGAAGATCGAGGGTCGGGAGTTACCCCGAGAAATTTCAACTTTGGCTATGCTCTCCGGAGAAGACTACCGGAAGATAAAGGGGGAAATAGAAGCTCTTCTGTGGAAGTTAAGGGTAAAAGACATCTCCTTTAAACCAAGCCGGACTCCTCCTCCTTTCTTCAATCCGGCAGGTACGGCAGACATCTACTCCAAAAAACTTTTGTTGGGACACATTGGTTCAATAAAACCGGCGGTTTTGAGAAAAATTGGCCTATTAAACAATCCCATGGCTATTGAAATAAACCTGGCCGATATGGTTTTAAAAATTAACCGGAAATATGAATTTCACCCCGTTCCGGAATATCCTCCGGTACTGGAAGAAATGACCATCGATTCAAGAAAATCGTTAGGCGATATCATTGAAACCATACAAAATACCTCCCAACTCATCAAAAAAGTTCAATATATAAATAGTTTCAAGGGAAAACATTCGTTCGGAATTTCCTTTGGTAGTGACAATAAAAACCTGGAACAATCGGAAATAAATACCCTCAAAGACATTATTCAGAATCGCTTCAAAATCTAAACCCCTCAATCTCACTATCTGCGCACAAACCGGTTCTAAAATCTCATCATCAAGAACACCCAAATAAAATCTCTCGCACGACAGAAGATTTTTAGGTTTTAAGAGATTTAGACTTTTCTTTTGATATACATTGTTCCATTACTCTCAACCCACCTGTACTCAATTTTTCCTTCTTCAACCAGAGTGTCTCCGAGCCTATGAACATACCCACTAACATTAGCAAGGATTAGTTCTGGTGCATCTATTTTTTCGCAAATATCTAGCATAGTACCAATCAATTTCGTCCCGAGTCCGCGTTTTTGATAGTCATCCTCAACGACAAAAGTCATTCCACCACGAATTGAGTCAATTAACGGGCTAAAAATTGGGTCTGCTTTAAACTGTTTGTATTGACCATTATCTACAGTATTAGAAACTAATGAACCACCACGACGTGTTCTCTCAGCAAATAAATACCCAATAGGATCATATACATCACTTGACTTCTCAAACAAACCCAAAAGATAATAATCGTTTCCAAAATACTTGTTATACTCTCTCAGTCCCAAATATATTTCTTCTTGAGAAAGACCAAAATTACCCAATCGGAGTGGCTTTGCGCCTATTTTTTTTCTTTGATTCCAAAGTCTATCAAAAGTGTAACTCTCCTTATCGGATATCCCAAGAAAATCCCTAGATCTACCGACAAACTTCTCCAAGTAGCCTTCTGGATTTTTCTCAGCCATACCGTATTTTAACAGTTACAAAAACAGCCATAATTCCGTAAATGACGTCAATCTATTCCAAGATCTCATCATCAAGTATCCTGCAGGGCCTGGCCCTGCAGGATATCAAACTAGAACAAATATTCAATTGTCCATATCCATCATTTCGTAATAAACTTTAGTTAGATCATCTGCCACCGTATCCTCTACAAAACTTTGATAAGTATTTGTCCTTCTCATATTGGAAAAATACGAAAGAACCTGCTCCGGCCGAACCCATCGCTGTCGAAATAAACCGAGATAATTCCCATACGAAGAATATTTGTAAGCTTCAAGTCCTGCAGGGCCAGGCCCTGCAGGCAAAATGTCAATCGGATTTCGATGAATATATTTGGTGATATACACAAATTGATTTTCATCCTCAATTAAGACCGTCTTATACCTACTTTGAAAAAGTCCACCCACTCTCGTATATTTTTTATTAAAATACATCACATATCTCTGAATTAAAGACTGCATAAACTCAGCAATACCTCTATCGGTATTTTGTTTAATGAGCAGATGAAAATGGTTGGGCATTAGGCAGTATGCCAATAACTCAATCTCACCCATATAGTTCTTGGGTTCCTTTGAAGGAGAAATCGTTCTTCCATTCTCATCCTGCAGGGCCAGGCCCTGCAGGATATCAAACTAGGCAAGGAAATAGTTATGGTGTTGCGGTGACTGTGGGTGTCGGCGTCGGCGTCGGAGTGGGGGAGAGGTAGTCGATATTCACCGCAAAATCACTTGTTTTCGATTCTTCTTTACCTTCGTTATTTTTGGCCGCAATTCTCAATGAATGTTGACCGGAAGACAATCTTAATTTCTTGATGTAGACACCATCGGTAATAGCGAATTCCAGATTGCCGTCCAGAAATATGCTGGCTTCAACAATAGGCCTATCGGCCACTACCGAAAAACGGATGATCACCTCTTCACCATCCACCCGGCTATGATTCTGAGGAGTGGTGATTTGAATGTCCATCGATGAGCTGGCACCGCACGTTGCCGACGGCACTGCATAAATGGGATTATTTTGTTTAACCATCCACTCATTGATCGCCTTTTGCCAAAGAAATTTATCGGTCAAAGGATCACTCTCTTTGAGAATGACGAACTCTTTCTCGTCGTAGTTGCCTTGAGAAATAGATACCGGATCGGCTAGTCTGGAGGGGTCGTTCTTACATAGTTTAACCTTTGTGTGGATCGGATCGGGACCGGTTGGCACGCTACCCTCGATAAACCACTCCTTGTAACTGCCATACTCATCATGCGCTGGGTATCCGGAAATTTTATCCACTTCAATTTGAGATACACCATCGGGCGGATCGAAAGACCGGTCGGGCTTGATTGCCAACATATCCAAAGTTTCTCTTCTCCAAATTGGTGCTGCCCCCGATACCCCTGAAGCCACATTTTTCATCTTTTCGTTATTATTATTGCCAACCCATACCCCTACAACAAAGTCCCTCGTCCATCCAATGGTCCAGTTATCTCTCAGATCATTCGTTGTTCCTGTTTTTACCGCAACTGCTTTGGCTCCAAGATTTAAATATGAATTTGGACCAAAGGTCAGTAGCCTGGCATTGTTATCCGATAACACCGAATTAATTAAGAAAGAAACTTTTTCGTCTAGCACTCTCTCTTGTTTTACCGGTTTATTTTCGAAAATCACGTTACCATTACCATCTTCGATTTTTAATATGATTGTGGGATCGATTTTATAGCCTCCATTGGAAAATGCACTGTACGCCCCGGCCAAATCAAGTAGTCTTACCTCGGCTCCTCCCAAGGCCATAGAAAGACCTACTCGAGACATCGTCTCCCTGGTGGGTTCAAGTGACATCAGTCCCATTCTGTAACCCTGTTGCAGTACATCTTCGACTCCCAGCAGTGCCAGTAGTTTGACAGCCGGAACGTTTATCGAGCTTGCTAGGGCATCACGGAGATGTATGGGGCCATGTTCTTTGCCGTCGTAGTTTTTTGGTATATAAGGTGTCTTGTCGTCTTTACCTGGAAATTCTGTCACCACATCGGTCACCACCGTAGCCGGGCCAAAATTTTTCGTGAAGGCAGTTGCGTAGACCAGCGGCTTAATGGCAGATCCGGGCTGTCGTAATCTGGTAGTCACGTTTACTTCGCCATCAATTGATGTATCAAAGAAATTTTTTGAACCCACCATACTTATTACTTCACCCGTACTCGTATCCAGAATCACTGATGCACCGTTTTTAATATTCAGACTGCCGGATACTTTTTCCACCTCTTCTCTGACCGCTGCTTCAGCTTTTTGCTGAATATCCCAATTCAAACTGGTGGTTACCTTTAATCCGCCGGTGTCCAAGATACTGGCGCCATATTTTTCTTCCAGAAGCTGTTTAACATACATGACAAAATGTGGTGCCTTAATTTTATTGCTTCCCAATCCTCGGAATTGAATAACATCTAATTCGGCATTTACCTGCGTTTCCGTTTCTTTAGTAATCAGGCCGTCTTCCTCCATCCTCCTCGAGACTTCTTTGGCGCGGGGAAGATAAGCCTTCTTATTTGTCCCACTATATGGGGAATAACGGGAAGGGGACTGCGGTAAACCTGCTAGCAATACACATTCAGTCAGACTTAACTCTTTGGGTTCTTTGTCAAAATATATCTGGGAAGCAGCGGCTACTCCTACTGCGTTTCCGCCATATGGAGCTTCGTTGAGATACATTTGCAAGATTTCATCTTTAGAAAAAGTTTTTTCAATCCTCAGAGCCAACATAAACTCCCTTACTTTCCGGGAGACAGAACGTTCATTGGATAGTAACAGCATTTTTACCAATTGTTGGGTCAGGGTAGATCCTCCAATCAAGCGTCTATTTATCACCAAATTCTTTGCAATTCTCAATATAGACATCGGATCGAATCCCTGATGCTTATAAAATTCCTTGTCCTCAATAGCAATGGTTGCTTTTTTCAGATAATCAGGTACCTGTGCAAGAGGAGTGAATTTTCTATCCTGATCCGTATACACGTCATAAAGAATTATCTTACCGGTCCGGTCCAGAATTTCAGATGAAAAACCAGATTTTCTCTGAACTTTCGTAGGATCTGGCAGATCTCTCCCAAACCACAAAAATATCAGCACCACCATTAAGGTTACACCTAAAAGTCCGAAAAAAATCAGTTTACCCCAGTTGATGCCGGACGGCCAACTTCCGGTCCGTCTGTTTCTTTGCCTTCTATACATTAAGTTATTATAATAAAGATACCAGATTATATACACTCCCTCATTGCGTGTAGGGGCGGACCCCCGCGTCCGCCCAAACTCCGCGGCAATCTATCAAAATTCAATCATCATATGACAAAAAGAAAGAGGAAACTATTTACCGCCATTATTTTTATCGGTTCGGTGGTTCTCGTACTCACCACCTTTGCTTCTCTATTTATCAGATGAACCCCTACTCGCCCGGTGACTCTGTCTCCTCAGTCAAAGGTATCGGGCCTGCCATGGAAGAGCGGCTCCATCGTTTGCAAATATATACTGTCGGCGACTTGCTAAGACATTTCCCCAGAACCTATCTGGATTTCTCCAAACAAGTTATGATTAAAGATCTGAGAGACAAGACGCCTAGCTCTTTTTTAGCCGCCGTCAACAGTTCCAAGACTTTTTATTCGGTGAGCGGCAAACTGATCACCCAATCGATAGCCCAAGATTCTTCCGGGAAAATAACTCTCACTTGGTTCAACAATCCATACATCAAGAGACTAATCAAAGATAGAGCCACTTACAGTATCGCCGGGAAACCCTCTTTCTTTGGCAAAGGGCTTACTCTTATTTCTCCCATAATCGAAGAAGGGGACTCCTTTACTCTAAACACAAAGGGTTTGGTCCCGGTTTATCCTCAAACCGAGGGCATCAACTCTCGATGGCTTCGAAAAAAAATTCATGAACTACTTCAAAACATAGATCTTCATGATCCAGTGGATACTGCCACTCTAGACGAAAACGCACTCCTCCCGCTTCAGCTGGCTCTTTACCGGATTCACTTTCCCACGGAGAATAAAGAGCGCTGGTCGGCAGATAAGCGGCTTGCCTACAATGAACATCTCCGCATCAACATTCAAAACCGTCTGGAACTGGACGAGATCGGTCACTCCATTCCACTTAAAATTACCACCAAAATAGATACCCAAACTTCCAAACTGCTCCCTTTTACCATCACCTCCGACCAACAAAAAACCATTCACCATCTCGAAAAAGACCTCAAGAGCGGTGAATTCACTCACCGCCTAATTCAAGGTGAGACTGGTTCCGGCAAAACCGCACCGCTTTTCTTTGCCGCTAACCAAGCTCTTGCTTCCGGCTACAGTAGTGCCGTCCTAGTTCCCACCGAAATCTTGGCCACCCAACATTTCCATACGTTTCTCAAGTACTCCCTGTTCCCCAAACAAGTTAATCTCGTGACTTCATCCAGCAAATTTTCTTTGACGTCCGAACCCACTCTATTTATCGGCACCCACGCCTTACTCAATCAGCTACCTCCTGACCTTAATCCACCCTTGTTGTTTGTCGCTATCGACGAACAACACAAGTTTGGTGTCACCCAAAGAGAGATCTTGATGAAAAGAAAGCCCCTTCCTCATATCTTCAATCTATCCGCTACCCCTATACCGAGGACTGTCGCTCTTGGATTATTGGGGGATATCGCCATCAGCAACATACGTCACAAACCCAATCTCAGAATGCCGGTCAAAACCTTCGTTATTACACCCACCAAGTTTAAGAATAGTCCCACATGGCTAATTTCGGAATTGGAGAAAGGCAATCAGATTTTTGTTGTCTGTCCCAATATCTCCGAACACTTCCAAGGCGTCTCTTCGGTCGAAAAAATGACTTCTGAGTACCGGCGCTTTCTTCCAAACAAATTCCCGATCTGGTCTATCCACGGCAAGCTGACACCGGAAGCTCAACAACACATCCTCTTCCAATTCAAAAACACACCCGGTAGTGTATTGATCTCCACTTCTCTCATTGAAGTAGGTATCGACATTCCGGCGGCCAATATTATGGTCGTTCACTCAGCCGAACGCTTTGGTTTGGCCCAACTCCATCAGCTTCGAGGTCGTGTCGGTAGAGGAGAAGAACAGGGATTTTGTTTTCTAGTGCCATCAAATGATGACGAAACCGAAACCGAGCGGCTTCAGCTGTTACAAAAATATCACACCGGAATGGTTCTCGCTCAAAAAGATCTTCGGCTCCGCGGTGCTGGACAAATTTACGGCGAAAAGCAGCATGGGTATCTTCAAACCAGATTAAAATATTTCTGGTCCAAGAAACTCTTTCTTAAAGCCAAATCGGACGCCCTCAAATTAATCCGTCAGAACAGACGAAAAGCACAAGAGATTGCCAGCGGCCTCATTTCTTGGTAGAATATACACATGGCCGCAACACCAAAAAGAAAAATATCCACTGCCCGGCAAGGCAAAAGAAGATCCCAAATCCACCTCATTGAACCAAAGCTTATAGTGTGCAAAAAATGTGGTGGCCTCAAAAGGGGGCATTTTCTCTGCCCAGTTTGTAAATCAAAATAATTTACCGTGAAATCTGCCCTAGACCCACGACACTTAAAGAGAATTTTAGTTTTCAAGTCACTTTTTGCTGGTAGTTTTACGGACCAACCTGATCATCCAAGCAGGGTCGACAAAATTAACTCTAACCTCGTTAAAATAGACGAAATAATTCAAAAATGTGCCCCTGAGTGGCCCATTTCTCAAATAAACCGAGTTGATTTGGCTGTGCTCAGACAAGCCGTCTACGAGCTGCTTTTCAAAACTCAAACTCCAACTAAAGTCATCATCGATGAAGCCGTCGAGATAGCCAAGAGATACGGGGGGAAAACCAGCTCCAGTTTTGTCAACGGCGCACTCGCCGCCGCCATCGCCTATTCCGCGCGTGAAGATACCTCCGATGACCAATCCAAACCTTAACCTCCTTCAAGACTACCTTGGCTACCAATTCGAGAATATCTCGCTTCTGGAGACTGCTCTAACTCATAGATCCTGCCTCAATCAGCCCGACATCACCGAAAGCTACGAACGACTCGAGTTTTTAGGAGATGCTATTCTGGAGATGCTGATCTCGGTTTATCTTTTCGATAAATATCCGGACAAGATGGAGGGGTACCTGACCGCTGCCCGATCAGCAACCGTCAGAACAGAGTCATTATCGGAAGTCTCCGTCAAAAGCCACTTTAATGACTATATTCGCATGAGTAAAGGTGAAGAAGCCACTGGAGGACGGAAAAATTTATCCATACTGGAAGACGTCATCGAGAGCCTGATCGGAGCTCTCTATATCGACGGAGGACTCAGTGCCGCCAAAGCATTTTTTGAAAAATTTATCCTTCCAAACGCCAGAGATATCATTGCCCTTGACCGGCTCAAAGATCCAAAATCCTCCCTTCAAGAAAGGGTCCAATCTCTCGGCCAGGCTTCCCCGGTCTATCTGACCATAGGCGAAACAGGGCTAGATCACGAGAAAACCTTCGAGGTAGCCGTCGTTATTGACGGTAAACAGCTAGCTGCCGGCAAAGGAAGAAATAAACAAGATGCCGAACAAAAAGCTGCTCAAAAAGCTATGGAGCTGATATAATACGCCTATGCTGAAAATCAAACTACAGCCTACAGGCAAAAAACACCAACGCTCCTACCGCATTGTCGTGGTCGAAGGCAAGACCAAGCTTTCCGGCTCGGTTCTGGAAACTCTGGGCACTTACAACCCCCACGAAAAAGAAGACAAGAACAAAATCGTTCTAAACAAGACTGGCTATCAGTCATGGATTAGCAAAGGCGCCCAACCCACCGACACCATTAGAAAATTGGTTAAATAAAAAATGAAACAACTCATCGAATACATCGTCAGTAACATCGTCAATCACCCGGAAAGTGTTTCCGTAATCGCAGAAGCAACTGAAGACAAAGACACCACCAAGTATCTCATCAAAGTCGATCCCGAGGATGTGGGTCGAGTCATTGGCAAGCAGGGTAAGGTCATCAAGTCTATTCGTCAATTGGTCCGCATCGCCGCTATCCAGAAGGGAACCAGGGCTATTGTAGATCTCCTCGAAGACGAAACTACCAAACCTACGGAAACGGCCACTAACGAGTAGTTAGAATCCAAATATCTTTCCTGAACCCAAAGGATCAGATTGCTCCGAGAGTTGTGCTTCGGGAATTGTAATTAGGTTATAACCTCTCAAATCGGCTACTAGTTTGAGATCTGCATCAGTAAATTCCTGCAATTTAGTCAGGTTCACCTTCTTTAAGATCGATTGATAAAACTGTATCTCCAAGACCATTTGGACTGTTTTTTCACTGGCTGTCTGAGACAACTTGGATACTATTTCCTGAATATTCAAATCAGAGACATTTCCGAAAGGAAGGGAGGATTCCACGAGCGAAATAAATCTCAGTAATGAATTTACCTGGGCGGCTACAGTGATATGGACAGGGAATACAGTAAAACTAACCATATCTGCGTCTACTATATCGCCGGTACTATTGGTTGTGTCCAATATTATTCCTGGAGGCAGAGTATACGAAACTATCGACACCCCCGTGTCGGCACTTATTTTACGGAGATGAAAAATCGCCTCTTCGGGAGAATATTCCTGAGGAATAGCGGTTAAGATCCTCGTCTGATCCCCATCCGAAATGTCAGAAGCCAATCTATCCAAGCTAGATTTAGACTTTTTAAGAATTTCCAAAGCCGATTTACTGGTAGTGAGGCTCGCTTCTCGGGACTGCACCAAACTCAGATTCGGCCAAATCACAAAAACCAAAACCAATAACATAGCCGCCAATACCAGCAGTCCATATACGGTATTTTTGACCATTTTTTCACTTATCCAATCAGGTAAGACGAAACCAAAAACCCTTTTGTAACCTATCAACTTATTTTCCGGCATTCTTCGTTATTTCAAATTGTAACTTAGCATTATAAAGACCTGATTTGTCTCGTGAGATTCCTTCAAAAAACACCGAGCTAAAAGTAGTCGCTATTAGTTTCTCGGAACTGGCTAATTTGGTCTCCAATAGCCTTAGAGAATGCATAGACGATATCGAGGTCGCCACCGAAACCCAGCCTTTGTTAGAAAAATCCACGTCCTTAAGCACCACTCCCTCAGGTAGTAATCCTACTAACTGGTCAAGATAATCCTTATAGTGAAATTTAGCTACATTCAGCGACTCGATTTTACCCAGAATAAACTTGGACAAAACAAACCTTTTTAGCAGTTCGTTGTTATCTGTCATCTCCTTGGAGACGGATTCAGCTTCACGGTCCACCTTAACTTGATTCGCTTTAATCAAGGAAAGTTTAATAACCACAAAAATCGATACCCCTAAAAAATATAAGGTGAACGCTATGAAAGTGGTAAGCAGAACCATATAGATCACGTTCTTTCCTCTTGATTCTCGTCTCTTTCTCCCTAATAAATTAATTTTAATCATGTTTATTGAGACAATCCATTGGCTATCGAAAATATCGGACCGAGGGACTGATATTTTGCTTCAACCGTCATGTTGACAAACGTATCCCCCATAACTACCTCTACTCCCTCCAGCTCTTCAGTTAGATAGGGAATTAGTCCAATTAGATACGATCCTCCACCAGTCAATATAAGTCTGTTTACAGAATTTTTTTGATACTCGTCCTTATAGGCAATTAACAGCTTTCTTAGTTCACCAATTATGTTGTCAATCACCGGTTTGAGTACACCCACCATTTTTCCTTCAAGCTGCTCCTTAGCAAATCCATATGTTCTCTTGTAACTTTCCGCCTGATCCGTGGGTAGACTAAACGCATCAGCAATCAATTTTGTCAGGACAGACCCACCAATTGGAATATAAAAGTTACTAAATATTTTGTTTTTTCCGGAAATCACGATATTTGTGCCTCCGGCACCCCAATCCAAAATGGCCGAGGGTTTTTCGTCGGTTAACATTGGACCAAAAGTTCTGTTCAAAGAGAGAGTTTCGTTTTCCAATCGCACCGGCTCTATACCGATAAGTTCCAGCATTTGCACATAGGTCTCGGATATTTTAGTCGGAACCGCCACTACATAAACAGAGATCTTCTCACTCCCTTCAAACTTTTCCGGCTTTTCTAATATGGTCCAAGAAGTTTCGATCTCACTCGGGGGGAAGGGGACCGATTGATCCAGCTCCCACTTTATCGCGTTTGCTAACTCCGGTGTGGACATTACCGGAAATTTGAGTACTCGGGAAAACACTGAGGACTCCGAAATTGAAGCCACCACCTTATCAGATCTTGTGCCAGATTCCTTTATCAAAGTTTTAAGTACCTCAGTAATGGATATTTTTTCGGTATTTGTCATCATCGAAATCGGTTTTCCGAATGGATTAACCCCAATTCCAATGGCCTTAACCCGATTTCCATCGGCCTGGATTAACTTAACACTAGTTGACCCAATATCTA
>Ga0209211_10002708_pt1 | contig 30079 bp, 29 predicted proteins | sample RifGroA2_FD_183992 | JGI IMG/M metagenome (GOLD analysis project Ga0209211, IMG submission 183992) | Groundwater microbial communities from Rifle, Colorado, USA - Groundwater A2 (SPAdes) (version 2) | ecosystem: Environmental > Aquatic > Deep subsurface > Groundwater | place: Rifle, Colorado...
CGATCTGGGCCGCCACACGCCGGCGCAGATGCACGCGCTGGGCATCGCCGATGTCGACGCGCTGGCCGCACTGCTCGGCGACCAGGAGTATTTCCTTGGCGCCAAGGCCACTTCAGTCGACGCGGTGGCGGCCGCCTTCCTCGCCAATATCCTGCTGGTGTCGCTGGATACGCCGATCAAGCAAGCGGCTGCCGGCCATCCCAATCTGGTGGCATATTGCCAGCGCATGGCGCGGCAATATTTTCCCGAGAACTACTCGCCCAGATAGGCGGTGCGCACGCGCGCATCGGCAAGCAGCGCCGCCGAACTGTCGGCCAGCGTGATCAAACCGCTTTCCATGACGTAGCCGCGCGAGCAGACTTCCAGCGCCAGGCGCGCGTTCTGTTCCACCAGCAGTATGGTCACGCCCTCCGCGGCGATCCTGCGCACCACATCGAACACCTTCTGCACCATCAACGGCGCCAGTCCCATCGACGGTTCGTCCAGCAGCAGCAGCTTGGGCCGGCCCATCAGGGCGCGGCCGATAGCGAGCATCTGCTGCTCGCCGCCGGACAGGGTGCCCGCCACCTGCGTCCTGCGTTCCAGCAGGCGCGGCAGCAAGTCGTAAATGCGTTTCAGGTCCTCGGCAATGCCTTGGGCATCGTCGCGATGATAGGCGCCCATCAGCAGATTCTCGGCGACGGTGAGGCGCGCAAAAACGCCGCGGCCTTCGGGGACCAGGGCCAGCCCTTTGGCGATCAGTTCGTGGCTCTGCAGCGCTTCGATCCGCTGGTTGTCGTAGCGGATTTCGCCACCCGAGGGAATCATGCGCGCCAGGGCCTTGAGTGTGGAGGTCTTGCCGGCGCCGTTGGCGCCGATCAGGCAGACCATCTCGCCTTGCTCCACCGCAAGGGAAATTCCCTTTACCGCAGCGATGCCGCCGTAGTGAACGTGAAGATTCAGAACCTCAAGCAGCGCTTGCGCCAAGATAGGCCTCGATGACTTTCGGGTTGGCGCGCACGGCTTCCGGCACATCCTCGGCGATTTTTTCGCCGTAGTCGAGCACGGCGACGCGGTCGCAAAGTCCCATGACCAGCTTGACGTCGTGCTCGATCAGCAGCACGGTCAGTCCGTCGTCGCGCAGTCCCGCGATCAGGTCGCGCAGCGCCATTGTTTCAGTCGCATTCATGCCGGCGGCTGGCTCGTCCAGTGCCAGCAGTTTCGGCTCGGTGGCCAGCGCGCGGGCAATTTCCAGCCGGCGCTGGTCGCCGTAGGAAAGCTGGCGGGCCAGGTCGTCGGCATGATCGGCAATGCCGACGTAATGCAGCAGCTCTTCCGCGCGGCGGCGGATTCCGGCTTCCTCGGTCCGCTCCGCACGCGTGCGCAGGACGGCGCCGAAAACGCCGGCGCGGGTGCGCACATGGCGGCCGACCATCACATTTTCCAGCGCGGTCATGTTGCCGAAGAGGCGGATATTCTGGAAGGTGCGTGCGATGCCCGCAGCGGCCACGGCGTGCGGGCTGTCGAGGCTCAGCGGCGCGCCGGCGAACCGCACCTCGCCGCTGTCGCGCGGGTAGAGCCCGGTGAATACGTTGAACAGCGTGGTCTTGCCGGCGCCGTTGGGCCCGATCAGGCCGTAGATCTCGCCGCTCTCGATGGTCAGCGACACATCCTTGAGCGCCTGCACGCCGCCAAAGCGTTTGCCGATGTTGCGGGCGTCGAGCAGAACGTCAGGCATCGGAAAACCTTTTAGCCACAGAGGCCACAGAGGACACAGAGAGAATCAACAGAAAGAATTTCTCTGTGATCTCTGTGTCCTCTGTGGCAAATGGGTTTTGACTCTTCACGAGCGTCCCTCGCTCAACTCGCGCCGATGCCGGGTTTCGGGCCAGAGGCCTGCGGGGCGGAAGCGCATGGTCAGCACCAGGGCGAGGCCGAACACCAGCATGCGCAGCACCTCGGGATCGACCAGCAGTTTGCCGAACAAGGCCATTTGCGCCGGCTCCACGGTATAGCGCAGCAGTTCGGGGACGAAGGAAAGCAGCACGGCGCCGGCGATCACGCCCCAGATGTTGCCCATGCCGCCCAGCACCACCATCGACAGCACCATGATGGATTCGTTGAGGATGAAACTTTCGGGACTGACGAAGCCCTGGATGGCGGCAAACATGCCGCCGGCAACGCCGCCGAAGGAGGCGCCCATGGCGAAGGCCAGCAGCTTGATGTTGCGCGTGTTGATGCCGCTGGCCTTGGCCGCGACCTCGTCTTCGCGGATGGCGACCCAGGCGCGACCGATGCGCGAGTCCTGCAATCGCCGGTTGATCACGATCACCGCCAGCAGCACCAGCAGCAGGAAGTAGTAGTACTTGATCGGGCCGCTGAAGACCAGTGCGCCGAGCGTATCGCTGACGGAAAAATTCAGCGGTCCGAGCTGGAACGGGTCGATGCGGTTGATCCCTTTCGGGCCGTTGGTCAGGTTGACTGGCGAGGAAAGATTGTTCATGAAAATGCGCACGATCTCGCCGAAGCCGAGCGTGACAATCGCCAGGTAGTCGCCGCGCAGGCGCAGGGTTGGCGCGCCGAGTATGACGCCGGCAATGCAGGCGACGGCGGCGCCGATCGGCAGGATGATCCAGAACGGCAGGTGCAGGCCGAAATGCGGCGAGGCCAGCAGCGCATAGACATAGGCGCCGACCGCATAGAAAGCCACATAGCCGAGGTCGAGCAGGCCGGCATAGCCGACCACGATGTTGAGGCCGAGCGACAGCAGCACGAACAGCACGGCGAAGTTGGCGATGCGCACCCAGGCGGTGCCGGCCGCGGCCAGAACAAAAGGCAGCGCGATCAGCGCGATCGCGATCAGGGCCAGGCCGAAACGTTCGCGGTTCGTTTTCACCTCATGCGCGCTCCGAGACGCGTTCGCCAAGCAGGCCGGAGGGGCGGAACACCAGCACCAGGATCAGCATCAGGAAGGCAAAAACATCCTGGTAGTTGCTGCCGAAGAGCACGAAGTTTCCGCCGTCCGCACACCGTTCGCTCAGCCAGCCTTGGGCGATGGGCCAGTGGCACAGGTCGGTGAATTCGCCGACGTAGCCGGTGCCGAGCGCTTCCACCAGGCCGAGCAGGATGCCGCCGAGCATGGCGCCGGCGATGTTGCCGATGCCGCCCAGCACCGCCGCGGAGAAGGCCTTGAGGCCGAGGCTGAAGCCCATCGTGTAATGGGCGATGCCGTAATAGCTGCCGTACATGACGCCGGCCACGGCACCGAGGCCGGCGCCGATGACGAAGGTGGCGGCGATCACGCGGTTGGCATTGACACCCATCAGGCTGGCAATGTGCACATTCTCCGCTGTGGCGCGAATGGCGATGCCGAAACGCGTGCGATAGACAAACCAGGAGAGGCCGGCCATCATCGCCAATGACATGAGAATGATGGCGATCTGCACGCTGCTGATCGCCGCGCCGCCGATGCCGAATACCCGATTGTCGATGATCTGCGGAAAGGCCAGCGGATTGCGGCCCCAGGCCAGCAAGGCCAGGTGTTGCAGGATGATCGACATGCCGATCGCGGTGATCAGCGGCGCCAGGCGCGGGGCGTGGCGCAGCGGGCGATAGGCGACGCGCTCCAGCAGATAGCCCATGACCATGCAGGCCGGAATCGCCGCCATGACTCCGGCCAGCACGATTACCAGCGGCGGCAGGCCGCTGCCGGCGAGCGAGGTGATGACGGAGAAGGCCACCATGGCGCCGATCATCACGACCTCGCCATGGGCGAAGTTGATCAGCTGGATCACTCCATAGACCATCGTGTAGCCCAGCGCGACAACGGCATAGACGCTGCCGGTGGTGAGGCCGTTGATGATCTGCTGGAGCAGAATGTCCATGGTCGGGGAGCGCTCAAATCCAGAGGATACCGTTCCCGCATCCCGCGGGGACATAAAAACGGGGAAGGCGCTAAAGCGTCTTCCCCGTTCGTGGCGAGCGGCCGCAGCTTACTTGGCGGGAGCTGGAGCCGGGGCAGGTGCGGCGGGCGCGGCCGGTGCGGCGGCGGGAGCAGCCGCAGGAGCCGCCGCCGCTGCGGCAGCAGGAGCGCCAGGAGCCGCACCAGGGGCGGGAACCGCCGCCGCAGGAGTCGGCGCTGGTGCCACGGCGGCCGGAGCGCTTGCCTGGGCGTACTCGTCCAGCGTCATCGACTTGCCGCTCTTGAGGATGGCGACCGGGGTGATCTTGCCCTCCTTGAGAGTGAAGATGGTCATCTCGGCATCCTTGCGGTCGCCCTTTTCGTCGAACTTGATGTTGCCGCTGGCACCGTTGTAGTCGCTGGCGACAAGTGCCGGCAGGTATTTCGCCGGATCCGCTGAATCGGCCTTCTTCATTGCGGCGATCAGCAGGTTGGCGGCGTCGTAGGTGAACGGCGAGTAGAGGATCGGATCGACCTTGAACTTGGCCTTGTAGGCGTCGAGGAATTTCTTGCCCGCCGCTTGCACCGGGATGCCGGCCTGCGAGCAGAGCAGGCCTTCGGCGGCGGCGCCGGCGAGCTCGGCCATCTTGTCGGTACAGGCACCATCGCCGAAAGCGAATACGGCGGTCATCTTCAGTTCGCGTGCCTGCTTCAGCAGCGGGCCGCCGGTGGCGTCCATGCCGCCGTAGAACACGGCATCGGGCCGCTTGCCCTTGATCTTGGTCAGCACGGCCTTCCAGTCGACTGTCTTGTCGGTGCCTTTCTCGCGCGGCAAAACCTTGACGCCGGCGGCTTTGAGAGCTTTCTCGACTTCATTTGCAAGACCTTCGCCATAGGCAGTCGCATCATCGACTACCGCAACGGTCTTCGGCTTGGTTTGGCTGGCGAGATAGTTGGCCACCGCCGGGCCTTGCTGGTCGTCGCGACCGACCACCCGGAACACGCCCTTGAAGCCTTGCTCGGTCAGCGCCGGATTGGTGGCGGAACCGGAGATCATCGGCAGTCCGGCTTGGTTGTAGATGGCCGAGGCGGGAATCGTGGTGCCGGAATTGAGGTGGCCGACAATGCCGGCAACCTTGGCGTCGACCAGCTTTTGCGCCACGGTGTTGCCCACTTTCGGGTCGGACTGGTCGTCTTCCGACATCAACTCGAACTTGACCTTTTTGCCGCCGAGGGTGACGCCAGCGGCATTGGCTTCGTCGATGGCGAGACGAGCGCCGTTCTCATTGTCCTTACCCAGATGCGCGATGCTGCCGGTGAGCGGCGCGACGCTGCCGATTTTCACCACCATGGGCGGCGGCGGGGCCTGCACGGGCGGCGGTGGCGGCGGCTCTTCCTTGCCGCAGCCCATCACGGCAACTGCGGCAATGACGGCAAGCGAGAGAGTTTTATTGGGCACATTCATGGCAAGGCTCCGTTCAGGTCGAGGAATGGCGGGAGGATCGGTCGGATGACAAATCGGCGGAATGGATTCTTGCCTTCTGTCATGGACTTGTCAATGCTGTTCAGCGGCTGCGGAGTCAGTCGCTTTGCATGCCTGGGACTCCCCTTCGGGGGCAGGTGCTTTGCATGCCTGGGAGTCCCCTTCGGGGGCAGGTGCTTTGCATGCCTGGGAGTCCCCTTCGGGGGCAGGCAAAAAAAAGCCGGTCCCGCGACGGGCGGGACCGGCCTTTTTGTTGCTGCGGACGGAATTACTTGGCGCCGGCGAGAATCCACTTGACCAGGGTCTTGATGTCCGCGTCCTTCACTGCCGCGTTCGGCGGCATCGGGATCGGACCCCAGACGCCCTTGCCGCCCGCCTTGACCTTGGCGATCAGCATGGCTTCGTCGCTGGCCTTGTACTTCTTGGCTATGTCCTGATAGGCGGGGCCGACCAGTTTCTTGTCGACTGCGTGGCAGGCCAGGCAGGCGCTCTTGGTCGCCAGTTCCTTGTTGGCGAAAGCCGGAGCCGACGCCATTACGCCGGCAGCAACCAGCGCGGAGATCAATACCGATTTCATGTTGGATTCCTTGTTGTGGGGATAAGAATGAATAGGGTGAATAGGGACAAACACGGCGAATGCTACCGGATTCAGCTTCTGCCGGAAATGCTTCAAATCAATAAAATCAACTCCTCCAGATTGGTGGTCGCAGGCAGGCAAGTAACGCCGCGACATACCCAGGCGTTGACCTGATCGCTCTCCGGCCTGGCGAGAATCTCGGGCAGACTCGCAGTTCCGTTGGGCAGGGCCAGTACAAGGCGATGCGGTGCGGCGCCCAGCCTATGCTGCCATTCCGTCATTTGGTCGGCAGGTCCGTGCAGAATAATTATCTCCGGCGGAGTGAGCGCTTCCTCAAGGGTCAGCAACAGGCTACCAAAGCCGGCGGGCGAGCGGCAAAGCTGTGGCCAGAACAGCCGCAAGGTCCTCTCGGCGGCGGTCAGGTAGCGGGCCTCGCCCAGCAGGTGTCCCAGACGTTGCAGGGCACATGCGGCGATACCGTTGCCGGCAGGCGTGGCGTTGTCGTGGCCGGTCTTGGGGCGGTGGATCAGTGCCTCATGGTCGTGGGCGGTGAAGAAGAAACCGCCCGCCTCGCGGTCTTCGAAGCGGGCCAGCAGGGTATCGGCAAGTGCAATGGCGAAGCTCAGGTCTTCGTTGCGAAACGCCGCCTGCATGAGTTCCAGCAGCGCCGCGAGCAGGAAGGCATGATCGTCGAGATAGGCGTCAAGGTGGGCGCGCCCGTCCTTTGCCGTAGCCAGCAGACGTCCGTCTTTCCACATCGTCGCGCGGATGCAGTCCATTGCGCGCTGCGCCGAAGCCAGCCACTCGTCGCGCTTGAACACGCGCGCCGCATGTGCCATGCCTTCGATCATCAGCGCGTTCCAGCTGGTCAGCACCTTGTCGTCGCGGCCGGGGCGGACGCGTTGTTCGCGTGCGGCAAACAGCTTTTGACGGGCCGATTCGAGCAGCGGGATTTCTGCGACGCCGAGATCGCCGGCGACCTTGGCATGCCAATGGCGATTCTCGAAATTCGGCGGACGGTCGAAGCCCCAGCGCCGTGTCGCCAGCGCCGACTCTTGCGGCGTGAGCAATTGTTCTACCTCGACGCGATCCCAGACGTAGTACTTGCCTTCCTCGCCTTCCGAGTCGGCATCCAGCGAGGAGTAATAGCCCCCGTCGGCGGCCTGCATTTCACGCAGTACCCAGGCCGCGGTTTCTTCGGCGACACGGGCGTAGAGCGGATCGCCGGTTTGCGCCCAAGCGTCGGCGCTGAGTGCGAGGAGCGGTCCGTTGTCATATAGCATCTTTTCGAAATGCGGGATTTCCCATCGCTCGTCGACGCTGTAGCGGCAGAAACCGCCGCCGATCTGGTCGTAGATGCCGCCCTCGCTCATGCGCATCAGCGTGATCAGCGCCATCTCTCGCAGGCCGGGATCGGCGCGACGCAACAGGAAGGCAAGATCGGTCGGATGCGGAAACTTCGGCGCGCCGCCAAAACCGCCGTGGCGGGGATCGAAAGCGCGGACCAGGGATTGTTCCGCCTCCGCCAGCGGCTTGAGGTCGAATTCGCCGACCGCTTCGGCTGCCGGCGCCGTGCCGGCCAAGGCCCGGCGCAGTTCTCCATTCTGTGTTTCGATATCACTACGGCGGTCGCGGAAGGCTTCCGCCACGCGTTCACAGAGGCCGGCAAAGCCGGGCAGACCGTAGCGTGCTTCCCTCGGGAAATAGGTGCCGCCGAAAAAAGGCGTGCCGTCGGGGGCAAGGAACATCGTCAGCGGCCAGCCGCCGCTGCGTTGGGTCAGCATCTGGTGTGCGGTCTGGTAGATCTGGTCGAGGTCGGGGCGCTCCTCGCGGTCGACCTTGATGTTGATGAACAGCCGGTTCATCACCGCTGCCACCTCGGGATTTTCGAAGGATTCATGGGCCATCACGTGGCACCAGTGGCAGGCCGAATAGCCGATCGACAGCAGGATCGGCCGGTTCTCTTCGCGCGCCAGCGCCAGCGACTGCACATCCCATGGCTGCCAGTGGACAGGGTTGTCGGCATGCTGCAGCAGGTAAGGCGAAGTTTCGGCAGAAAGCCGGTTGGCAAGTACGGGTGACATGGTTGGCCTCGGGACGAAGACCGAACTATACCCGATAAAATTAGTCGGATATAGCTTCCGCGCCGTCTTGCACGCCCGTCAGGCCGATCAGATGCCCATCTTGCCGAAAATCGTGTCGAGTTTTTCCTGCAACGTGGCCGCCGTGAAGGGCTTGACGATATAGCCCGAGGCCCCCGCCTGCAAGGCAGCGGCGATGTTTTCCTTCTTGGCTTCGGTGGTGATCATGAGAAAGGGCAAAGTCTTCAGCCTGGCGTCGGCACGCACATTCTGCAGCAGCGTGAGTCCGTCCATATTGGGCATGTTCCAGTCCGAAACCACGAAGTCGAAACCCCCTTCGCGCAACCTGGCCAGCGCCACGGCACCATCTTCAGCTTCCTCGACCTTGGTCAGGCCGAGCTCCTTCAGCAGGTTGCGCACTATCCGGCGCATTGTGGAAAAGTCGTCGACCACCAGAAACTTGAGTGAGCTGCGGTCGGGCATGGTCTGGTCCGTGCTGATAGCGAATAGCACGCACTATGCCTTACGCGGGACAGTGCTAAAACCGCGAATACGGGCGGGAACTCCCTAGCTATCTCGGAGCAGACGGCGCCACCAGCGCTGGCGGTCTTGGTTACGGCCGCTGCGCTTGACGCCGAAAAAACGGCGTTAGCCTCCACTGAAACGTCGTTTTCGACGAACCGCAGGACGAGCCGAGATTGTTCGGATCGTAGATCTTGATCAGGCGCGGTTTGTCCAGGTCGTCGGCGTAAACGATGCCGCAGTAGGACTCGTGATGGTCGGCCCGCAACAGGGCATCGATGCTCTCAATGAAGGCCTTGACGGTGGCGGCGTCGGCCGCTTGGTCAAGAGTCGGCGCTACTCCGCTTTGCGTGTCTGGACTTCAGCTGCGCCGGCCGGTGCGTTGCATGCCGGGTTTACCGCTGCGCGGGCCGGCAACGCCGACCGCCAGCAGATACCAGCCGGCTGCGGGGTCGATGCGCTGCCACAGCGCCGCCAGCTGATCCTAGCCCATCACCGATGTGACACGGCCGGTGTAGAGGCGCTGGAATTCTGTCATCCGGGCCGTGTCGGCGATCATGGCAGGCATTTTGCCCCAGGCGCCGCCGTCCAGTCAGTCAGCGTCAATACGTGATGGTCTTTACATTCGGCTGCAGGATGTAGGCGGTGACATCGGCCGGTTTCGCCACGCCTATGCCGTCGATCAGATCGGCAGGCTTGAGTTCGCTGTTGGGCAGGAACAGGGCGCAGACCTCTACCCTGGCGCCAGCTTTCATCAGCCCTTGCAGCATTTCCTTGGGCGACTTGCCGCTGGGCTTGAGCGTGGCCGACTCCTTGTCCTTGACGGCCAGTTGGCCGCCATCGCTGCAAAGCAGGACGCGCACCCCGGCTTTTTGTGCCAGCGCCTGGTTGGCCAGAACCAGCGCCACGCCCTGGGTTTGAGTAACGCCCGAGTTGATGCTGACAAAAACGTCAGCCGGGTTTTGAGCATGAACGGGCAGCGCGCAGGCAAGGCCCAGGGCGAGGGCGATGGATAGTTCTTTCATTTCTTGTTTTCCTTAAATTGATGCGGTGGGCCGGGCAGCGAGCCGCCGCCCGGCTTTCAAGACATGATTACTTCTTTGCTGCCATGCTGTAAGTGCCGTCGGCATTGAACTTGACGTCGGCGTCGATGAAGAAGGCCTGCACCTTGCCGCCGAGCAGCTTGACCGTGTCGTAGGCTTCACCGGAGCGCGCGCCGGTGCCGCAGACGAAGACTACCGGCTTGTCGGTGGGTAGCGTGGCGATCTTCTTCTCCAGTTCGTTCATCGGGATGTTGACCGAGCCCTTGATGGTGCCGGCGGCAACTTCCTTCAGGTCACGTACGTCGACCAGCAGCACCGAGCCCGGGTTCGACTTCCAGACCTGCTCGAAGGAGGTTACGGTGACGCTGCCCTTTTCCTTGCCCGGCACCAGCGCGGCCGAGCTTGCTGCCGCGCCGCTTGTCGCGCCTGCTGAGGCGCTTGTGGCTGCCGGCGCGCCATGCAGCTTTTCCCACTCCGGATAGCCGGGCGGATAGGTCAGGACGTTCGTATAGCCTAGCTTCCTGGCCTTCTCCGCCGAGTTGTCGGAGAGCACGCATTCGAGGCCGCCGCAGTAGTAGATCAGCGGTGAGGCCTTGTCGGCGGGCAGCTTGTCGACGTACTTGTCGAACTCGCTGTCGGAGATGTTGATGGCGGTGGGAATCATGCCCTTGTCGGCAACACGCTTGGGTCGCGCGTCGATCAGGACATACGGCGCCCTATCGTCGGCGAGCTTCTTGATGTAGGCAGCGGATACCGAGATCTGGGCACCCTTGGTCTTCCATTCCGGCGAACCGGCGGGATAGACCTTGATGTTGGTGTAGCCGAGCTTCTCCGCCTTGAAGGCCGAGTTGTGGCTCAGCATGCACTCCAGACCGCCGCAGTAGAACAGCAGCAGCGTCGCCTTGTCGGCTGGCAGTTTGTCGACCAGCTTGTCGAACTGGCTGTCGGGAATATTGATCGCGCCGGGAATGTGGCCGGGGTCGTACTGGCGCGCGGCAGGGCGCGAGTCGATGATCGTCACGCCTTTCTTCGGCGGGATGCTGACGTTCTGGCGCACGAAGTCGAAGTCGACGAGACCCTTGTTGTACCAGCCGTCACGCGGCTGGATGGTGGCCGCATCGGCGGCAAAGGCCTGTACCGGATAAACCAGCGGCGCAGCAGCGAAGCTGGCGATGACGACGAGGAATAGTGCGAGTTGTTTCGTACGCATGATCATCTCCTAAAGTAAAGTGAATTTCTCGGTGGTTTCGTTGTAGCGCACCAGTGCGTACCACAGCAGCAGCAGGGCGCCGCCGACAGCCAGGGTCCAGCCCCAGCTGCCCCACATTTCGGGCAGGTAGGCCTGGAAGCCCACCCTGGTCATCTCGAAGCTTTCGACATTGCTTTCGTCGATCGCAGTCAAATTGAGTTTCTTGAACACGGCGCTGGCGGTCGACCCCATCCAGGCGAAGAAGAACATCGCGACCCACAGCTTCAAGTGTCCTTCGCCCATGCGCCACAGCGAACCCGAGGCGCAGCCGCCTGCGAAGACCATGCCGATGCCGAAGATCAGGCCGCCAACCAGCGAGCCGATCCAGAAGGCTGGCGGAATCGCCAGGTAGGGGTCGATGACCTTCTTCTCGAACAGCAGCGCGGCGATCGGAATGCCGATGGCCAGCGCCAGGATCACGGCTTTGGTCATGTCGCCCTCGGCGGTCATGAAAGGTTCGCGGAAAGCCCGGGCGAAGCACAGGCGCGAGCGGTGCATGATGAAGCCGATGGCGAAGCCGGCGACGACGATCACGGCGCGGGCCGCCAGTTTCTCGTCGCTGGAGCCGTACCATTGCGTGGCCCAGAGCAACACGCCGACGGCGACGGCGAGACCCAGCAACGGAAACTTGCGCGTCACCGCGTCGGGGACCTTGATCGCGGGCGGTGCCTGCATGCCCCACTCGATGTGGTCGAGGGTCCACAGCAGCAGCTTGAGGCCGATCGCCGCGCCTGCCAGCAGGCCTGCCCACATTGCCCAGCCGGCGGGAGAAGAATGCAGCACGGGATTGAAAAAGCCGCCGGTGGTGCAGCCGCCGGCCAGCGCGGCGCCGATGCCGAGCAGGCTGCCGCCCATGGCGGCCCAGAGGTATTCGAGCGGAGGCGGGCGATTCGGGCTGAACTGCCGCGACAGCAGTGCGGCGCTGAAGGCCCCCAGCACCAGCATGATGTTCATCAGCGACATGCGGTGCATCAGGAAGCCGTCGAGATCGTGGGGCACGCCGAGCAGGGGGCCGAGCCCGATCAGGTTGTTGAACCAGTCGCCCCAGAATTTGACCCCGCCGAACACGCCCCAGACCAGGCCGGAGAGCATCAGGCCGATGATCGTCAGCACCAGCAGCATGGCGCCGACGAAGGGCGACCATTCCTCGACGAAGATCGTTTGGTAGTCCGCCTTGAAGCCAGCCCGCCAGCCGGAGTCGCTATCGGTACTCATCGCTGCCGTCCATCTGCCGTCTATCGGGCGCCCTCCACGGCTTGCTGTGCGGTGACGATACCGGTGCCGCGGCGTTCGAAGCTTGAACCGAAATGGAATACGGCAACCAGGGCAAGCCCGAGAACGGCCAGCACGACAAGTTCCGGAACAGCGTAAACGTCGGTGAAGGTGTCGCCTTCCGCGATCAGCCAGGCGGCCTTCAAGGACTTGAGCGCCGTCCCGTAAGAGACCGCAAATCCCGTCGTACCGAGCACAACGCCGACGATGAATACCAGGGCGTCGAGGCGACCGGAGAACAGGCCCGCCACCGAAGTGCCCGGGCAGTAGCCACCCACCGCAAATCCCGCACCCACCAGCGCGCCGCCCACGGCCGACGCCATCAGCGCCGCCTGCGGCACGGCAATCGTGTCGGGCTTCATCAATCCGGCCAGCCGAAGAAGCCACAGACCGACCGCCGCCACGACTATGGCGGTGAACATGACTTTGAATACCGCCCAGTCGCTCAGCTTGAACTGGGCGCTCAATTTGACGGGGCTGCCAAATCCGGCATTCTCCAGCACGTAGCCGAACAAGATGCCGCAGAGCAGACCCGACATCATGCCATTATCATTGAGGGGGAACATGTCAGACTCCTTTGACCAGGCGGCTGACGATCAGCCCGGTGGCAAAGAACAAAGCCAGGAAGACAAAGGCCGAAATACCCAGTGCCGCCGCGCCCGAGAGCCCCAAACCACTGGTGCAACCTCCGGCTATGCGTGCGCCAAGGCCGGCCATGAAACCGCCGGCCAAGGTACTGATCAGGCGCGCCGGGGTGCCGACGCTGCGCGCACCATCCAGTTGCACGCGAAAGCGACCCGCCATGAAAGCCGCCGCAAGAGCGCCGATGGCAAGGCCGACGATTTCCCAGGTCATCCATGAGCCGATCGGACTGCCGTCCGCCACCACCGGTCCAAGGTAGCCGTTCGCCCTGGTTGCCTCCGGCGCCAGCTTCAGCCCGACGCCGGCGACCACGTCGTTAGCCGCGCCACTGGCCCCCAGACCGTGACCGGAAAGAACAAAGGTCAGCAGCAAGACCAGGCCGAGTGCGATGCCCGCGGCCAGAGGTGACCAGAAGGGTTTGATTTCCGGATTGCCGTGCTTTTCTAATGCGCTCATGATGTTTTCCTTTCGATCGCCGAATCGCGGTCGCTGCCGAGCGTCAATCTCGTTGTCGACCAGGCGCGAGCAGCCGGCGTGTCGCTTCGGGAGGCGCACGCCTTCGGCTGCGCCTTTATCAACTACAGGTGGCCGGAGAGTCGCCGTCCTTGGCGCCCTTGGTCAGGAAAGCGGCGATGTCATCCATCAGTTCCTGATCCGGTACGGTGGCGAACTTCTCGGCGGCCTTGTTGCCCGACTTGATGCTGGCGCGATAGGCCTTGCTGACATATTGCTTGACGGTGTCCTTGCCCTTGTTGTGCTTGTCGGCCTTCAGGTAGGCCGCCCATTCCGCCTTGGTCTTGGTGCTCGGATTGATCGAGCCGCTAGGCGCGACGGCGTGGCAGGAGGTGCACACGCTGCGGTAATAGACGCGGCCGCGCTTCCAGTCGGCGTCATAGGCGAAGGCTGAAGCCGCAGCCAGGGATAGCATCGCGCCGGCAGCCAGTTTGGTGGTGAATTTCATGGTCATGCTCCTTGAAAAAATATTGTGATTAATCCACTTCTTCCCATCCGGTGATCATGGCCTTGATGTGGGCCAGCGGCGTATGACCGGCAGTGGTCAGATAAACGTGGGCGATGAGGAAGGCCAGCATCATGAAGGCCCCGAGGATGTGCCCGTTGGCCACCCATTCCAGTGACAGGTTGCCGAAGCCCCAGACAGCCCATTTGTCATAGAACAGGTAAAGCACGCCGGTAACCCAGATCAGCGGCCCGACGAACAGCATGATGCCAAGATAAGCCAGCCGCTGCAGTGGATTGTGCTTGCGCAACTGGGTCAGCTTGAACGGATGCGGCGCATTCCTGAAAATGCCGAACAGGTAATAGTTCGCCATCGCCACGACTTTTTCCGTGGTAGGGATGTATTGCTTCCATTCGCCGGTGGTGAAGTGCCAGAAGATCGCGAATACCCACAGGCCGATCAGCGACCACGCCGCAATGGTGTGGTAGGCCACCGCCTTTTCGAAGCCGAAGATGGTGTAGGTGCCGTGGATGTCGAAGGCGGTGAGCATCAGGAACATGATCAGGCCCGCTTGCGACCAGTGCCAGAAGCGCTCGAAGAGCTTGAAGACATAGATACGTTCAGACATTTTCAATACTCCTCAGTGCTTGCGGCTGGTGACGATGCGCAGGGTGGCGTGGCCGAAGACGCCGAGCAGGGTCAGGAGGACGATTGCCCAGCCGGCGGTGTCCAGCAACTTGTTGTTGTCACGAACCGGTATGTATATGCCCTGGATGCCGGCCAGCCGGCCGTCCTTGCTGTGGCATTCGACGCAGCCCAGCGCCTTTTCCTTGGGCGCGACCATGTGCGTAATCGGCCAGGACATCTCGGTCTTGATGAAATCGATCTTGCCCGAGAAGGGGTGACCGGAATCCTTCATGCCGACGGTAATGGCCTTGTCCCAATCGAGATTCTTCCAGTAGCCGGTATCGTCGTTGCCCGCCGTGTGCGGCGTGACCAGCGTTTTGTTGACCGGGTCATAGGGTTGCGTGCCGCGGAACACCTTCATCGGCCAGATCATCGACTTGCCGTCGGTCGGGCTGCCGCCGAGCGTGTTGATCGGCGTGCGCTGCTCCGACTTCTCGATCTTGTCGGTGATCAGCGTGTAGGTCACCAGCCCGTTGAACCAGACGTATTCTGGCTTGACGTTCTCGGCCAGGGTGAAATCGCCCTTGCGCGATTCATAGGTGATGTGGCCCTTGGCGTCCTTCCTGACGATATGCTTGCCCTCGGCATCCCGCTTGCCCGCGGTGGACCAGTCCCACACCATCTTGGTGGCAATGCCGCCGCGTGCATAGGTCGGGATGTGGCAGGTCTGGCAGGCAATCTTGGTCGCGTGCTGGTTGATCCGTGCATCCTTCTTGTGGGGGCCGTTGCCGTGACAGGCGACGCAGGTGGCCGGATTGCCGTTGTCGGCCTTGCCGCGGATGTGGGCGCCCTGCTTGTCCTGCGCGGTCGGCGTGTAGCGGCTGCCGGCGACATCGTGGCTGGAACTGCTGTGGCAGGTGCCGCAGGTAAAGTCGAGGCCCTCGGCATCCATGTGGACATCGACGTCCTTGGTCGGTGCCGCAAGCGAAGTGTCCATGTCGCCGTGTTTGACACCGTCACCGCCGCCACCGTTGAAGTGGCAGGCGCCGCAGGTGTCGCGGCTGGTCTTGCCGATCTTCTGCGCGATCTTGGAGAGATCGATGCCCTTGATGATCTTGCCGGAACCGGGCGGGAACTCGGTGTCCTTTGTGACCGGATTGCCGGCGAAGCCAGGCGGCTTCTTGTAGTTGCCGGTGGTGTCATGGCAGGCCAGGCAATCCACATTGTCTTCGGACTTGAAGTCGAAATTCGCGTCCTTCCAGCCATAGCCGACGTGGCAACTGGTGCAGGAGGCGTAGTTGGAGGCAATGGAAATGCAGAAGTTATTGACGACGGTCTTCTTGCCCAGCGTCTGCCCGGTTTGGGGATTCAGGTATTCCCATTTCCAGTGCTTGGTGCGGTGAATCTGCCCAGCGGCCTCGGTGTGGCAGGCGAGGCAGACTTTGGTTACCTCCGGGCCGGAGTTGAACTGCTTTTGCAGTTCCTTGAATTTGGTGTGATCGGCCGTGGTGGTGAGTTTGAGCGGCTTGGCTTCTGGCGTTGGCTCATCCGCCAGAACGGGCCCTACGGCGGCCAGCCAGCCGGCGTAACACATCACGAGCGTGGCTCGTGTGAACGCGTGCTTCATGATTCTTCCCCATGCAAGACATAATCTCAGCTAACCTGTAAATAAGTATCTGCTGATATATTGCAAGGGTTTTGATTTAGGTCAACAAAGCTGCGAAATATCCCGCACTGCACCAGTGTCGGCCGACGTCGTCATTGCGGCATAGGCCTTGAGCGCGGCCGAGACTTCGCGCGCCCGATTGAGCGGCTTCCAGGCATTGGCACCGCGGGTTTCCATCGCTGTGCGCCGTGCCGCCAGCACCGACTCCTGCACCGCGAGATGGATGCGCCGCTTGGGGATGTCAATCTCGATCGTGTCTCCCTCTTCGACCAGGCCGATGGCGCCGCCGGCGGCGGCTTCCGGCGAGGCGTGGCCGATGGAAAGGCCTGCCGTGCCGCCGGAGAAGCGGCCATCGGTGAGCAGCGCGCAGACCTTGCCCATGCCCTTCGACTTGAGGTAGGAGGTCGGATAGAGCATTTCCTGCATGCCGGGGCCGCCCTTGGGACCTTCGTATACGACGATCACGATGTCGCCGGCGACGATCTGGTCGGCGAGGATCTTCTCCACTGCTTCTTCCTGCGACTGGCAGACGCGGGCGCGGCCGGTGAATTTCAGGTTCGAGTCATCGACGCCGGCGGTCTTGACCACGCAGCCCTTCTCCGCGATGTTGCCGTAGAGCACCGCCAGGCCGCCGTCCTGCGAATAGGCGTGGGCCTTGTCGTGGATGCAGCCGTTGGCGCGGTCGAGATCGAGTTTCGGATAGCGGCGATTTTGCGAGAAGGCGACTTGCGTCGGCACACCGCCCGGCGCGGCGCGGTAGAACTCATGCATCGCCGGATCGTTGTTGCGCTTGACGTCGCAGCAGTCGAGTGCCTCGCCCATGGTCGGATAGAGCACGGTCGGGCAATCGCGGTTGATCAGGCCGGCGCGATCGAGTTCGCCGAGGATGGCCATGATGCCGCCGGCGCGATGCACGTCTTCCATGTGGTACTTCTGCGTCGACGGGGCCACCTTGGCCAGGCAGGGCACTTTGCGCGACATGCGGTCGATGTCGGCCAGATTGAAATCGACGCCGGCTTCCTGTGCGGCGGCCAGCAGGTGCAGCACCGTATTGGTCGAGCCGCCCATGGCGATGTCGAGTGCGATGGCATTCTCGAAAGCGGCGAAGCTGGCAATGCTGCGCGGCAGGACGGAGGCGTCGTCCTTTTCGTACCAGCGTTTGCAGAGATCGACGACAACGCGACCCGCCTTGAGAAAAAGCTTCTCGCGATCGGCATGGGTGGCGAGCATCGAACCGTTGCCGGGCAGGGAAAACCCCAGCGCTTCAGTCAGGCAGTTCATCGAGTTGGCGGTGAACATGCCGGAGCATGAGCCGCAGGTCGGGCAGGCCGAGCGTTCCATGGCGGCGACTTCGGCATCGCTGTTCTTGCTGTCGGCGGATTCGATCATGGCGTCGATCAGGTCGACCATGCGGTACTCGCCGTGCCACTTGACCTTGCCCGCCTCCATCGGCCCGCCGGAAACGAACACGGCGGGAATGTTGAGCCGCAGCGCCGCCATCAGCATGCCCGGGGTGATCTTGTCGCAATTCGAGATGCATACCATCGCGTCGGCGCAATGGCCGTTGACCATGTATTCGACCGAATCGGCGATCAGCTCGCGCGAAGGCAGCGAATAGAGCATGCCGCCGTGGCCCATGGCGATGCCGTCATCGATCGCGATGGTGTTGAATTCCTTGGCCACACCGCCCGCCGCCTCGATCTCGCGCGCCACCAGTTGCCCCATGTCCTTCAGATGCACATGGCCCGGCACGAACTGGGTGAAGGAATTCACCACGGCGATGATCGGCTTGCCGAAGTCGCCATCCTGCATGCCGGTGGCGCGCCACAGCGCGCGGGCGCCGGCCATGTTGCGGCCGTGGGTGGAAGTGCGTGAGCGGTAGTCAGGCATGGGAATCTCCAACGCGAAGGGGTGAGAGCGAATTTGCGATTGTATCGCCGTCCTGCCGGCGCCGAGTCTTGGCGGGCGGTTAGAATTCGGCGACCATGCTGATCCATCCCCAGTTCGACCCCATCGCCATTTCCATCGGCCCGCTCTCCGTGCGCTGGTATGGCCTCATGTATCTGGCCGGTTTCGTCGCCTTCCTCTGGCTCGGCAAGCGACGTGCGGCGGCGCAGCCCTGGCACGGCATGAGCGCCCAGGACGTAGACGATCTGCTGTTCTACGGCGTGCTCGGCGTGGTGCTCGGCGGCCGCCTGGGGCAGGTGCTGTTCTACGAGCCCGGTTACTACCTTGCGCATCCGCTGGAAATCCTCGCAGTGTGGAAGGGCGGCATGGCCTTTCACGGCGGCATGCTTGGCGTGTTCGTGGCGATGGCGCTATGGGGCCGCAAGTCGGGCAGGACGTTTTTCCAGGTCACCGACTTCATCGCGCCGCTGGTGCCGCTGGGCCTGATGGCGGGGCGCATCGGCAATTTCATCAACGGCGAATTGTGGGGGAGGGCGGCCGATCCCGGCTTGCCGTGGGCGATGATTTTCCCCCACGTCGACAGCCTGCCGCGCCATCCGTCGCCGCTGTATCAGGCGGCCGGCGAAGGCCTGCTGCTGTTCCTCATCCTCTGGTTGTTTTCGGCGCGCCAGCGGGCGGCAGGCGTGGTGTCCGGCATGTTCATGATCGGCTACGGCGTGTTGCGCTTTGCCGCCGAATATTTCCGCGAGCCGGATCACGGCATCTTCGGCGTGTCCTATGTGGTCAGCATGGGGCAGTGGCTGAGTTTGCCGATGGTGCTGTTCGGGCTCTGGCTGGTGCTGCGCAAGCCGGCTTAGCGGAACACCACGGTCTTGTTGCCATGGACCAACACGCGGTCTTCGAGGTGATAGCGCAGGCCGCGCGCCAGCACGGTCTTTTCGATGTCCTTGCCGTAGCGCACCATGTCCTCGACCGAATCCGAGTGGTCGATGCGGATCACGTCCTGCTCGATGATCGGTCCTTGGTCGAGCGCTTCGGTCACGTAGTGGCAGGTGGCGCCGATCAGCTTGACGCCGCGCGTGTAAGCCTGGTGGTAGGGCTTGGCGCCGACGAAAGAGGGCAGGAAGCTGTGATGGATGTTGAGTATCCGCCCCGGATAGGCTGCGCACAGTTCCGGCGAAAGTATCTGCATGTAACGCGCCAGCACCATGGTATCGCCGCGCACTGCCTCGAACAGGTGCCGCATCTCGGCATGGGCGGCGACCTTGTTGTCGGCCGGCACCGGGACGTGATGGAAGGGAATGCCATGCCACTCGACAAAGCCCCTGAAAGTATCGTGATTCGAGATCACGCTGGCAATCTCGACATCGAGTTCCTTCGACTGCCAGCGCGCCAGCAGGTCGTAGAGGCAATGTTCCTGCTTCGAGACGAGGATCACGACGCGCTTTTTCACCGCCGAGTCGTTGATGCGCCAGTTCATCTTCAGCTCATCGGCCAGAGGCTGGAAGCGGCTGCGGAACTCGGCGAGCTGAATGGGCAGCGAATCGGCCCTGACTTCGATGCGCATGAAATAGCGGCCATCAAGGTCGTCGGCATGAAAACTGGATTCGAGAATCCAGCCCTTGTGCTCGGCGATGAAGCCGGTGACGCGCGCAATGATGCCCACCTGGTCAGGGCAGGAGGCAGTCAGGGTGTAGAAGCGGTTGCGGTGCATTATGAAGACCTGTTGGCCACAGAGGACACAGAGTTCACAGAGAAAGGCAGATCAGCGAGATTTCCTCTCTGTGTCCTCTGTGATCTCTGTGGCTAAATGTTTTTGCTCGCCTTGTCGATCTCGGCGCGCAACTCGGAATAGTTCATGGTTACCGGATAGTGCGGGAAGGCGTCGATGACGCTCTGCGGCGGACGGAACAGGATGCCGGCGTGGGCTTCGGCCAGCATGGCCGTGTCATTGTAGGAGTCGCCCCCGGCAATCACCTTGAAGTTGAGCTCCTTGAAGCGCTTGACCGACTCCTTTTTCTGGTTCGGCAAGCGCAGGTGGTAATTCACCACAAAGCCGGCGGCGTCGGTTTCCAGTTGGTGGCAAAACAGCACCGGCATGTTCAGTTGCGCCATCAGCGGCATGGCGAACTCGTAAAACGTGTCGGACAGGATGATGACCTGATAATCACGGCGCAGGGCGTCGAGAAAGTCCCTGGCGCCGGCCATCGGCCCCATGTCCGAAATAACTTTCTGGATATCCGGCAGGCCGAGCTGGTGGGCTTTGAGCAAGGCCAGCCGAGACTTCATCAGCTTGTCGTAGTCCGGCTCATCGCGTGTGGTGCGCGCCAGTTCCGGGATGCCGGTGCGCTTGGAAAACTCGATCCAGATTTCGGGAACGAGTACGCCTTCGAGATCGAGACAGACGAGTTGCACTGAAATTCTCCAGGAGTCGGCGCTGGTGGTACGCCCCGCAAATGGGCCAGCAGCCGCGAAAGTGCGAGATTTTACCTATAATCCCGAAAGTCGCGGTTCGCGTCGTCCAAAGGTCCTATCGCCGTGCAGTTGTTCGCTCTGGGCATCAACCATCATACGGCCCCGCTGGCAGTACGCGAGCAGGTGGCGTTCGACCCGCTGCACATGGGGCAGGCACTGCACGACCTGTTGCGGGCGAAAAGCGTGCGCGAAGCGGCGATCCTGTCGACCTGCAATCGCACCGAGCTGTATTGCGCCGCCGAGAATCCGCAGGCTGCGGCCGACTGGCTGGCGGAATACCACTCTCTCTCGCCGCAGAGGATCCATCCCTACCTCTACCAGCATCCGCAGCAGGATGCCGTACGCCACATGTTCAGAGTCGCGGCCGGGCTGGATTCGATGGTCCTGGGCGAGCCGCAGATCCTCGGCCAGATGAAGCAGGCGGCGCGTGCCGCCGAAGAGGCCGGAACCTTGGGTACGCTGCTGGGCAAGCTCTTCCAGCGCACCTTTGCCGTGGCCAAGGAAGTACGTTCGACCACCGCGATCGGCGCCAACACGGTTTCCATGGCTGCTGCTGCCGTGCATCTTTCGGCGCGTATTTTCGACAGCCTGGCAGAGCAGAAGGTATTGTTCATCGGTGCCGGTGAAATGGTCGAGTTGTGCGCCGCGCACTTCGCCGCGCAGAACCCGAAACGACTCACCATCGCCAATCGCACGCTGGAGCGCGGCGCAGAACTGGCCGCGCGCTTCGGCGGCGATGCCATGCGCCTGGACCAGCTTGGCGATCGTCTCGCGGATTACGACATCGTGGTTTCCTGCACCGCCAGTTCGCTGCCCATCATCGGCTTGGGGCTGGTCGAGCGCGCTCTGAAAGCGCGCCGTCACCGGCCGATGGTGATGGTCGATCTGGCCGTACCGCGCGACATTGAGGAGGAAGTGGCCCGGCTGGACGACGTCTTCCTCTACACCCTCGACGACCTCGGACAAATTGTCGAATCCGGCCTTGAATCGCGGCAGGCTGCCGTGGTCGAGGCCGAGGCGATCATCACCGATCGCGTTTCCGGGTTTCTGCACTGGCTGGAATCGCGTGAGACGGTCCCCACCATCCGTGCCTTGCGGGATGCCGCCGAGCGCGCCCGGCGCCATGAACTGGAACACGCCCTGAAGCTCCTGGCGCGCGGCGACGATCCGGCCAAGGTGCTCGACGCGCTGTCGCACGGCATTACCAACAAGCTGCTGCACGCACCGACTCATGCCCTGAATCAGGCTGAAGGCAAGGAGCGCACAGAGGTTTCGTCGCTGATCTCCCGCATCTATCGCCTCAATTCAGGGGAGTAGCTGCGTGGATTCGCGTCGATCGCCCGGGCGCGAGTCCGGCCGCCACTGAGAATGCTGCCGTTCTTCGATTTCACCGGCTGGACGCTCGACGTCATGCGCCGGATTCTGTATCTGGGGACGCGAACCCGGGTGTTCCCGGAAACTCCCGAGATGCTGGGGCTGCGGCCCGATCTCGCGGTTTGCTATGTGCTCCACGAGCACCACCTTTCCAACCTGCTGGTGCTGGATCACGAGTGTCGTCAATTGGGCCTGCCGCCTGCCCTGCGACCTATGCGCGACCCCGCGTTTAGTTCGCCGCGGTCCTTCTTTTTTCTCTCCCGCAACGAACGCGGACGCCTGGTGCCGAATCCGCGCAACTACCATTCGCCGCTGCTCAAGTCACTGGTCAGAGCGGTATTTTCCGACCCCCAGTTCGACGTGCAACTGGTGCCGGTAACCATACTTTGGGGACGCGAGCCCGACAAGCAGGACTCGATACTGAAGGCGTTGTTTGCCGAAACCTGGCAATCGGTCAGCACCCTGCGGCACATGCTTGCCATGCTGATCCATGGCCGTCATACCGTGGTGCGCTTCAATGCCCCGATCTCGCTGCGCGCACTGCTGAGCGAAGGCATCGACGAGGCACACGCGGTGCGCATGCTGGGGCGGATTCTGCGGGTGCATTTCCGGCGTCAGCGCGAAATGGCGATTGGTCCCGATCTGTCTCATCGCCGCACCCAGTTGCGCGCATTGCTGAACATGCCGTCGGTACGCAAGGCGATAGCCGTCGAAGCGGCGACCAAGTCGATTTCCCTGGCCGCGGCGCAACGATCGGCACGGGAGTTCGCGTTCGAGATCGCCTCGGACTACACCTACTCGGTGGTACGGGCGTTCGCGCTGTTTCTGACCTGGGTCTGGGACAAGGTCTACAACGGCGTCGAAGTACACAACTTCGATCGCGTCACCACGGTTGCACCGGGTCACGGCATCATCTATGTACCCTGCCACCGCAGTCACGTGGACTATCTGCTGCTCTCCTACCTCATCTTCAACCGGGGCCTGATGGTGCCGCACATCGCCGCCGGGGCCAACCTGAACATGCCGCTGGTCGGTTCCGTGCTGCGGCGTTCGGGAGCCTTCTTTCTGCGCCGCAAGGTCAAGGGCGAGCCGCTCTACGCGGCGGTGTTTCTCGAATACCTGCACCTGATGATCGACCGGGGCTTTCCGCTTGAATACTTCATCGAGGGCGGGCGCAGCCGCAGCGGGCGCACGCTGGCGCCCAAGGCCGGCATTCTGGCCATGACGGTGCATAGTTTCGCGCGCAGCCACTCAAGACCGCTGGTGTTCGTTCCGGTGTACATCGGTTACGAGAAGCTGATGGAGGGCAATACCTATATTGCCGAACTTCACGGTCGCCCCAAGAAAAAAGAATCCCTGATCGGACTGCTGGGTGCGGTGCGCTTGCTGAAGAGCAACTTCGGCAAGGTGTATGTGAATTTCGGTCCGCCGCTGGCGCTCGCCGAATTCCTCGATGCCCATCACCCCGCGTGGCGGGACGAAAGCGCCGAGGCACAGGCGCCGTGGCTGCGCAGCGCGGTAGACGCCACGGCCGCGACACTGGCGCGCCGCATCAATGCCCTGGCGGTCGTCAACCCGGTGAACCTGGTTGCGGTGACGCTGCTGTCGACGCCGAAGCACGCGGCCGATGTCCGCCTGTTGCAAAGGCAGATCGAGCATGTGCAGTACTTGCTGGCCGAGACGCCTTATGCCGAGTCCGTGATTCCGTGCCATCTGCCGGCTGGCGAGGTAATCGAGTACGCGCGCCGGCTGGATCTGGTGCAATGCTATCCGCATCCCTTGGGCGACATGATCCGGGCGGCCGAACAGCAGGCCGCGCTGCTGGCCTATTTCCGCAACAACGTGCTGCATCTGTTGGCCCTGCCCGCGCTGCTGGCCTGCCTGGTCAGCCACAACCAAGTTCTCACGCGGCAACGTGCCAGGGAGGCGATCAAGGGCATCTACGGGCTGCTGCGCGCCGACCTGTTCCTGCGCTGGGAGCCTGGGGAACTTGACACCGTGATTGACCGCACGCAGGAGGCTCTGTGCCGGCGCGGGCTGATAATTATCGACAGCCAGACCGGTATTCTGCGCGCGCCGCCGCCCAACAGTGAGGCCAGTCCGGAACTGCACCAACTGGGCGAAATCATTCGTCCTACGCTGGAGCGGCAGTTCCTCACCCTGGCATTGCTGCAACATCACGGCAGCGGTCAACTGACCCGCGCCGCGCTCGAAGAAGCCACCCATCTGCTGGCGCAGCGGCTGGCCATGCTCTACGAAATCAACTCGGCGGAGTTCTCGGAAAAACTCCTGTTCGCCAATGTGATTCGCAATCTGATCGACGCGGACATTCTGCAGGCCGACGATGCCGGATTGCTGCAATTCGACGAGCGGATAACCCTTGCCGCGGCCCAGACCGAACTGCTGCTGGCGGCGGATGTGCGCCACAGCATTCAACGCATTGCCCGCGCCGCATCGCCCGCCAGCCAATGATCCGCCGGATGTCGAACCCACGCATCGCCCAATGAAAAAAAGCATTCTTGAAAAACTCGAGCGCCTCAGCGAACGCCTGGCCGAGATCGACGGCCTGCTGGGCGGTGAGCATGCCGCGCGCGACATGGACAGCTATCGCAAACTTACCCGCGAGCGCGCCGACATCACGCCGGTAGTCGAACTGTTCCACGCTTACCGTGGCGCCAGCGCCGACTTTTCAAGTGCGGCGGAGATGCTGGGCGATCCGGAAATGAAGGAGCTTGCACTTGCCGAACAGGAGTCTGCCAGCGCCGAAATGGCCCGGCTCGAAGTCGAACTGCAACGCGCCCTGCTGCCGACCGACCCCAATGACGACAGAAACCTGTTCCTGGAAATCCGCGCCGGAACGGGCGGCGACGAATCCGCGTTGTTTGCCGCCGATCTGTTCCGCATGTACAGCCGTTACGCCGAACGTCAGCGCTGGAAGGTCGAAATCGTTTCGCGCAGTGAGTCCGATCTCGGCGGGTTCCGCGAAATCATTGCCCGCATCGATGGCAAAGGCGCTTACTCCAAGCTCAAGTTCGAGTCGGGCGGGCATCGCGTGCAGCGCGTGCCGGTGACCGAAACCCAGGGCCGCATACATACCTCGGCATGCACCGTCGCGGTGATGCCGGAAGCCGACGAACTGGTCGACATCGACATCAATCCGGCCGACCTGCGCATCGATACTTTCCGCGCCTCGGGCGCCGGCGGCCAGCACATCAACAAGACCGACTCGGCGGTACGCATTACCCACATTCCTACCGGCATCGTCGTCGAATGCCAGGACGACCGTTCGCAGCACCGCAACAAGGCCCAGGCCATGTCGGTCCTGGCGGCGCGGATCAACGATGCCAAGCAGCGCGAACAACAGCAGAAGATCGCCTCCGAGCGCAAGTCCCTGATCGGTTCCGGTGACCGCTCCGAGCGCATTCGCACCTACAACTTTCCGCAGGGACGCATTTCGGACCATCGCATCAACCTGACGCTGTACAAGATCGACGCCATCATGGACGGCGATCTCGATGAACTGGTCGGTGCCTTGACCGCCGAGCATCAGGCCGAACTGCTCGAGGCGCTGGCCGAATGACCACCGTTGCCGCGGCGTTGGCAGCGGCGCGAGCAAAGCTGCCGGCGAGCGAGGCGCGCCTGCTGCTGGGGCGGGTGTTGGGCCAGCCAGCGGCCTGGCTGATTGCCCACGACGACGAGGCGCTCGACGAAGATGCGCTGCTGAACTTCGCCTCGCTGGTGGCGCGACGCGCGGGCGGCGAACCGGTGGCCTACCTCATTGGACTCAGCGAATGGTTCGGTCGCGAATTCGCTGTTTCGCCGGCTGTGTTGATCCCGCGCCCGGAGACAGAACTGCTGGTCGAGGTGGCGCTGGCGAACATTGCTGTCGCTGATGCACCAAGAATTCTCGACTTGGGCACCGGCAGTGGATGCATCGCCATCACGCTGGCGCTCGAATGCCCTCAGGCGCAAGTGAGCGCCGTCGACAGCTCGGAAGCCGCGCTGGACGTTGCGCGCCGCAATGCCGCACAACTCGGCGGACATGTGCGCTTCTTGCAAAGCGACTGGTATGCGGCGCTGGCCGGCGAACGCTTTGATCTGATCGTCGCCAATCCGCCTTACATCGCTGCATCCGATCCTCACCTTGTCGCCGGTGATCTGCGCCACGAACCACCTGCGGCGCTGTCCAGCGGTAGCGACGGACTGGAGGCGGTTCGCCACATCATCGCCACCGTACCGGGACATCTGGCCCCGGCAGGGCAACTTTGGCTGGAACATGGCTACGATCAGGCCGAGGCAGTGCACGAACTGCTTGCGGCGGCGGGGCTGGTCGGTATCGAAGGACACCGTGATATCGCCGGCATAGTGCGCGTCAGCGGCGGTCGACTGAGATGAGCCGGAACCCGGAATCCGGCGCATGGTACGCGGTTATAGATTGCTGCGACTATAATTGACATGTCAAGCAAATGCCATGACGCAACGCGCTTGGCCGCGAGAAGAAAAAGGAAGGCACGATGAAGTGGGATAGCAGTTTCGCGATTGGCATCGAAGCCATCGACAATCAACACCAGCAGATCTTCGAACATCTGCTTGCCATCGAAAACTCAGTGGCAAAAAGGGACCCCTGGCATATCCAGCGCTTCTTCGTGACACAACTGTCGGATTACATGAAGTTCCACCTGGCGGTCGAGGAGGCTCTGCTGGACATCATCCGGTACCCGGACTACGCGGAGCATTGCACGGCGCATGCAAGACTAATGGACCAGATCGCCGAGTTGGAGAAGCAATTGGAGACAGCAGGATCGGGGCGGAACCCGGCGGGAAAGCAGATGCCTGCGGAGAGCCTGGTGGTTTTTTTCGAGGACTGGTTCGTCCGCCACGTGCTGAGCAGAGACCGGGAATTCGCGGTCTATGTCAAAGAGGAGTTTCCCGCGCTGTCGGGCCGGCGGCTGAGCTAGCCCATTGCGCGGGCGGCGCTGTCATGTGGGCCGCCTTTCCTCGCGGCAACGATGTGGTTCCGGCCGCTGCGCTTGACGTCGATAGAGCCGACGTCAGCCTCCACTGAAACTTCGTCTTCTAGCGCAGGCCGGCGATGTAGTCGGCTACTGCCTTGATTTCGGCGTCGGTCATCTTCAGCGCAATCGTCCGCATCATCTTGTTCGGGTCGTTGGCGCGGGTGCCCTCGCGGAAACTTTTCAACTGCACTTCCAGGTATTCCGCAAACTGGCCGCCGATGCGCGGATATTGTGCGGGTATGCCAGTGCCGGTCGGCCCGTGGCATCCGGCGCAGGCCGGAAGCCCTTTGGCCTGATCACCACCGCGATACAGTTTCTGGCCCCGTTCGATGGTTTCGCGATTCTTCGCGGTTTCGCCCTTCTGGGTCTGCGCCGAAAAATAAGCCGCCAAGTCACGCATCTGGCCTTCGTCGTAGGCCGCGATCATGCCGTTCATGACTGGATTCGTCCGCTCAGGCGGCTTGCCGTCGGTGGCCTTGAAGTTCTTCATCTGCTTGAGCAGATAGTCGGGATGTTGTCCAGCCAACTTCGGGTTGACGGGAAGCGGACTGTTGCCATCCGGGCCGTGGCAAGCCACGCAGACGGTGCTGACGATGGTTTGGCCGCGTGCGGCATCGCCTTTGGGGGCGGCCTTGGCGGCATCGGACGCATGGGCACCGAATGCAGTCATTGCGCACAGCAGAACAAGCAGGGAACGCTTCATGAACAAAAACTCCTCTGAAACCGCAGGATTCGGAAATTGTAAACCTGATATTCTATCTTAGCCCGCCTGATTTCTCCACGACAGCCCCTGAGGGTACGTGTCCCAGACGTATCGCCCATGTCCTTATTCCGCCACGCCACCTTCGAAATTTCCGTAGCCAAGCCCAGCGGTCTGCCGCCGCCGGAGGGTGCGGAGATCGCCTTCGCCGGCCGCTCGAATTCGGGAAAGTCCAGTGCGATCAATACTCTTGTAAGGCACACCCGGCTCGCCTTCGTTTCCAAGACACCGGGCCGGACCCAGTTGATCAACCTGTTTCGCATGAAGAACGGCGCGGCACTGGTCGACCTGCCCGGCTACGGGTTTGCGCAAGTGCCCCTGGCGGTTCGCCTGCAATGGCAAGGCCTGCTGGAACATTACCTGACGTGCCGGTCCAACCTGGTTGGCCTGGTGCTGATCATGGATTCGCGCCGTCCGCTGACAGAACTCGACTGGAAGATGATCGGCTGGTTCGGTTCGACGGGACGCCCGATCCATTGCCTGCTGACGAAGTCGGACAAACTTACGCGCCAGGAACAGACCAAGATTCTGCGCGAAACGAAGGCGGCGCTCGCCAGTTTTGGCGAGCAAATCACCGTACAAATGTTTTCCAGCCTGAAAAAGACCGGCATGGAAGAAGCGGAAAAAGTGGTCGGCAGCTGGTTGAGCGGCGAGGGGTCGGTTGTATCCAATAGCTGACGCAGTCAGCAAACCAGTCACCCCCTTTCTTGAAAACGCGCCAGCGTTTCAGAGTAGGCTTACGCCCGCGAAGCGGGGGTTATGCCGGAGCTAAAGGGGGCCGGGGGGATAGCCCAAACAGTTCGCCCGCAGGGCTTTTATTTTGGCTGTGCCAAAATAAAAGCCCTCGACCAAAGGGGAGGAGGTCGAGGGCGAAACACCTTGAAAAGTTCAAGGCACCCGCTCAGGGAGGTAAGCGGGAGACAGCGCGAACGAAAGTCCGCCACCATCTGCTTACTATGATAGCCCGTATGCGTTAAAGTTCAAGTAATTTTCGAAAGTTTCTCAGGACTAAGCCAATGATTGTAAAAGGTGTATTTCCAGGATCGCGGATGCGTCGCATGCGCCGTGACGATTTCTCGCGTCGTCTGATGCGCGAGCACACATTCACCGCCGACGATCTAATCTATCCGGTCTTCGTCCTTGAAGGCACCGGCCGCACTGAACCGGTCGCCTCGATGCCCGGTGTCGAGCGCATGTCGCTGGATCGTCTGTTGCCCGTTGCAGAAAAGGCGCTGAAGCTGGGTGTGCCGGCATTGGCGCTGTTCCCGGTGGTGAATGGAGGTTTGAAAACTCCGGGGGCGGAAGAGGCCTGGAATCCGGCAGGTCTGGTGCCGACCGTGGTCGCGCGCCTGAAGCAGGAGTTTCCTGAGCTTGGCGTGATCACCGACGTTGCGCTCGACCCCTACACCAGTCATGGGCAGGATGGATTGATCGACTCCGCCGATCCACGCGGCTATGTGATGAACGACGAGACCTTGGAAGCCCTGGCAAAACAGGCGCTGTGCCACGCTCGCGCCGGCGCCGACGTGGTCGCGCCCTCGGACATGATGGACGGCCGCATCGGGCGCATTCGGACCACGCTGGATGCCGAAAAGTTGATCCACACGCGCATCCTGGCCTATTCGGCGAAATACGCCTCGGCCTTCTATGGCCCCTTCCGTGACGCAGTAGGCTCTGCCGCCAACCTCGGCAAGGGCAACAAATCCACTTACCAGATGGATCCGGGCAACACGGACGAGGCACTGCGCGAAGTGGCGCTGGACCTCGACGAAGGTGCCGACATGGTGATGGTCAAGCCCGGCATGCCGTATCTCGACATCGTGCGCCGGGTCAAGGACGAATTCGGCGTGCCCACCTACGCCTATCAGGTCAGTGGTGAGTACGCGATGCTCAAGGCGGCCGCACAGAACGGCTGGCTGGCGCACGATGCGGTGATGATGGAAGCCCTGCTTTCCTTCAAGCGCGCCGGCTGCGACGGCATCCTGACTTACTTTGCGCTGGAGGCGGCGAAGCTGCTGAAAGCTTGAACAGAAGTCGGCGCTGGCGACACGGCGGCTAGCGCGCCAGGATCATCCACTGCGCCGGCCAGTTTGCCAGCGGATCTTGCCTGAATCCGCTTTTGACAAAGCGCTGCCAGCGGCCTACGGTATAACAGACCAGCAGGTCGGCGTGTGCGCCAAAATCGTGCTCTGCACCCAGCGCTCCCTGCGCCGAGGCCACCTTCAAGCACTGCTTGAGCGTGGCTTCGATGCGGTCCAGCAACTGGTTGATGCGCGCCTGCAAGCGCGGATTTTCGTGTACCAGCGCGTCACCCACCAGCACCCTCGTCAGGCCACGGTTCTTCTGCGCGAAGCGCAGCAGCGAAGCGACGATGGCCTCGGCCTGTTTGAGACCGGAGTCCTCGGCCGCTTCGATCTGGCCGATCACCGAAAAAACGCCGCTCTCGATGAACTCGATCAGCCCCTCGTACATCTGCGCCTTGCTGGCGAAGTGGCGGTAAAGGGCCGCCTCCGAAACCTGGAGCTGTTTGGCCAGAAGCGCCGTCGT